>FUFK010051695.1_pt1 | contig 10476 bp, 10 predicted proteins | sample 1021851 | NCBI WGS metagenome assembly FUFK01 (sample SAMEA51879418, study PRJEB19060) | metagenome
CATGTGGAATCATTTACGTAGCCTTAGAAAAATGAAGCCAGATGACAGAGGCTGGATTAAAACACTGCTGGAAGAGGCAGAGAATGAACGTATGCATCTCATGATTTTTATTGAAATTGCCAAACCAAACTGGCTGGAGAGATGGATGATAATCACCGCACAATTTTTGTTCTGGCACTTCTATATGTTTCTTTACATATTTTTCCCCAAAGTTGCACACAGGATGGTTGGCTATTTTGAGGAGCAGGCAGTGATAAGTTACACTTCATACTTGAAAGCAATAGAACTTGGAAAAATTGATAACATACCAGCGCCAAAGATAGCAATTAATTACTATGGCTTGCCAGAAGATGCCAGGTTGAAAGAGGTTGTGGTGGCAGTCAGAGAAGACGAAAAGGGTCATTCCAAAGTCAACCATGACATGGCAGACACACTAGAGATTGAAAATGGCAGATAGATTCCCCACAGCCGAAGAGAGATGGCCAAGAAATGGCGTTGTATCCAAGATGGATCGAAGAATAAAACCAAAGGACGGAAACAAAACCTTTTGTATGGCGCCATGGACTCATACATATCTTTCTCCGCAGATGGAGAGACGTCTGTGTTGCAGTTCCAGAGAATCTTCTGAGAACTTCAAACAATACATAGACACGATAGATCCTAAAGGACACAACGATAAGATTAATCTTACAACACTTGAACAGCATTGGAATTCCGAATACATGAAAAGTGTGAGACTAAAGTTATTGGCGGGTGAAGAGATTCCACAGTGTGCAGTGTGTAACCACAAATTGTTGAATGAACAAGTGTACAGACAGCACTTCAATTGGTTATACAGAAACAAGATTGACGAAGCATTTAACAGCACAGACGAAACCGGCGCGACGACAATGCAGGTTGAAAGTTTTGATTATAGGTTTTCAAATCTTTGCAATTTCAGTTGTAGGATGTGTGGTGACATGTTAAGCAGTAGTTGGGAAACNGAGAATAAAAAACANGGCNGAGGTGACTATGANAANTATAGGATCTGGGGTAGGAAAGATATAAANGNACAATTAGAACAGTTTCATGACCAACAAATAGTGAAGGAGTTTACTCAAGCAATCGAAGAAAAACGTATAACAGAATTATATTGGTGCGGGGGCGAGCCATTGATGTGGAAGATACATTGGGAAGCCATGAAGAGGATAGTGGAACTTGGATATCAAGATCAAGTGCTGGCAAGATACAATTCTAACATGAGTAGAATTAACTTTTACAAATATAATTTGTTTGACGATATACTTAAACATTTTCCCAATTGGCAAATATGTGCATCTATAGATGGCACCGGGGAAGTTGGAGAATATATAAGGACAGGTTTAAAATATAATGAATGGTTAGCAAATATAAAATATGGTTTGAAATCCATTACAAAAAAACATCAAAGGATGCAATTAGATCTGACCATTACTTTGCCTGGTTTATTTGATTTGGAAAATATGGTGTTGTTAAGCAATGATTTGAATATTGAATTACTAACAAAACAAGTGTTCAATTTTTCGGATGACAATGCAATGGCGCCTTTGTTCATGCCGTACGACATAATGAGTGAGATCATAGAGGACGCTAGGGAAAAAACAATCAAATACAAAAATAAGAATCTAAACAATTTTTTTGCCCAACTTGACGAAATGCAAAAGCAAAAAAGAAATAATGAACTTGTCTATGACGAGGAGACATACAAGAAAGGTCAAAAGCAAGGCAAAGCAGAAGTCGAACGTTTGGATAAAATCAGAGGTACAGATATCAAAAAAATATTGGCAAAAAATAAAAAGGCATTGGAGTGGTGGACAAGTATATAAAATCAAACGTATGTCCATTGCCGTGGACACATTTAGAAGTCGATGTGAATGGTGGTGCATCGCCTTGCTGTCTGTACAAGGGCAGTGTTCCTGGGGTCAAGGTGTATGAACAGAGTTTGACATCCATACAAAAATCGGAATACATGGAAACATTGAGGGCAAAATTTAAAAATGGTGAAAGACCTAACGGATGCCAAAGTTGTTGGCAGGAAGAGGACGCAGGAAAGACGTCAAAGAGGCAAAATAGCATATACAAAATGAAACAGACTCTGCAAAACTGGACTCCTGAGAATGAGCCAACTTTGAAATTTATAGACTTTAAATTAGGAAATGTTTGTAATCTCAAATGCAGGATATGTGGATCGTGGAGTTCGTCAAAATGGGCACAAGAAGAAATAGATTATGAAAAAGAAGTGGGTGGCGATAATCCTGTGGCAAGAAGACAATTGAAAGAGGGTGGGTGGCCAAAACGGAACCCACAATTTTTTGAGGAGTTGCAGGAAGATCTTAAACACGTTGAATACTTTGAATTCACCGGTGGTGAACCGTTTATGATCAAGGATCACTTCAAGATACTGATGCACTGTGTAGAAAAGGGATATGCAAAGAACATAGACATACATTACAACACCAACGGTACACAGTTGCCTCCAAAGGAGATATTTGACTTATGGAGTTATTTCAAACACGTTGAAATAGCGTTCAGCATTGACGATGTGGGAGAGCCTTTTGAATATCAGAGACATCCAGCCAATTGGCGAGAAGTAAATGCTAATCTTGTTAAGTTCAAGGAACGTGTGACAACAAACATGGACTTTCAGATCTGCTCGACTGTGTCCATCTTCAATGTTTTCAACTGGGCAAAAATTTCTCTATGGGTCAAACAGTTTCAACCAAAGTTCTTCTACGTGAACACTTGTTTTGATCCAGATGTTTTCAATGTGCAGACCCTTCCACAGCAGGTGAAGGACATAGTGACGGACAGATACAGTATGCTGAAGGACTATCAGCCCAGCATAAGATTTATGAACGCGGCAGACAGAGACTCTCCTGAAATACGCGAACAACGGAAGGCGAGGATTCTGAGGACAGATAGGTACAGGAAAGAAAATTTTGGAGAAGTTTTTCCACTTTTAAATAAGGTTTTACAGATATATGACTAAGAAATTTATAGCAGGTGGTTGCAGTTTCACATTTGGACATGAGTTGAGTGACGACCAAGAAGGCAAAGTTCCAAGCAAGAAAACGTGGGCCTATGGTTTGATGCCCACAGGTCATGAATATGTATGTACGGCACGTCCTGGTTCCGGTAACTCAGGCATAGCACGTAGGGTTTTCACTGCTTTGGCAAATAACAAAGATGTTGGTGCTGTTGTTGTGATGTGGANTTTCCTGTCAAGGTATGATTGGGCAATGCCGCGCCATAGAGATTTGGAAGGTACCCGNTGGGCATCGATATCTCCTTGGGATACCGCCATGTCTAACGATGAAAGACATCAAGCACTTACAGGATCAGAAGGACAACAAGAACAATGGAAACACAGGGCACACTTACTAAAGGAGACTGGGGTCAAGGATTTTGCTGAAAGCATATACAGATATGGNGCAAATCAATACCACGAAACTTATCTNAGTTGGAAAAGCATTATTTGGTTGCAGAATATATTAGAAAAGAAGAAAATACCATTCATGTTTACCCTTGCTGATAACAGTTTATTTTATAATGAATTGAATGAGCACAAGAACCAAGATCNTTTAATGAATGCATTGTACAAGGAAATAGATTTTACCAAATGGTTTTCTTTTGGTGAAAGAATGATGGGTTTCAACCAATGGGCACTGTTGAATGAATATGCCCGTGGCACAACACATCCGCTAGACAAAGCACACGAAGATGCTATAATGTTAATGAAACCAATGTTTTTAAAAATAACAGGAGGAAACAAATGATCAGATGGATAAAAAAATTGATCAATAAAGTTCGAGAAGAGTTAAAGTACAGGAAAAGACTGAAAGAACTTAAGAAGAAAGACCCTTTTATATACAAGTAAGATATGGAACAAATTAAGGAACGTATCAAGAAGGCGTTTGATAAATCACCCAAGTACGATTTGGTTGAAATGCCTTACATAGATTGCAAAGAAGATCCNGTGAGGCCTGAATTAAGTTTAGAATTCAGACAGGCCTACGGAAGGAAGATATATGGGCTCAAAGACAGCGAAGGCGACATAGCGGCAATAATTTGTTTTGCTTTTACACATAAGGTGCCCACCACCATTGAAGAGATGGATGTACTGAGTCGAGACGCGGCCATGCAGGCCATCCATAGGGCAGGAGTGCAGGGCGATATAGCCATTGCCTACACAGTCTGGGCAAAGAAAAAAGGAGGCGGAAGAGCCATTGTAAACGAAGTTTACAAGATGGTTAAAGAATCAAATCATCTTAACAGGCTCGTAACTCTAAGTCCATTGACAGACATGGCAAGGAACTTCCATCTGAAAAATGGGGCAAAAGAACTTCAGGTAAATGAAAAATCACAAAATTTCGAATATGATATTACTTTAGAAGACTGGGAGAAATATCTAGAAAGAGCAAAAAGATTCTTTAAGATAAGATGAGAATACTAGGTATTAACTGCATGAACCATGACGCCGCTATGGCTATCGTGGACTATAACAAAAAAGGACCTGGCAAAATACTATGGGCCGCACACGCAGAACGTTATTCAAAAATTAAAAATGACCATTATCTAAATCAAGAAATAGTAAATGAAGCAAGAGCATTTGGGTGGCACAAAGTTGTGTATTATGAAAAGCCATTATTAAAAAAGACTAGGCAACTTTACGCAGGACAGTATGGCGTGGCAACAGACAGCAAGGAGATGCCACAACATCATCTAGACAAGTTTGGAATCAAGATAGATGAATACGTCAAACACCATGACAGCCATGCCGCCGCGGGGTATTTCACATCAGGTTTCAAGGATGCAGTAATTTTAACCGTTGATGCGATAGGAGAATGGGACACTGTTTCAATATCAAAAGGTTACAATCAGAAGTGCATAGAAAGAATGGAAAGCATAAAATACCCTCACAGTCTAGGAATACTTTATTCAGCGTTTACACAGCGTTGTGGATTGAAGCCTGCCGAGGAGGAATACATCCTGATGGGCATGGCCGCATATGGCACACCCAAGTATAAGGATGATATCTATAAGGATTTTGTAAAACGCAATCCATTTAGAATGAAACGTAATCTTCACAAAGGCATAGGTGATTGGCATCCAGAGGCCGATGTCATGGATTTAGCGGCAAGTGTACAAGCAGTCACCGAAGAGTGTTTAACTGATCTGTGGCAGAGGGCAAGTCGATACGCAGGTTTTGGCAACAACAATCTAGTGTATGCTGGCGGAGTTGCTTTNAATTGTGCGGCAAATAGAGTGCTGGCCAATCTTGGTTTATTTGAAAAAATTTGGATAATACCGAACCCAGGTGACGCAGGCAGTTCTTTGGGTTGCATAGCGGCATCTCAGCAGAGAGCAATACAGTGGGAGCATCCGTTTCTGGGACACAACATAGAAGGTGAATATCCTGTGGACGCAATAATAAAAGAATTGAAAGAAGTCAAGATGGTGGGAGTTGCAAATGGCAGGGCAGAGTTTGGCCCAAGGGCACTTGGTAATAGATCACTGCTGGCTGATCCACGTGGACCAGAAATAAAGGATTTGGTAAATGCAATCAAGAAAAGACAGAAGTTCAGACCATTCGCTCCGGCGATACTCGAGGAGGATGTAAACGAGTATTTTGCCCTACCTACCGGCGTTCAAAACACCCCTTATATGCAATATACAGCGACGTACACGCATGGTAATGACTGTCCTGCCATATTACACTATGATCGCAGTTCTAGGGTACAAACGGTGCGAAAAACAGACAATCCTGGCTTTCATGCTCTGCTTACCGAATGGAAAAAACAGACTGGTTGCCCAATACTCTTGAACACTAGTTTGAACATAAAAGGACAACCTATTGTTAATGACAAGGAAGATGGTAAAGCATTTACCAAAAAGTATGGAGTGAAAGTATTGTAATGAAGTGTGTGGAGACAGGAAAAGGTTATCGAATCTTCAGAGATTATATTTTAGGTGTGTTCCCTTACTATATTTTGGAGGACACAAGGAAAGCACAATACAAAGGTGGTGTGTGGAAAGATGCTAAAATTACTGACTGTTATTTCAAAACATTAAAGCAGGTTAGGAGCATGTTATGAAATATCTAATTACAGGAGGATTAGGATTCATAGGAACAAAAATAATAGAGAAACTGTCTAACGACGGACACAGAGTGTGTTGTGTTGACAACAAAGACACATACGATATTATTTCGGCTTCAGAACTTGAAAAACTTATAGCATGGAGGACCAGGAACTGGAAAAAAGAAAATGTCCAGATCATTGACGGTGATGTGCTAGACAGACTTGTATGCCTTAGAGCTTTTAAGACACAACCGGACACAGTGATACACATGGCAACTTATCCAAGAGCAAAAATTGTAGACCAAGATCCCATAAATGGTATTCCAAAGGTAATCGACACGACAACAAACTTGTTATGGCATGCCGCCAAATGGAGGACAAAAAAATTTGTTTACATCAGCAGTAGCATGGTGTATGGTGATTTTGTGGACGGAACAAGAGAAGAGGCCAGCACAAAGCCACAGAACATATACGGTGAAGCCAAACTTACAGGTGAAAGACTTACAAAGTTGTTTGCCAAAAGGGATGGATTAAATTATGTGATTGTTAGGCCCAGTGGCGTGTTTGGTCCAGGGGATCTTCCAGACAGAGTTGTCTCGAAATTTTTTGACAAGGCAATGAAGAATGAAGAAATACATTTACACAATGGAGAAAACAAAGTGGATTTCACATACAGGCAAGATGCGGCCTATGGTATCATAAAAGCCGCCAATTCTGAAGTTGCCAACACTAGTTTCAACATAACGGCAGGCAATGCAACCAGCCTAAGGACATTAGCGGAAACAATAGTAGATATCACTGGCAGTAAGTCAGAAATTAAAGACATAGGAATGCACGAACTATATCCTATGAGAGGCACTTTAGATATCAGTAGGGCCAAGGACCTGCTGGACTATACACCACAATTTACATTAAGACAAGGATTAGAAAGTTACTATGACTGGATTCGAAAGTATACAGGTACGATTTAAACATACCAAACACATTCCTTCGCCATTTGCGGATACCAGGNAGGTTCCNTTTGTTGANAGTTATCTCANNGTNTTAAGGTCNATCATAGATGANGTNAANACAGAGTACTTCTGGTTTTTTGCAAATTTTATGGATCTAAAAACTATGGATTTAGATTACATTCCAGAACAACACGAGCAGAAGCAGATACATGTTTGGTACAACACACACCCGCTAGGTGGTACAAACAAAGAGGGTAATGTTTTTTTGATACCTACCGAAGAACTTAAAAAACAAATACACAATTTAAAATTTCTACGTGATTACAAAGATATCAATTATCATGCACATGACAACCTATTTCAAAACTGGATNCCAAANACAAGTTTNAAACTNAAAGATCCNTATGANTGTTTNAAAAACAATCCTANTTATTANACATGGATACACAACAGAGACTTAGACAAAAATATGATTCCTAACTTTTTTCCAAGTTTTTGGGAGGACGTAAAACTTTATACCTGGGGGAAAACAAATGATATAATGTTGGTGCCACACACGGAAAACCTCAAACAATTCTATGATNTAGAAAGAATAGTAAGTTATGACCTAGAATATGACACAAGACCCATGGACATAATTTTTATATCTTATGATGAGCCAAGTGCAGAAAAAAGATTCAACGAATTAAAAAAACGTTTTCCTAGGGCCAAGTGGGCAAAAGACATTATAGGACAAACACTTGCTTACATGGCCGCCGCATCAATGAGTGAAACGGATTACTTCTTCGCTGTGTTCCCCAAATTGGAAATAGTTGACAGTTTTAAATTCGACTTCCAACCAGATAGGCTGAAAAATCCTTGCCACTACATATTTCACTGTAAGAATCCTGTCAATGGATTGGAGTATGGTCATGGAGCAGTGTTGTTGTACAACAAAGGTCTTGTAATGAAAACCAGAGATCCTGGTCTGGACTTTACCCTATCAGCGCCTCATGAGGTAGTACCAATTCTTAGTGCNATAAATCATTTTAATCAGACACCATGGTTGGCATGGAGAACAGCATTTAGAGAAGTTATAAAATTATTACAGGCAAAGCCAACGGTAGAAGGAAGATATAGGTTGAAGAAATGGCTCACGATAGGTTCAGGAGACAATGCGGATTGGGTACATAAAGGTGCCGTAGATGCAAAAGAATTTTATGATGCAAATAAACTCGATTATAAAGCACTTATGAAGTCCTATGACTTCGAATGGCTAAGACAAAATTATGAGCAACGATATAAAAATACCGTTTGTTGATCTTTATCCTCAATACGAGGAACTACAGAACGAGATCGACATGGCAATAAAAGATATAATCCGTAGATCTGATTTTATCACAGGACAAACCGTGGACCACTTTGAAAAAGCAATCTGTGATTACACAGGCGCACAAGATTGTGCCAGCATTGGATCAGGCACCAACGCTTTGGTATGTGCCTTGAAGGCACTTGGGATAGGACCTGGTGACCATGTAATGACAGTGGGACACACTTTTGTTTCAACCACTGAAGCAATAGTAAATGTAGGAGCAACACCTTTGTTTGTAGATATAGATGAATTTTANCATTTNGACAAGGANGAAATGAGNAAAGTGACTGGATCAAAGGAATTTGCNTTGCCNACGTTGAAAGCNATATTATTTGTTGANCTTTATGGNCAAACGCCAGACATAGATAGGATNAANTCATTNGCCAAAGAGTACAATTTAAAAGTGATTCAAGATGCGGCTCAAAGTTTTGGCGCTGAATACAAAGGCAAAAAGGTTGGAAGCCTTGTGGACATGACTTGTTTCAGTTTCAATCCTGTTAAAAATTTAGGAGCCATGGGGGACGCAGGGGCNGTNACTGGTNNTAAANAATTAGTAGACAAGGTTAAAATGTACAGAGACCATGGCAGAAAAACAAAGTTTGAGTATGAGAAGGTAGGATATAATGCAAGGATCGATAATTTACAAGCAGTCATAGTAAAAGCAAAACTGTCAAAGATAGACAGTTGGCTTGATAAGAAAAGAATTGTGTGTAGGAGATACACAAAAGAATTAGATGGCATTGTTAAATGTCCAAAAGAGGCACCATGGTCAAAACATTCTTATTATGTTTATGTGATAGAAACGCCGGAAGGCACACGTGATAGACTGCAATCCTTTTTAAGAAAAAAAGGAATACAGACAAACATACACTACAAATTTCCCACTCACAAAACGGTTGCCTTTAATGACGGAACCGCGTTACCAAGAACAGAGTATATTTGTGATAACATTTTAAGTTTACCGTGCTATCATACACTGCCTGAGCATCATCAGGATTATATTATAAAAGCAATTAAGGAGTTCTATGCAAATTAGTCTAGTGGGTGCAGGATATTGGGGAGCCAAGTTAAAAAAAGAACTTGAAAATATTCCAAATGTAGATGCAGTCGAGATCATAGATATCAAAGATGGTAAAAGTCTTAATGACATCAAGTATGACAACGTGGTATTGGCGACACCTGCTTGGGATCATTATAACCAAACAATAGAACTGTTAGAGCAAGGTAAAAATTTATATGTTGAAAAGCCATTGGCCCTAACAGAAGCAGAATGTTTAGATATCAAGAGTAAAATAAAGGAACATACTCTCATGGTAGGCCATATATTTTTATACAACGACAGGGTAAAAAAAATAAAGGCACTATTGCCAGAGATCGGAAAAATCCTACACATAGAATCAAATAGATTAAATTGGGGGAGATATCAAAAAAACATCAGCACAGTGCATAGTCTGGCACCGCATGATGTGAGTATAATACACTATCTATTGGGATATCATGAATTCAAAAGTGTAATTTGTATTGGAGATAATCTTACAAAAAATAAACAGAACGACAGAGATGAATACAGTTTCATTTGCAATGATGTTTCAGTNAAANTNAANCTAAGTTGGTACTATCCAGAAAAAGTTAGAACAATGAGNATTACAGGAGAGAAAGGTTTGATATTTTGGAACGAAGAGGCAAAGACTATAAAACTAGTAACTGATATTTGGAAAGATAAAAGAATGAACTATGAACCAAAAATAGAAAGATTTACCATCGATTCAAATCCACTTCGTAACGAATTAGAAGAATTTGTGGAGTGTGTGGAAACGAAGAAAGAGCCAATTTCAAATATTGATAATGCTATCCAAGTGGCTAGGAATTTAGATTTACTTCTTAAAACTTTTAGAAAGGATGTTTGAAGTTTTTGATTGCATGTCCTTTCTTAATTTTGGAACATCAAACTTTATGTCGACATTTTTAATTTTCCGGTAGTTGGCTTCTAAAGTTTGTCTTAGGAATCTAGCAATAACGTCCTGTTTTTTAATCTTTAGTTCTTTCTTTAAAACATCAATTGCTCTAAAAGAAA
>FUFK010064310.1_pt1 | contig 10475 bp, 9 predicted proteins | sample 1021851 | NCBI WGS metagenome assembly FUFK01 (sample SAMEA51879418, study PRJEB19060) | metagenome
TTCAAAACAGTAATAAGTAAAGAAGATGGGGCTAAGTCAAGTAATAGTTTTGGCCTCTTGCGTGATGCTAAAAGATATGCTAGAAAGTATTCTAGTCCAGGTGATCACGTAAAGATTACTGAGTCAGGTAATAAGGAAGTATTTATTTTATTTGATTACATTGTCGAAGATTGGAGTGACAAATGATTAAGAACTTACTAATAGCTAGTGGTATCATAGCAGTGCTTGCAATAGGTGGAGTTGCTGTTGCTGATACTAGTAAATTTTTAGGTGCGCTTAGTGGTAAGTGTGGCTATACAGAGGATGGTAATTGGATAGACCAGAAGACTGGTGAGGTCTATGCATATGGAACTATGGAAGATGCAAAGGGTTGCGCTTTCTTTGGTCTGTTACCTCAGTCAGTACTAGACAGACTAGGTTATCTAGGCACTGATGAAGATGAAGAAATAGCAGACGCTATGCGACTGTTAAATAAGACCGTTAAAGAATCTCATAATAAATAAGTGAAGGGGGATTAATTTCCCCCTTTATCTTTTGGTGAAACCTGCACCGAAATACAAGCCAGTGATTGCAGCGACTAAGTTTGTATCAAGTGGCGTTATTACGAAACCATTAAATGATTTCCACATCATAGCCTTATCAGGCCCGAATAACCAGTTAGCAAAACCTCCTTGTAGTTCAGAGTAACCTACAGTTACCAGCCAAGGAGTATCAGGATAGATCAAAGGAACTACCTTTGGTAGAACAATAATAGAGAATACAGCAGACAGTGCTATGATTCTCCTAGTCCATGCGAAATGCATATCCTTTGAACCATACTCCCTTACAGAAGTATTAAGCTTTTCCTCTGCTGTTAAAGCAGTTATATACATCTTGTTGTCTTCTTGTTTGGCCTTGATGTTNTGGCCCCATATACTCATNACNCCACCTANTANGGTTGANGNNAAGAGTGTAAATATCTCCATTGGGAATCCACCCATAATTATCTCCTTAAAATCCTAATGCATTCATCTGACTTACATATCCACCTTCTCTTTTAGATAGCCTTAAATCTTTAAATGCTGTATCATCTCTAACTAATCCTGTTTGTCTGGCTACTCTTTGTAAGTCTATGAAATCTTCNTCTGATAAAGATCCTCTACGTCTAGCTATATTTTTAATATCATCTAGTATTTTTTCATTTCTTGCTATTGTAGCTTCATTGGCTGGATCTCTTTCATCAACGTATGTAAATATTTTATCTAGCTCTACTCTAGGGTTTTGTCTTTTATATATCTCTGCTGCATCAGCAAAGTCTTTACCTGATATACTTTTTCTATACTTGGATAAGTAATCTAGATAAGGAAAGTTTTCTTTTAGCATGGCACTAGCAAGTAATCTTACATTATTATAAGTTTTACCATCTCTTCTAGTAAGAGACTTTCTCGTTCTGTCATCTAAATCACTTACTGATTTTCCAAAGTAAAGGGCATTTAATAGTCTTTGTTTTTCTTTAGGCTCTGCATTTATATACTTAGCAGAGTTTATAAAAGGTTCTACTATTTCTTTAGTAGCTACACCTAATGCTTTTTTAAATGCATACTCGTATTCAGGAACCTGAGAGTATTTGTTTAGTTTATATTCTGGTATACCTAGTTTAGCTAACTCTTCACCTACCACAGTTTTAGTAGGCATTACAGTAACACCTGTTAACTGCTTCTGTATAGGTGCGCGAACAGGATCAGGAGTTACATCACTAGTTCCTGTTACAAACTCTTTACTATCTTCAAATACAACTTCTTCTAGTGGTGTACCTCTTACTACATTCTTAGCTAATTCATCTATGATACCTTGAAATACAGGGTAATCTACTTCTACATTCATACCAAACGGATCTTTTTGTAGTCTTCTTTCAATAGACTTAGATCCTGTACCTGCTTGTATAACATCTTGAATTGGTCTAAGTGGAGTTGCAAATCCTCCAAGAAAATAACCAAGTAGGCTACCCAAAGACTTGCCTAGTTCTTTAGCTGCAATAGGATCATTCTCTCTTGTAGATAATCTTTTATATGTATTACGAGAGAAGTTACCTATAGCCCCTGCTCTAACAGTTACACCGAATGCTGCTTCTGATCCAGATAAAACTAAATCTTCTGTTATAGGTTCATCTCGCATACTCTTTAATATTAAATCTGCTAGAAATAAAAAAGGAGTTAAAGGAAATATAGGTCTGAAGTCTCGTTCCTGACCATCTGCATCTTTAACAGAATACCATTCAGTCCCACCAAATTTTTCTCTTATAACAACAGCAGCCCCAAGTAAAGCTAAACCTTCTGTGGTTTCTACCATACCTCGTTTTAATCTTGTTAGTTCTCTAGTTTGTTTAGCAAAGGTTGTTTCAAGATCACTTATTTCATTCTCTAGTTCTTGCTTTCTTGTTCTAGGAAACTGATCAGGGTTTTGTAATAACTCATCAAACTGTTGTCTTGCTTGTTCTAGCTGTTGTCTCTTAGCTATGTTGTTTGCCACGCCTTTCTTTGTGGTATTACTTATAACAGTAAACGCTGACTTTGGTAACTTTAAAGCACCACCACCTAAACGATTAGTCGTATACACTAAAGAGTTAATTAAGAAGTTAGGGAATGGTATAACAGTTTTTAAGATAGGGCTTTTATTTAAACTATCTTGAATATTATTTACTAGCCTACCACCAAATACTAAATCATCTCCTGCACGTTTTGTTTGATAAGTTATCTTATAAGCAAAGTCTAATGACTTACTTACCATATCATCATTGAGCAGATTTAACTTGTTGTCTTTTAATATATCATCAATGCCTTTAACAGCAGTGTCTGTTATGTCACCTCTGTTACGTGCCAGTTTAACTTGAGCATCTAACTCGCTAAGAAAACTAGCAGACTTAATTGCTCTATCTTGTTGCCTGTTTAATACGTTGGCCCATTGTGATAACTTATTTAAACCTCTTATAAACTTGCCAGATCCCTCTCGTTCTATAGGGATATAATCATCAAACTGTTTAAATAGTTGTTTGTCTACCTGAGAAAATTCATTAGCAATTAGTCTTGTTAAAGGTATGGCATCTTCTGGATTAAATAAATTTTTAGTTAGATCAAATACATTTCTATTTAAAAATTCCGTATCTACAGATGATTGATATCCTAATAATTTATTATCAGTTTGTTTAAAAAAGTTATCTAAACCTGCTTCTAATGTTTGACCAGGTACACGTAAAGCAGAACCTATAATGTTACGCATGGTAGTAGCAGGTTGTGTAACTAAGAAAGATCTCCATACATCTATAGCTACATTAAACTTCTGAGCCATCTTTCTTTCTAATTCTTTTTCTTGCTCAATTAATTTTAATAGACCTCGTTGTTCTGATGTTAAGTTTCGTGCAGCATTATCTATAGTATTTAAAAATCCATTATCTAGCATCTTAGATGCACTAGATTGTTTACCACCTTTAGCCATAGACATAGAAACATCTAATCTATACAATGCACTTACTTGATCTAATGATATACCAGACTTAATAAACTTATCAAAGATAGCATCTTGAGCTATCTTATCTTCTCCAGATCCTATTAATTCTGCTAATGTTTCTGTAACACGTTCCCTCTTATCTACTTTAGCTGCAATGTTAGGATTGTCTGTATCCTTTAATATCTTTATAAGAGCATCGTTTATTTCTCCTAAACCTTCTGGAGTTAAGCTTGTGCCTAGAGTATTCTCTAGTTCATCCATTGTTATCAAACCAGCATCCTCAAGCGTCTTTCTACCTGATTCATACTTAGCATTTGATTTATCTAGAAATTTACCATACTCTGAATTATAATTGTCTACAGCTTCTTTTGTTTGCTTTTCTGTTGCAAGTTTAAAATCATCAAAGCTTACTGTCTTAGTTATAGATCCTAACTCTTCATCACCTTTAGGTAAGAACTTTAATTCAACAGTTCTATTAGCTTCATCAATAGATTTAACTTTAGCTAAAGGATCGTATGCCTCATCTAAATCTACAGTGTCTTTGACAAAACCATACGAACCACTTAGCTGTTGTTTACTTGTCTCATCAGCTTCAGCTAAAGCTTCACCAAATGTTTCTTTCTTAGCACCTCTACCTTGTGCAGTGTTCTCTAAATTCTCTGCTGCTATCTTTTCTATCTCTGCACTTCTTTTACCACCAGCAATTTTAGCACCTATACCACCTGCAATACCACCAGCTATTCCTCCTACCACACCAGCAGTACCTATCTCAGCTAAACTCTTATCNTCTCTAGCACCTANATCTTGCTCTGCTTGTTGTACTAATGTCTCTTGACCTGCACCTATAGCAGCTTCAGCTACAGCAGGAGTAGCAACAGCACCTGCTTTACTTGAGAATGCTCTAGCTAATAATGGTTTTAATGCAGCCCTACCAGCAGTTCCAGCTATTAGCTTACCTGCACCAAGACCTAAAAGATTTATTGGATCAAGAAAAGTATATTGTGCATATTCTCCGATAGCCTCTGCCTTNTGCTTAAAAGTTGTATCACCAAATACCTCATCTACTTCTTCATCTACTGTTTTATACAGTTTACTTAGATTCTTGTTTAAACTCTGCATCTTCAGGTTTTTCATCATCAAGATTATTTACAAAGCTAATAAACTTAGCAGCAGACACACTATTAGATTGGAGAGCGCGATAGTCTTCTAAGAAACTATCTANNGCCTCCTCTTTAGAATCATACAATTCATTGTTACGTTTAAAACCGTAATCAGCTAATGTAGATACTAACTCTTTATCTTTTAATATATCTTCTCTGGTTAAAGACATTACTTTGAAACCTTTTTAGTTACATTAAATTCTTTATCAACATGAACATCAAAAATTTTAGTCTTATCTTTATTTGTAACTGTTACAATAAATCCATCTTTCTTTTCTACTGTTCGTCCTTTTGTTAGTCCTTCTTTTTCTAGTAGTTCTTTTAAATTTAAACCTTTAACTGTAGTATCATCAGTATCCTCAGTATCATCTTTTTTAGGTGTATTATTAGATTTTACTTCAGGTTTAGTATCAGGTAATTTATAATTACCTTCTTTTATTTCAGACAGCACCGTATTAGTACCACGATCTCGTATATCTTCTCTTATCTTTCTAGTATTCTCTGGAGTAAACTTTATATTTTGATCTATTAACTTTTCAATATATACATCCATTGATGAAGCATCACTTCTACTAATTTCTCCTTCAGATAAATCTATTAATGTTTTAGCAACATCTTGTGCATTTCTCATTTCCTTAGTAGGTAGTTTTTCTTTATCAATTCTTTCAACAGCAGAATCACTGTCTTTAGAAAATCTGTATAGTTCTGATGGACTTAAACGCTCTTTAGCTTGAGGTGCAACCCCTTCTATAATCCTACGTTCTTTTGGTGCAAAGCCTCTTTCAATCGCTTCACGCTGTTCCTTGGTAACACCTCTATCAATTCTGGCTCTATCTGATTGTCCTTGTTTTGTAGGTGAAAACATATCTAAGAAACTTTCTTGTGTCTGTTCTTCTACAGTTTTCATTTCAGCAGCTTTAGCTTTTGTTTCTCTAATCTGTTTATCTCTAGATAATACAGTTCCAATAGTTTTTTCTAAACTGTTTCCTAAATCTTTATAAGTTCTAATATTGTCACCTTGAATCCTTACGTTTGGTAAGTAAGAGTTACCTAACTCAATCAGAGTATCTTGATCTAAACCTTTTAACTTATTTGCTAACCCAGGTAAATCCTCACTTATTGCAGATATTATACCTTGAGAAACACGAATAGCTTCATCATCTTTTTTTCTATCTGTTCTGATAGTATCATTAGCTTTAATTATAGAAGCCTTTACTTCATTTCTATAATCTTTTGTAAGTTGATTTTGTCGATCTGCAATCTCTTCTTGTTTAGTTCTAAAACCTTCTTCAAGACCTATAACCATACCTGTAGAAAGAAAACCCATCATTCACCTCCCATTAAACCACCTCTGGGTATAGAAGGTTTATCTTCCTCATCCTCAGAAGGTTCATCTTCTTGTACCTCTTCAGGTTCATCTGTGTCACCTGTAAGTTCTTTTATTTCTTCTTCTCGTTCTTTTAATAAATCCATAGCTTCTTCTAGTGTTTTATCAGCTTTACGTTTTGCTAAAGGAATATATTTAACATTAGACTTATCTAACATTTTCATCATTAGTTCAAAGATAGGTGCATAGATCAGATACATTGTATCAAACCCTATCTTACCATTAGCCCAAGCAGAGAATACGATTGATCTAGCAATGAGTTCTACAGGCACACCTATNTCAGCAGCAACTGCTANACGCTCAAAAGCCTCTTCANCTATTATACCACTAGCTATAAATTCATACGCATCAGCAGGATCAGCTATCTCTGCTGGTCTTTCATGTGGCTCTGAACCTAGCTCAGTAGTTAAAGATGAACCAGGAATAGGAGCGTCNAACATTACTAAATCATTATCTTCCATATTACACCTTTAAGTCTTTATCATCTAAGTCTATAATAGAAGACATTAATTTATCATGCCTACTAATTAAAGCTCCTACCTGACCTGCTGTACCCAAATCTGCAAACTCTTCAAATCTTGGGCGTCTTGTTCCTGTATCCCGAACAGACGTAACAACAGGTGCTTGTCTTTTAGAAAATGTTGGTCTTCTTGCGCTACCTTTTTTACCACCGCCAAGAATTGCTTTCGCACCAAACTGTACCGCTAAACTTGCTATTTGTGAAAACATAATACTATCCTTTTAAATTTTACTAATAACTTTATCTGCTACACCAGCTAATACGCTACCTATAAAATTACCTTTAGATATATCTCCAGCTAATTCTAGATCTCTATCAAAAGCATATGATGATAAAGCTAAATTGTTTTGAAATGCAGTTTCATTTATTGCGTTTACTCTTGCAAAGTTTATCTGATCTCTTTGTTCTTGTAGTAATCTATTCTGTGCATTCTGACTTATATTAAATAGATTCCTAGTATTGTATTCAGCCTCTGCATTAGCTATAGCAGTGTTAGATGTATTAACTTGTCTACGATAAACTGCATTGGCTTGATCTATCACAATAGAGTTTTTAACATTAAACTGATCTCTATTGTTAGCCATCGTAGAGTTGAACTGTTCTATAGCATTCTCTTGTCCTGCATTAAACTGTCTTAATCCGTTAGTTTGTGCAGTGTTAAACTTTGCAACATCATTAAACAGTGATGCAAAGAACTGATCATTCTGTTGATCATTAGTTGCATTAAACTGTCTGGCTGTATTTACAGCAGACTGATCAGTAAATAAACTTTGAACACGATTAGTAGAGTTAGTTACTTTAGCTTGTTGTTCATTATTTAAGTTAGCTAGATCTAATTGCAATGCCATTTGAGAATTAAGAACTTCTGCCTGTTGTCTGTTGTTTAGGTTTAGTTCTTGCATTCTCCTATATGTTTCTGCATCAGCAGCAGCTATAGGCGTAGAAGCTTCCATAGCAGCCTGTACAATCGCAGCCCCTGCCATACTAGAAGCACCCATACCTCTAGCAGCTAGTCTTTGTTCAGCAGTTCTTACAGCACCAGCAGCAAATGCAGGTATCTTACCATCTTCAAACTGAGTCATCANNNTAGCTAGTTGACCNTGNACTGTAGCATCTGTNCTTACANTACCNTTNTGTGCTGNTATAGTNTCACTAAGATCTTCTTGTTTAGCTGCTGTCATATCTTGTTGAGCTACTAAATTAAATCTTTCTTGTGCAGTAAACTCTGCTTCACCTGTCTTTACTGGATCTCTAGCTTGTGCTATATTAGCTCTAGTTGTTGTAACATCAAACCTTGTAGGATCTACTTCATATGTAGTGGCATCTAAAAACTCATCTGGTCTAGTTTTTATTCTCTGTAACTGTAATTCAGTACCACCTTTTGTAGGTTCATCTCTACCNTCTNNCTTACCAAATGCNTCAAAGTGAGCNTTACCTGATGGTATNGTACCTGCTCTTACNGCNTCTGCNACATCTGGATTNTGTCTNAGATACTCTTGTTCATTAAACTCACCTTTAATTAAAGTAGGTCTATCTCTTTGTTCTTCTTCTCTACCTAAAGCAGTCTGTCTACCATATGGATCTACAAATTGTTTACGAGATCCTACAGCTTGTTTAAATGCATCATATGCTTCGCCACCTTCTACACCAGTAAAGATACCTTTAAATCCTGTAGCTCTACCTACATCTCTAGCCTGTAGTCCTTTTAACATACGATCTTTTACTTCAGGAGATAAGTTAGGATCATTTGGATTAGCAGTTAATGCCTGATAGTCTAACTGAGATAAACCTTGTAATGCAGGTGATGCACCTGGTCTACCTTCTGCTTTACCATAATCAAAGTAATGTTGTAGTCCAGCACCAGGGGTAGTTCCAACTGCTTGTGCTACATCTGGATTAGCTGCTAAATAATCTTTTTCAAAGTTAGAAAAGTCTACCTGTAAATCTTGACGTATACCAGTACCTTCTTGATTTAAAAATTTAGAAAAATCTGGACTAGGAGTAGTGGTAGTAGTAGGTGTAGGTCCAGTAGGTGTAGGAAATGTAGGCATTGGTGTTACATTTGTACTTGGTGTACCTGTAGTAGGTGTAGGTCCAGTAGGAGTAGTAGGTTGTGTTGTTTGAACAGGATCAGGATCTCCCATTAATCCTGTAGAAGGTGGCATAGGTAATCCTGTTGGTCCTAGTCCTTCGTTCTTACCAAATAATTGATAATGTCTTCTAGCACCTTCTTCTCTTCTATCTCTTCCAGGTATATTAGCATCATAAAAGAAAGGATTAACACCAAAAGTTTCACCTCCACGTATAGCTTCGTCTACACTTGGATTGTTTTCAAGATATTTTTCAAAATCAAAATCCTCTGGTATAGGACCAGAAGCTGTTCTTTGATTTAAAAAAGGATCTACAGGCGATTGCCCTCCTTCAGGAGTTATAAAAGCCATTTGAGATTCTCTATTTGCAGGATCTGGATATGCACTTTCAGTTGTAGGAGACATATCTATCACACCATCTCCGTATCCTAAATCAGATATTTTATTTACGTATGTCTCTGCTGTTTCTCCTTTAAATGGAGATGGGTTATCACCACCATCAGGTGCTGCACCTATTCCTGCATAAGTTAAATTTAATCTAAATGCTTCTGTACCTGGTCTAGCAAAATTTCTATTGTGTTCAGCAAAGTATACTCTAGCCTCATTATATAAATTTTCTTCAGTTACAGGTATTCTATTTCTATTTAACTCAGTTGTTATATAATTTTTAACGTCAGGATTTGCATCCAAATATATTTTAGAAGCNANATCAGCTTGTTGTTGAAACTGTTCATCTGATANTTCTACTGTTATTGGAGGNGCGCTTGGATNNCCTGGTACTCTTTGATATACTTTTGCCATGATATTTTACCTTATACAGGAACTCTATTCATTAATCCCTGAGAAGTTCTAAATAAGTTTCTAATAAATACATCTCTAGGGTCTTGAGACATTGGACCTAAAGCAGTAACATTCTGCTGTTGTTGTTGAGCAGGAAGTGTTAAGTTTCTACCTGCTGTCTGTGCAAAAGACTGAGCCTGTTGTTGTATGCCTGTAGGTTGTGTAGCTGCTCTCATTCTAGCTGCTTGAGCTTCAGCNTGTCTTTGTTGTGTTAGCATCTCTGCTGCACGATTAGATGCTATGTTAGCACTGCCTATCTGTCTCTCTAGTTCTCTTTGACCTGCTCTTTGTGTACCTTGTATGTCACCTCTAGCAGTCTCTGCTTGTCTTTGATATGCCTGTTGTGCAGTACGGAATGCAGCTATATCACCACCCAAGCCACTTAAATCTCTGCCAATATCTCTGCCTAGTCTTTCTTGACCTGTCATTATACCAGCCTGTCCAGCAAACAATCCNGTAGGTGCTGTAGGTGTTACACCATCATCTGCTACACCTGCTGCTTGTCCTATNGTTTCTTGCAGTCCTGTTACACCAGTTCCTATTTGTTGCTTGTTGTTNNTGTAGTTGTTGTTGTGTTCCAGCTAATCCTGCTTGTCCTGCAAATAAACCAGTAGCAGGAGCAGATGCAGTACCTGCTTGACCAACCCTACTCATTATACCAGCNTGTCCTGCAAACAATCCTGTAGGTGCAACTGCTTCATCATCNGTAGTACCAGGNTGACCTGCTGTACCTATCTGAGTTTGTATATTAGTNAGAGGTCTAAATAGTCCTGTAGCTGCTTGAGTGTCTGTAGCCTGTTGTCCTACTTGTGCNTGTANTCCTTCTAGAGGTTGATACAGTCCAGTAGCAGGAGTATCTACACCAGCAGTAGGAGTNCCAATAGCACNCATNATACCAGAAGTATCTAACTCAGGTTGAGCCTGTCTAAATGCNTCAATTATTTCTTCTTGAGTTGGGCCTTGNCTAATAATAGTATCACCACCGTAAGATGGAG
>FUFK010664211.1_pt1 | contig 10474 bp, 9 predicted proteins | sample 1021851 | NCBI WGS metagenome assembly FUFK01 (sample SAMEA51879418, study PRJEB19060) | metagenome
GGCCGATACGCTCGAGATTGCCGGCCACCGATTCCACCCTGGCGGGCAGTGGCAGGTCGAAGGCGCCGCTGCTGGAGAGTTTGCTGGTGGCCCGGTCCGAGCTGATCGACAGCGTCTCCTTGATCGCCCCGGCCAGGCGGCTGTCGGTGTCGTAGCCGGCGGCTTTGGCGGCCTGGTTGCCCTGCTCGATCCACGGCGCCAGGGCGTCCATGTTCTGGCAGGCGGTGAGTGTGAACAGCGCCGCGCCGGCGAGTAGAACCCGTTTCATAGCTTTCCTTCCCTTTCGATGAATTGGTGTAGCATGCCCGCTGGACCGCGCCGCTAGAAGAACGAGCCCGTAATGAGCGATTTTTACCGTGAGCAGCACAAACTGCGGCTCGCTTACATGCCCTGGCTGTACCCGCGTCTCAAGCCCCGCCACCGCGATTGGGCCGTGCCCTGGCAGGCCGAGCTGCAGCGGCAATGGTCCATTCTGGAGACCGTGCACTTCGGCGTGCACTGTTTTGTGGCGCCCCAGGCACGGCTGTTCGCGGAACCCGGCCGGGATATCCACGTCGGCGACGGCAGCCACATCGCCGCGGACTGTGTACTGCACGGCCCGCTGCGCCTGGGCGCGTCGGTCAGCCTCAACCATCACGTGACCCTGGAGGGGGGCGCCGCCGGGATTGAGATCGGTGACCATACCCGCGTCGCCGCCTACTGTACCTTATACGCCTTCGACCACGGTATGGACGCGGCCGCGCTGGTGCGTGAACAGCCGGTGCGCTCCCGGGGGATCCGCATCGGCCGCGATGTGTGGCTGGGCGCCCGGGTGGGCGTGGTCGACGGCGTCACCATCGGCGACCACGCGGTGGTGGGCATGGGGTCGGTGGTCACCCGCGATGTGCCCGCCTGGACCATCGTCGCCGGCAATCCCGCCCGTGTGATCGGCCACCGGCCGGGGGCACCCATAAACCGGGGCGGTGCCCCGCGACACGGAGAGACGCCATGAGTACCAGTGTTTTTTCACTGCTGGTGAAACGCCGCTTCGGGCCTTTTTTCTTTACCCAGTTTCTCGGCGCCTTCAACGACAACGTGTTCCGCCAGGCGCTGATTTTGCTGATCGCCTCCGGGGTGGTCGCCGGCACCGAGGTGAACACCCTGAACAACGTGGCCCTGGCGTTGTTTATCCTGCCGTTCTTCCTGTTCTCGGCGCTGGCCGGGCAGCTCGCCGACAAGTACGACCGGGCCATGCTGGTGCGGCGCATCAAGTTGGTGGAAATCTTCATCATGACGTTCGCGGCGGTGGGCTTTTTCTTCAACGCCGTCTATTTCCTGCTCGCGATACTGTTCTGCATGGGCCTGCAGTCCACCTTCTTCGGCCCCATCAAGTACTCCATCATTCCCCAGCATTTGCCGTCCCGGGAGCTGGTGTCCGGCAACGCCCTGGTGGAAATGGGCACCTTTCTGGCGATTCTGCTCGGCTCGATTTCCGGTGTGTTGCTGAAAATGGACGCCGCCGACCCGCTGATCGTTTCCGCGGTGGTGGTGGGCCTGGCGGTGCTTGGGTATCTCGCCGCCCGTGGCATTCCCAAGGCGCCGGCCGCCGACCCGGGAATGAAGATCAACTGGAACCTGTGGCGGGAAACCTGGCATATCGTCGGCTACGCGCGGGAGGTGAAATCGGTGTGGATGTGCGTGCTCGGCATTTGCTGGTTCTGGTTTCTCGGCGCCGCCTACACCACCCAGCTCAAGGTCTACGTGGACGACTATCTGCTCGGCACCGACGGCCTCTATGCCTTGCTGCTGGGTACCTTTTCCGTGGGCATCGGGCTGGGCTCCTACCTGTGCGAGAAAATGTCCGGCCACCGCGTGGAGCTGGGCCTGGTGCCGCTGGGTTCGATCGGCCTGAGCGCCTTCGGCATCGACCTGTTCTTCTCCTACGCCGGCCTGCCCAAGGATGTGTCGGTGGACATCGCCGCCTTCCTGCAACAACCGGCCGGCTGGCGGGTGATGGTGGATCTGCTCGGTATCGGGGTGTTCGGTGGCTTCTACATCGTGCCACTGTTCGCGCTGATCCAGCAGCGTTCCAACCCCAGCCACCTGGCGCGGATCATCGCCGCCAACAATATTCTCAACTCCCTGTTCATGGTCGGTTCGGCGGTGGCGGGCATTGTGCTGGTGGGGATGCTGGATCTCACGGTACCGGAGTTCTTCCTGGTGCTGTCGCTGGCCAATGTGCTGGTGGCCGCCTACATCTATACCCGGGTACCGGAATTCCTGATCCGCCTGCTGGTGTGGATGCTCACCAATGTTTTGTACCGCATCAAGGAAAGGGGCATGGAGAACATTCCGGACGAAGGCCCCTGTCTGCTGGTGTGCAATCACGTCAGCTATGTCGACGCGCTGCTGTTGGGCGGCGCGGTGCGCCGGCCGGTGCGTTTCGTGATGGCCAAGCCGATCTACGACCTGCCGTTGATGAACTATATCTTCCGAACCGGCAAGGCGATTCCGATCGATTCCAAGGAACGTAATCCGGAGATCTACCAGCAGGCGTTCGAGCGGATCAACGAGGAACTGGCGGACGGCCAGGTGGTGTGCATCTTCCCGGAAGGCAAGCTGACCCGGGACGGTGAGCTGGCGGAATTCAAAACCGGGATGGAAAAAATTGTAAATGAAAATCGGGTTCCGGTAATTCCCATGGCACTCTCCGGTCTATGGGGTAGCTTCTTCAGCCACAAGGGCGGCCCGGCGTTGACCCGGCTGCCGAAGCGTTTCTGGTCCCGCGTGAAACTCAATGTGGGCGAAGCGGTAACCGCCGACCAGGTGGCGTCGCAGGACATGCGGCGCCGGGTGCTCGGGTTACGGGAACGACCGTGATCCGCCCGGATCTCAGGATCCAAGAACCGATACGATTAAAGAGGATAACCATGCGACGTATTCTGATAGCTCTGAGTCTGCTTTTCACCTTCACGGCCAGCCACGCGAGCAATGTGGAAATTCAGCATGTGTTCGGTTGGATCGAAAACGCCACGCTGGAACCCTGGGGCGTGAAAGTGAAAAGCAAACTCGACACCGGTGCCCTCACTTCTTCCCTGCACGCCCGCAACATTGAACGTTTTGAAAAAGACGGCGAGGAGTGGGTGCGCTTTGAAGTGAACGTGGAAGACCAGGACGAAGACGAAAAAGTGTCGCGCAAGTTCGAGCGCCCGCTCTATCGCGACGTGATCATTCGTGGTGCCGGTGGTGAAGAGCGCCGTCCGGTGGTGCTGATGGAAATCTGCTTCGGCGATACCGTGCACGAAGAGCAGTTCAGCCTGGAAAACCGCAGCGACATGATCTATCCGGTGCTGATCGGCCGCCGCACCATCCAGCATCTGGGCGTGGTGGACGTGACCAACACCTTCATGCACGAACCGCAGTGCGATGAAGACAGCCCGGTGGAAAAATTCGACAAGGACAACACCGACGAAGACGTGGGTGTGTGAAGTTTTGAGATCGTCTGTGCTCACTGGTAGCTCGCCTGTAGGATAGCTTCAAACCGCCTTTTGACAGGGGGTTTTCTGGTAAATTTGTCTGTGTAGCATCTGAAGGAGTCTGATGAAATCTGCTGTAATCCAGTTCAAGAGTATAGGTTTTGGTATAGCTTTTGGTGTAGGGTTGTGGGCGCCTTAACAAAAAAGGCTGTTGATGATGAAAAGCTATACTTATGGCCAGAGCTTCATCAATGCCATCGATGGCTATCGTTCCAATCAGTTAATGGATCAAAGCATGCAGAATAACAAACACGGCAACAAGCCACTATCGGCGAGAGCCATCGAGACGATGCGGCCTGGCGATAAAGTCAAAGTGGACACTGGAGAGAATGCCGGTCTGCGTGTGACTTGCGGGGCTAGCGGTGGCAGGTCGTTCATCTATCGCTATCGGAGCCCCGAAACGGGCAAGCTAACTCAAGTCAAGATAGGGAATTACCCCTCGATGAGTCTGGCTGAGGCTCGCCTAGAGCTTGCTCGGATGAAGGCTTTACGACGAGATGGCGTATGCATTCGTGCCGAAATTCAGCGGGAGAAAGTACGTCAAAGTGCAAAAATTGAACAGGAAAAGGAAGCGGCAGAGGTGGCCGCGTTTACTGTTCGTGACTTGGTTGATCTGTACTTAACTGAAGTGATTGAGGATCGACTGGTTGTAAATCGTCGAACTGGGGCTCAGAAACGAGTTCCTGGTGCACGGAAACCTAAGGGGCAGGCCGAGACTAGGCGCGCCCTGTACGGTGATGCTGTACGCACTCTGGGGGATCGATCTGCTGCAGAAGTTCGGCGTAAACATGTGGTAGAGATGGTGAAGGACATTCTTGACCGGGGAGCAAACGTTCAGGCTGGGAATGTGCTGCGTGAGCTCAGTGCCGCCTAGGACTATGCGATTGGCCTTGGCAAGTTTGATGATGATTTTGCGAACCCGGCTTTGTTGGCAAAGTCGAGCCTGAAGCAGGCTAGAGTCCGACTTACGTCTGTTCGGGGCAAACGCGTATTGTCCGATGCGGAGTTGAAGGAAGTGTTAGCGTGGTTGCCAGGCTCTGGTTTCTCGGTAACACAAAAGAACGTCATTCGTTTGACTCTGTGGACAGGAGCTCGCACGGGTGAGGTTTGTAAGGCGCGTTGGTCTGATGTAGATCTCGATCGAGCAGTTTGGCATATGCGAGACTCCAAGAACGGAGCCGAGCGGTATGTGCAGTTGCCGAGCCAAGCTGTGGCTTTTCTCCGTCAGCTTCGTTTAACCACCAATACCTATCTGTTTCCTTCGAGTCGGACGGGATTGCCGATCCAGCAGAAATCGCTTACCGAAACAAAATGGTATTTGAGAAATTCTGCCAAGGCTCGAAGTGGCACCTACTTTAAGCCAGGCCAAGCTTGGCTGGATAGCATTCCTGACTGGTCTCCACATGATCTGCGTCGTACGGTTCGCACGGGGTTGTCTCGTTTAGGCTGTCGCAATGAAGTGGCTGAGGCAGTGATAGGGCATTCAAGAAAGGGTATTGAAGGGACTTATGATCTGCACGATTATGAACCCGAATGTCGCGAGTGGCTGCAAAAGTGGGCTGATCATCTGGAAACCCTTGACGGCGTGTGTTAGTTGGCATAACCCATCTTAATTTCACAAATTGCAGCAACCGGACAGAGAGAAATCTATTTCTCTCTGTCTCTCTTAGGCTCGCCAGTCCCTGACCTTGCTGGCCTACGGCCTCCACCGGACGCCTCGATCGGTCCGCTGCTAAACAAAAGCGAACATTCGATTTTATCTTAATAATTCGATAGAAACGCGTAAACCGCTACAGGACTTAGTCGAAAAGCTGATTTTACCTTCATAGCGAGTCACTATATCTCGAACGATAGCAAGGCCGAGACCGTGCCCAGGTGTTTGCTCATCTAGCCGCAGACCCCTTTGGCCCAAACTGGCTAAATCCTTGTGATTAACCCCTGGGCCATCATCAGCAACAACTATTCGCTTGAAGCCGCTGCCTTGTTCCACAGAGAGCTCTACGCATCTCGAAGACCATTTGCCAGCATTGTCGAGTAAGTTGCCCAATACTTCATTTAGATCATGTTCTTCTATCGGCCATCGGCTGTCTTCAGGCAGAGAACTCGATAGTTCAAACGACTTTTCCGGATATAAACGACCGAGCATCCACAAAAGATCCCGTGCCTGTTTTATGGGGTAGGCGCTTTTTCCAATCTGGGGCCCTGCAAAACGGCTTCGACGCATTTCAGCTTCTAATTGCCTGTCGATATCGCTTAGTCGCTCCACCATCTGGCGCCTTAGATTGGTGTCGAGAGGACGTGTGTCGTCTTCCAGTATCTGCCGGACGGCTGCGATGGGGGTTTTGACGCTATGAGACAGGTTTGCGAGAGCGTCCCTGGAGCGCTCCAGTCGCTGATCTAAGGAGTCCAGCAACTGATTTAGTTGAAGAACCAGCGGGTGGAACTCCTCTGGCGACTGAACGTTGATTCGGGAGATCTCTCCGTCCTGGAGTCTTTTTAATGCGGCTTTGAGTGTGACAACCGGTCGCATGGACATCGTGATTCCGAACCAGAGCACGGCGACCAAGAGCATAATCAACAGAACTGATACTACGGCGGTCCAGGCATGAAGTGCAGCTTGGCTGCGTTTCAGCGCACCCAGATCTTCAGAAACGATTACGACGATGGGTGTTTCACCGACCTGAAAAGACTTTCGGTAGGCGAGGATGTCTAAGGGAGTATCAGTGGTTTCGGCATCTTCTACGCGAACGGTTCCGTCTTCTTCGTTTTCAATCAGAGGCGTTAACAAGGGCTCCCAAGTATCGGGTGAAATGATGGTCTGTTCGGGTGTATGTATGGCAAAGGCATGATGAAAAACATCCTGGAAATAATCGCCCGTCTGGAGAGTGTCAACTTCACCATTCGCGTCGCGAATCTGGTGCTCAAGGAAAACGACTTCATCTTTCAGTCGGCTTTCAACGAATTCCCGAGACATTCGGTCGAGCAGCAAGCCATGGACCAACCACGCCACCCCCATTAGACCAATTCCGGCGGGCAGTAACAGCGCAAGCAAGGTTCCTTTTACGGACGCAGGCTTTTTAAGGAATCGCATTAAAAATGTACCCCTGGCCGCGTCGTGTTGAGATGGTTTCGCTGCCCACTAGCTTCCTTAACCTCCGAATATACGCCTCAATGACGTTTTCGCTCGGGCTATCATTCAAGTTGTAAAGCTGTTCCATTAGTTGTTCTTTGGAAAAGACGTGGCCAGGGCGGCTCATCAAACAACGTAGCAGCCGGAATTCGGTGCCGGTAAGTGTATGTTCCACGCCGTCGTCCATCTTGAGACTCTGGCGGTTTTCGTCCAGTTCAAAGCGGCCGGCTTTAACCTGAGCATGGACCCTTCCTTCACTTCGACGCACGAGTGCGTTGAGGCGTGCGATTAGCTCTTCTGTCTGAAAAGGTTTTGCCAGGTAATCGTCTGCCCCGGCTTTTAAGCCGTTAACCTTATCCTGCCAATCGCCTCTCGCGGTCAGAATCAAGACCGGACAGCTGACGTGATTCGTTCGCCACTTTCTCAATACGTCCAGCCCGTTGCCATCAGGTAGACCCAGGTCCAGAACAACAGCACGGTAATCCTCTTGCTCACCCAGAACGACGGCTTCTCGGGCACTGGGAGTTGTATCAACGCTGAAACCTGCTTTTCCCAACTGCCTGACCAGACCCTCAGCAAGCAAGCGGTCATCTTCGACGAGCAGTAAACGCATGAGTTTTTCCTTCTATGTATGGTCCGCGGTCGAAAGTGTGACTGATTAACCTGAATTCAGCCTGAACGGAAAATAGTTCGAGTTTTTCAGAAAGAATTCAGGTTAGTGAGAGAAGGTAACAACCGATTCTGGACATTGCTCAAGATTGGGGCTCAATCCTGCAGTGTTTTTCGAGCAATATTTTACAGAGGATAAAAAGATGAATGCATCAAAACTATTCGTAGCGGGTATGGCGCTTTCAATGTCGGCAACAGCGTTTGCGGCTGGCGCCCATGATGGTGGCCACGGGCACGGCGCTACAAGCGGTGAACCTGGCAAAGCGTCGGAGGCCAGCCGAACCGTAACTGTCGAGATGTACGACAACTACTACGAACCCGAAGAAATCAGTGTAAAGCCGGGTGAAACCGTTCGCTTCGTGGTGGAGAACAAGGGAAACCTCGTCCATGAGTTCAATGTTGGCACTCCCGACATGCACGAAGCTCATCNAGAGGAAATGATGATGATGGTTGAGCATGGCGTCATCCAGGGCGGCAAGCTGAACCACGACATGATGAATATGGATATGGGGAATGGCCATTCCATGAAGCATGACGACCCGAACAGCGTGTTGCTGGAACCGGGCCAAAGTAAAGAAGTGGTNTGGAAGTTCTCTGATAAAGGCAATATCGAATTTGCCTGCAACGTGCCGGGCCACTATCAGGCCGGGATGTACGGTGAGGTCAATTTCGAGTAACTCGCTTAACTGAGGTCCGCGAGCGCGGGGCTGAGACACGTTTCTCGGCCCGGCTTCAATGACGTGTAGTTNGGAGCAACACAGATGAAACCACGCTTTTTGACAGGGCTTTTGAGCCTGCTGATGCCAGCCATGGTTNTGGCCGGNGANTACGANCTNACGGTCGACCGNGTNNAAATTGATACCGGCGATTTTGTGAAGGAAGGCATCGGATACAACGGCGCATCCCCGGGACCGGTGATGCGCTTCAAGGAAGGCGAAAACGTCAAGATCAACGTGACCAATAACCTGGATGAGATGACGTCCATTCACTGGCATGGGTTGATCCTTCCTTTTGATCAGGACGGTGTACCCGGCATAAGTTTCCCAGGCATCAAGCCGGGTGAAACCTTTACTTATGAATTTCCTATCCAGCAGGCAGGCACTTACTGGTTCCACAGCCACTCTGGTTTTCAGGAGCCGGATGGCGCCTATGGTGCCATTGTGATCGAACCGGAAAAACGTGAGCCGTTTCGTTATGACCGCGAGTACGTGGTGCAGTTGACTGACAAGCACCCCCATTCCGGTGACCGCATCATGCGCAACCTGAAAATGATACCGGATTACTACAACCGTGAGCAGCAAACCGTGGGGGAGTTTTTTTCGGACGCGTCCAAAAACGGTCTGATGAACACCATTCGGGACCGCATGGCCTGGGGTGACATGCGGATGATGAAAGCGGACGTTGAGGACTTGCAGGGCTTTACGGGCCTGATCAACGGCAAAGGTCCCGAGCAGAACTGGACTGGCCTTTTTGAGCCCGGAGAACGCATCCGGCTGCGGTTCATCAACTCCTCGGCCATGACCTACTTCGACATACGGATTACCGGTCTGGACATGACGGTTGTACAGGCCGATGGCAACAACGTTCAGCCCGTTAACGTGGACGAGTTCCGGATCGGTGTGGCGGAAACCTATGATGTGATCGTCCACCCGAAAGATGAGCAGGCCTACACCATTTTCGCTGAATCCATGGGGCGTTCCGGCTATGCCAGGGCAACGTTGGCCCCCGAAGAAGGTATGGAAGCGGCTGTTCCGCAACTGCGTGATCCGGCGCGCCTGACTATGGCAGACATGAGCGGTATGCCCGGCATGGACCATGGCAACATGGCCGGTATGGATCATGGCGACATGGATATGAATAGCTCAGAAGGGATGTCCGGNATGGATCATTCCAACATGGAAGGCATGGATCATGGTTCCATGGCGATGGGAAAAGGCGGCCAAAGCGACCCCTTTTACGCCAAGGGAAGTGGCCTTGTACCCACGGCAGCCAATGGCGGCAAGTTCCTGTCCTATGCTGACCTGAAGGCCCAAGATCCACTGTATGAAGACCGCGAACCGACCCGGGAAATTGAGCTTCGTTTGACCGGCAATATGGAGCGTTATACCTGGAGCATTAATGGCGTCAAGTACGAAGACGCAGACCCAATTCGTCTCAAATACGGTGAGCGAGTTCGCTTCAAATTCGTGAACGAGACCATGATGACTCACCCTATGCACCTGCACGGTATGTGGTCCATTCTCGATGTTGGTGCAGACCAATGGAACCCGATCAAGCACACGGTCAGNGTGCAGCCAGGCACCACGGTTTACATGGAAACCGAGGTCGACGAGCCCGGTCAGTGGGCGTTCCACTGTCACCTGTCCTATCACGCGGCCGCTGGTATGTTCCGCAAGGTCATTGTTGAAGGTGGGCCAGAGTCGACGCAGGCCAAAACAGACGTGATTGCCAAAGATGGAGGTGAGGTATGAGCTGTATTCGATCAATTGTCGCAGTCAGCTTCCTTGCCTCTATTGGTGTCTCAACGGCGGTGACAGCTCAGGAAATGATCTCCGACACGACCGCTCGAAAACAGCCGCTCACAACCTGGGGCGTTCAATTCGAGGAATTTGAGTACCGCTACAGCGACGATGACGAGGAGCTGGGCGTCTGGAATGCGGATGCCTTCTATGGCACCGACGACTTTAAAGTCCGGCTGCTCACAACCGGGGAGTACGAGATAGAGGAGCAGGCCTACGAAACGCTGGAAAACCAGCTGGTCGGCCAGATCCCTATCTCCAAGTTCTTCGACGCCAAAGCGGGCGTGCGTTTCGATACGCCCGAGGGGCCGGACCGTACGTATGCGGTTCTCGGTGTGGCCGGGCTGGCGCCCCAATGGTTTGAGATCGATGCAAATCTGTATGTCAGCAAGGATGGCGATACGTCAGCTGAACTGGACGCTGAGTACGAATTGCTGTTCACTAACTACTGGATTCTGGCGGCAACGCTGGATGCCTCAGTAGCGTTCAGTGAGGATGAAGAGATCGGCGTCGGCAAGGGATTGGTTTCCACCGAAACCGGCCTCCGGCTCAGCTACGACCTGATCGACCGTGCGTTCTCACCCTACGTGGGTGTGGTGCACGAGCGTAAGTATGGCGATAGCGCCGACCTGGCCGAGGCG
>FUFK010048800.1_pt1 | contig 10473 bp, 9 predicted proteins | sample 1021851 | NCBI WGS metagenome assembly FUFK01 (sample SAMEA51879418, study PRJEB19060) | metagenome
TGTAAGGGGGTCATTTTTGGACGCCGATCACCCCTCTACGGGGTCAAAATTGCATGCTTGTTCACAAAAGCTGCGACGTAGCGTTCAGATCGCCGTTGGACGGCGACTGTTGGCCGATTACGGAAGCCTTCATGACGGCGGCGAGCGGACCTTCGCTGCGGTCGGGGCCAAGGTCCGCTATAGGACGGAACGATCCGAGCTTAACAAATATTTTTCTACCGTTCCTTCCGCATCCGGCATCTTCCTGTGCGCGGCTGAAACGGGAGTTAAGTTAGGTGTGAAGGATGTCTCCGAACTGCTTTTTCCAACAAGCAAAGCCCCTATAGCTCCACAATTGAATTCTCAGACTCACTGGAGCGTCTCGTAACGAAATACAGCAGGGACGCCGCGCAGGCTGGAATTGCGATCCCGAGAGCCATTGGCAAGGCGGAGGACGCCCCGCCTACGGCCACAAAGCTGGAAACGGTGAAGGCGAGGGCGAACTGGATGGCACCCAGAAGCGCCGATCCCATTCCCGCCGCGGCCTTGGTCCATTCCATCGCAAGGGACATCGCATTTGCCGAAAGCAGGCCCACCAAGCCGATCGATACCCACAGGGGCACGACAAAAACCAACAAGGAGTCTGTCTGAGACAGAAAGGTGAGTAGGATGGTAGATGCGGCAAAGAGCGGCAAAGCGGTCTTGAGTATTTGTTCTGGTTTGAAACGATTGAGCAATATCCCATTGATCCGGCCAAAGATAATTAACGCGGTCGCGATGATCGCGAACATGATGCCAAAGCCAATGGAGCTTAGCCCAAAAATCCCTTGGAATACCCCCGATGAGCCTGTGATAAAGGCAAACATACCGCTTTGGATAAAGCCCGCCACCAAGGCCATCGTGACAAACCCGCGTTGCGAAAGCAGGCGTTTCGCGGCTTTTACGCCATTGTGAATGGGCGCGGGCTGTCGATCCTGAGCGGGTAGGGTTTCGGGCAGGGTGACCACGGAGAGGGTCAAGGCCACGAGGCTGATAAGCGCCATCGTTGCAAAGATCGACCGCCAGCCAAACGCTTCGAGAAGCAGGCTGCCCATCGTCGGTGACGCGATGGGCCCGAGTGTCAGCAACATGACCAGCACGGTCATAACCTTCGCGGCCTTTTGCCCCTCATAAAGATCTTTCACCATGGCGCGGCCGACGACCATTCCCGCACTCGCGCCGATTGCCTGTAGGAACCGTAGGGCATTGAACCATGCAATGTCATTCATCAGCGGCAGTGCAACCGAAGTGACGGTGAACAGAACGGTCCCTACAAGAAGCGGGCGCTTGCGTCCGTAGGTATCGGTCAATGGGCCAATGAGAATCTGTCCAAAACAGAGGCCGAGAAAAAAAATCGAAAGCGAAAGTTCAGCCGCCGTATGGGTGGCGTTCATCGAGGCCGCGAGATCACCGAGAGCGGCGAGGTACATATCCGTGGCCAACGGGGGGAAGAGGGACAAGAGGCCCAAGGTGGCGGTAACGGCAAAGGCCCGTTTCGGGGTAAGGGAAATCTGTGACATCTCGGCTCCGGCGACAATATTAGACTGCGGTCTATTTGCAGTTAGTGGACGGCAGTCTAATGATCAATCACGGACTATTCTGCATCTGTGAACAGGAACTGTGCATGTCAGGAAAAAAGCCAATCGGACGGCCCGCAAATCAAGACGCCAGCACGGCATTGAAGGCTGTGGCTCTACGTCTGGTTCGTGAACTGGGCTATGAGAAAGTCTCGGTTTCGGCAATCATTGAGCAGGCTGGCGTGGCGCGTCAAACGCTCTACAACCGCTGGAATACGAAGGCTGACCTTGTCCTCGAAGCCGTTTTTGAGCAGACCAACACCTATGCCGCCGAACCTTCTTGGGACGGGGCAGAGGATTGTCGGACCTTGCTCGAAGGTTTCCTGATCCGTATTTTCGAACACTTGCGCATCGACGGGGACACCCTGCGCGCGTTAATCGCGGCCTCTCAGCAGGATGCAAAGTTCCACAGCTCGTTTCATGCAAATTTCGTTCTACCTCGAGAGCAGATGATCACCGCTTTGCTCCGCCGGGCGCAGGACCGCGGAGAGCTTTCGCCGGGGCGGAACGTGGAGATACTGTCGACCTTGATACATGGCGCATTCTGGTATCGCTTGCTGAACCGCGGGGTGTTGGACGCTGGGTTCGCAAAGGAAATAGTGGCGGAAACCTTCGCCTGATCGTTCGGCACTCTGCACTCGGTCTAGGGTTGGCGCAGAAGTGAATGCTTTGCCCGAAGTGCCCGAGGCAATGCTCGGAAAAATCAGGACGGCGGCGTCAACAGGGCCGCCGCGGCGATTGTTCCTTCCCAAACTATGTCCAACGCGGCACCCAGTGACAGTCCTTCTCCGTGTTCCCAGAGGAAGATTGCCCTGCCCACGGCGTCGGTCGTGTAATTTGCAAGTGCTGCGGCGGCTTGAGGGTTCTTAACGCGCTGGCTCAGGCATTCTGTAAGCTCTCTGCGCTCCATCATGAGGAACCCTTGCAGAATACCTCTCGCTCTTTCGTTTGAACGCAGAACCGTGCCGATCATCTTGAGAATAGGTTCATCATTGGTCAGCGCTGCGAAGTGTTGATCCAAGAACATCTTGAGATCGTCCGCGAGCGGTCCGTTTCCGCTGCGTAACGCTTCTTTCGCAGCCTCCGAAAAGGGGGGCGGAGCCCCAACCGCAGCCGTTTCCTTGTTGGTATAGTAGTTAAAGAAAGTACGCGTGCTGATGCCAGTTGCAGCAGCGATCTCCTCGGTCGTCACATTCTCTAACCCTTTTTGAACGGCCAGATCCAGCGTCGCCAGCTGAATGTCCCGCGCCGTCTGCTGTCGTCTTCGCTCTCGTAACGAAACTGTCATGTCTGAAATCCTTGCGTACTGTGCAATTTATGCCTACAAGGCACCAAACCAGCTGGATAGTCAAGGATCGAGAAGCACATGAAGATCGGCGTTTGGAAGATGTTTGGCGCAGCGCTTGCGTTGGCGGGGGCTGCCACGATGGCGAGCGCGCAGAGCGGCCCTCCCGGTGGCATGCCCCCCGCGGGGCCGCTTGAGGTGGGTGTGATCGACATGCAGATGCAGGAAATCCCACGCATTGTGACCACGCCGGGCCGGGCCGTTGCGTTTCAAGACGTTGAAGTGCGCCCGCGTGTCGGCGGTGTGGTCGAAGAAATCCTCTACACGCCCGGACAATTGCTTGAGGTCGGGGATCCGCTTTTCCGGATCGACGATGCCTCTTATCTCGCGGCTGTCGCGACAGCCCGTGCCAATCTGGCCACTGCCGAAGCCAACTTGCCGGTGAAGCAGGCGGCCTATGACCGCGCCGAACAACTCGCCGGACGCGGCTACACCGAGGCGGAGGTCGAGGCGGCGCGTGCCAGTCTGGCCGAAGCAAAGGCCACGCTTGATGCAAACAAAGCGGCGGTTGATTATGCCGAGACCGAGCTGTCGTGGACGACGATGACCAGCCCGATCGCCGGGCGTGCAGATGTATCAACCGTTTCGGTTGGGGATTTGGTTACGGCTGGGCAGGCCGACGCCTTGACGAGCATCGTTACCTCCGATCCGATCTATGTGGATATGATGGAGGCAAGTGCGCGTATCTTGTCGGTGCGCAGCGCCATTGCCGAGGGTGATCTGCAACAAAACGACACCCTCCAAGCGACATTGACCTTAGAGAACGGCGACATCTATCGTGGTACCGGGCAGTTGGTCACACCGGGCAACAATGTCTCGACCTCCACCGGAACCGTGACCATCCGTTTCACCTTTGACAACCCTGACCACATCATCCTTCCCGGCATGTTCGTGCGGGGGGAAATCGTGCTGGGCACGATGCAAGCCTACCTTGTTCCGCAGCGTGCAGCGACGCGTGGCAACTCAGGTAAACTGACGGCTTATGTTATCGGTGAAGACGGCAAGGCCGAACAGGTGACGCTCGAAGATGACGGTACCTATCAGAACGCATGGATCGTGCGTGAGGGGCTGCACGATGGGGACCGGCTTGTCGTGGACGGCCTTTCATCCGTCCGCGCAGGGCAAGAGGTCAGCCCCGTGACCGTGACGATCGACGAGGATGGCGTTTCTCGCGATATCGCTGCCCCCGCGGCGGAGGATTGATTGATGGCGCGTTTCTTCATCCACCGCCCTGTTTTTGCTTGGGTTCTGGCGATTGCAACCATGTTGCTGGGCGCTTTCAGTATGACGGGTCTGCCGATCTCGCAGTATCCTGATATCGCGCCCACCACCGTTCGAATTTCTGCCACCTATACCGGGGCCTCAGCCGCGACGGTGGAGAATTCTGTCACCACTGTCATCGAGGACGGGCTGACGGGGTTGGACGGGCTCACCTATATGACTTCGTCCTCCAGCGAAGGTGCGGCGAGTGTATCGCTGACCTTTGATGACAGTATTGATCCTGACATGGCACAGGTGCAGGTCCAGAACAAACTGCAACTGGTCGAATCCCAACTGCCTGACGCCGTGACGAGCCGGGGCGTTTCCGTCTCCCGATCGACCAGCTCGATCCTGATGGTCGGAGCGCTGGTCAGTGAAAACGGCAGCTATACCTCGCTTGAACTGGGCGACCTGCTGAGCAGCACGATTGAAGACGCGGTGCAGCGCACGGCGGGGGTAGGGTCGATCAATGTTTTCGGCACCGAATACGCAATGCGCATTTGGTTGAACCCCGAAAAGCTGTTTCAATATCAACTGACCTCCGCTGACGTGACCTCAGCCGTATCCGAGCAGAACACGAACGTGACGGTCGGCAGTCTGGGTGAGCAGCCGGTGGTAAAGGGCCAGCAGTTCACGGTTTCCCTTTCGGCGCAGTCCCAGCTTGAATCGGTTGAGGATTTCCGGAACATCTTGCTGAAAACTAATACGGACGGGTCGGCCATCTACCTTGCCGATGTCGCCACGATCGAACTCGCCGAAGAGGACTACGGCAGCATCAGCCGCTTCAACGGTCATCCGGCGGCGGGCTTTGCGGTGAACCTTTCCACCGGTGCCAATGCGGTGGATACCGCCGAAGCGGTGCGGGACGTGGTGGGCAATCTTTCCTCCGCGTTGCCCGAGGGCGTTGCGGTCGAATATCCCTATGACACCTCGCCCTTCGTCGAGGAATCCATCGACCAAGTCTATGAGACGTTGATCGAGGCGATTGTCCTCGTCTTTCTTGTCATCTTCCTTTTCTTGCAAAGCTGGCGGGCCACGATCATCCCGACCATCGCCGTGCCGGTGGTGTTGTTGGGAACCTTTGGCGTTCTGTCCGCCTTCGGCATGTCAATCAACACCCTTTCCATGTTCGCATTGGTCTTGGCCATTGGTCTGTTGGTCGATGACGCGATTGTCGTCGTCGAGAACGTCGAACGGGTGATGGAAGAAGAAGGGCTGGACGCCGTCACCGCCACGGAAAAGAGCATGGGAGAGATCTCCTCGGCGCTCATCGGGATCGTGATGGTGCTTTCTGCTGTGTTCCTGCCGATGGCCTTCATGGATGGGTCGACGGGGGTCATCTACAAACAGTTCTCGGTCACGATCATTTCGGCGATGGTGCTATCGCTTTTCGTCGCCCTGATCCTGACGCCTGCGATGTGCGCGCAGCTTCTCAAACCGAACCATGACAAGAAAACTCTGCTGCCGCTGCGCTGGTTCAATGGCGGCCTTGACCGTCTGACGGGTGGCTATGGTTCGGTTGTCGGGCGGTTGTCCATGCGGCCTTTCCGTATGGTGGTGGTATTGGTTCTTGTCGGATTTGGCGCGTATTGGGTCTACGACCGTCTGCCGTCGTCGTTCCTGCCTACGGAAGATCAGGGCGTGCTTATGACCATGATCGAACTGCCACAGGGCTCGACAGTCCAGCAAACGGCCAACACGATTGAACAGATCGAGCAATATTTGCTGACCGAAGAGACCGAAATGGTCGATGGCGTCTTTGCCAATGTCGGATACAGTTTCGGGGGATCCGGTCAGAACTACGGGATGATGTTCATCAGACTCAAAGACTACGAAGAGCGTCCCGGGCTTGATGCGGCTGATCTGATGATGCGGGCCAATGGCAAGTTCTTTCAATCTCGTCTGGGCAGCATCTTTGTGCTTCAACCGCCTGCCATTCCGGGGCTGGGCACGTCTTCGGGCTTTGCGATGTACCTCGTCGATCAGTCGGGCGCTGGGCAGGAGGCATTGAGCGATGCCGCCGATCAACTGGTCGCGGCAGGGCTTGCTGACGGTCGCGTGACCAACCTGCGCGGCAACGACGCGGCGACAGAACCTTCGTTGAAACTGCGTATCGACCAGCAGAAGGCCGAGGCTCTGGGCGTGTCATTGTCGAGCGTGAACACCATGCTCGCGACCGTGTTCTCTGGCACCTATGTCAACGACTTCCCTCTGGGCAACAACCTGCGTGAGGTCATTGTACAGGGCGGTGCAGACTGGCGCATGCAGCCTGATGATATCGACCACTGGTATGTGCGTAACGAAAGTTCGGAGATGGTGCCACTGTCGGCCTTTGTCAGCCGTGAATGGGAAACCATCACGCCCAAACTGTCGCGCTATGGCGGCACCCGCGCACTGGAGCTTTCTGGCGAAGCGGCAGCGGGGATCAGTTCGGGCGATGCGATGGAGGTGATGGAACAGCTTACCGCTGATTTGGACGGCTCTTACGCCTCGGCCTGGACAGGATTGAGCTATCAAGAACGGTTGTCCGGCGATCAGGAAGCCATTCTCTATACGATCTCGGCGCTGGTCGTCTTCCTCTGCCTCGCCGCCCTCTACGAAAGCTGGGCCGTGCCCTTTGCGGTGATGCTTTCGGTGCCCGTGGGCATTCTGGGGGCGCTGGTGACAACGTGGTATTTCGGACAGTCGAACGACGTCTATTTCAAGGTAGGCCTGCTGACCACGATCGGCCTTGCGGCGCGAAATGCCATTCTGATCGTAGAGTTCGCGGAATCCCTACGGGCGGAAGGCAAAGCACTGCTGGAAGCCACCGTCCTGGCCGCGCGCCAGCGTCTGCGTCCCATCCTGATGACCTCTCTTGCCTTTGGTTTTGGCATCATGCCGCTGGTGCTCGCCTCCGGGGCAGGGGCCAATGCGCAAAAATCCATCGGGACGGGGATGCTCGGCGGGATCATCTTTTCGGCGGTCATCGGGATCGTGATGGTGCCGGTCTTCTACGTCGCCGTAATCCGAACAACAGAAATTTTCCGTAAGCGAGTGGAGAAAGCTCAGTGAAACCTTACTATCTCGTACTGGGTCTGCTCGTTGCGGGCTGTGCTGTCGGCACTGATTACCAGCGCCCCGAAGTGGCCATGGAGACCCGGTTTGTCGGAGGCAATGCAGAGCAGATCGGCGCGGTAGCCACTCAGCAGTGGTGGCTGAACTACAAAGATTCGAACCTCACAAGTCTTGTTACGCGGGGCCTTGCCCAGAACCTTGATGTGATCGCTGCGGATGAGCGCATACGCCAAGCGCAAGCGGAGTTGCGCACAACCGGCGTAAACGCCGCAGCGGACGGATCGCTAACCGGATCAGTGACCACATCCGGTGGCGACGGCACCAACGGTACAAGCACCGTCGAAAGCGGGACATTAGGTGCCTCGCTGGTGATCGATCTGTTCGGTGGTATCCGGCGTGAGCGCGAGGCCGCTGTCGCCTCTCTCACCGCCGCCCGCGCGGAGGAAGAGACCGTTCGTCTTGCATGGCTGGCCGAACTGATCGCCGCCTATTCCGACGCGCGCTATTACCAAGAGGCGATGGCCTTGACGCGCACCGCCATCGCCACGCGCGAAGAGACGGTGAGCATCACCCAAAGCCAGTTCAATGCGGGCGCGGCGACGGAATACGAAGTGGCCGAAGCGCGGGCCTTGCTGTCGACGGCGCGGGCCGATCTGCCGCAGTTTGCCGCCCTGTTTGACGCAAATGTCTACGCCATCGCGACACTGCTGAACGAACCTGCGGGACCGATCAAGGCACAGATGCAAAAAGGCGCGCCTCAACTCTCCAGCCCCGGGGATGCGCGCACCGGCGTACCGGCGGACCTGCTTCGCAACCGACCCGATGTGCGCAGCGCCGAAGCCGATTTGGCCGCTGCCGTGGCCAACGTGGGCGTCGCCGAGGCCGCGCTTTACCCGGCCTTGTCCCTGTCCGGAACGGTGGGCCGTACGGACGCCACAGATGCGTGGAGTTTCGGGCCGCAATTGTCCCTTCCAGTATTCAATCAGGGCCTCTTGAAAGCCAGCCGTGACGCGCAACTCTCTGTCGCACGGCAGGCCGAGATCGCATGGCGGGCCTCGATCAACGAAGCGGTCGAGGATGTTCAGGTGGCACAGTCCAACCTGTCGCGGGCGCGGCAGAGGGCGCAGCTGTTGAGAACTGCTGCCAGTGACTACAGCCGGGCGCTGACATTGGCACAGGAGAATTATCGAAACGGTGCCATCACGCTGTTGAACCTGCTGGAAACCGACCGAAACACCAATGCCTCAAGGATCTCTGCGGCTTCGGCCACGAATGAAGCGGCGCAGGCTTGGGCCACGCTGAAGATCGCGACAGGAGCGGGGGCGGCTGTGACTGGTCAGCCGAATAATTGAGCACATATTAACGCTGGTCGTGAAAGGCCGAACACATGAAACATACTGGAAAAATTGCTGCCCTGATCGCCGTTGCTGGGTTAATTTGCGTTACACTGATCTTGTTCGGAGCACGCTTGGGGCTTTGGGAGCCGATCATAGGGTTCGGGCTTTACCGGAGCTACTTCAACGCAATAGGGGCGGGCATCTTCAGCGCGGGTTTGATCGCTTTGGCCATCCACCTTGGGCGGGGCGAAAAGGGTTGGGCTGCGATCGGCGGCGTGGTCGCGTTGCTTGGGCTGGGGGTCCTGTTTCCCCTCATTTCAAGCACCGTGAACCCCCAACCGCGTTCCGCGCCAATTCATGACATCACGACTGATACCGCCAATCCCCCGGCCTTTGAGGTGCTGGATGACACCCGCGCGGGTGCGAGCAACACGCTGAAATACGGCGGTGCAGAAGTGGCAGATCAGCAAGCGACGGCCTACCCCGATATTGCGCCACTTGAGACCCGCCTGAGTACGGATGCAGCCTTTGAGCGGGCATTACAGGTGGCAGGCGAAATGGGGTGGGAGATCGTTGCGACCGATCCAACCCGCCATCGGTTCGAGGCCACGGCGCGCACCTCTGTTTTCTATTTCGCCGACGATATTGTCGTTGCAGTTACCCCTGCCGAGAATGGGAGCCGCGTGGACATGCGCGGCGTTTCACGGGTGGGGCGCAGTGACCAAGGCGTCAATGCAGCGCGCATTCGTACCTTTCAACAACAGTTCCATAGGGAGTGAGCAATGAGGTTTCCGAACTCAAACTTTGCCTCTGCCGCGCTGATCGTATTGGGCCAGAGCATCCCATTCTCAGCCCATGCGGAGGCACCAAGCCTCCAGAGCGACGGGCCCGTCATTCATCTTGCCGATAACCTTGACGAGGAAGCGTCGCTCGGCTGGTGCATCGATACTGAAGGGCGCGGTCTGAGCGATCAGCTTCATGCCCATTCATGCAAACCGGAGGGGGACGACGTGTTGTTCACCTATGCGGCAGAGACGGGCATGATCGCGTCGGCGACCTATGATGGTCTGTGCATGGCGTATAGTGATCCGGAGAATGCCGAAAACCCATTTGGTCTGATCTCCTGCGACAAGGCCGATCCCGCACAGCAGTTTGTTTATGACGACGCGAGTATGGAGATGCGTTTGGGGTCTGATCCCGCGCAGTGCGTCACCGTTGCGGAGCAAATTGACGATGCGGGCCCATACCAGTCCCGCGACTTGATCCTCGCGCCATGTGGCGCATTGGAGGCCAGCTTCAAACAATGGGTCATCCATGAGTAAGAGGTATGAATATTTGCCGTCACCGTACATCATGCNGTGACGGCAACGCATATCGAGAAGAAAGCGTATCAATCGGTCAAAATCGTAATGGTAGAACCTTTCTTCCGTCTCACGTTATCTATCGGGAAAGTCCAATTGGTATTAGGCAGGTGGGTGCAATCCGTCGCGGGCGTTACCTTTCACAGTCTCTCTGCCATTGTGGGTATCGNGCGCCCGCGCCTGTCTCGCCTTTTGAAAAAAAAANTTGGCGAGATCCCAGCGGGCGCAAGCGAAATCGAAAGCGGGAACATGGTGTTCGAGGCTGAAAAGACTGTTCCATTAGTTCGGGCAGTCAAAACTGCCGTCTCCCTACATGATGTCGCGGAGTACATTGGCGCCAGTAAGCGTCAGGTAGAATCCCTTTACCGCAAGGGGATCATTCGTCCTCTATTCCCCCAGAAACGGTCGCGGATCGGTTCGCCAGGTCGTTTTTGCGATAGTGTCCCAAGGAATGGTGTAACTTTGTTCTTCGGCCATGGCTTGGCCGCAGTTACAGGACGGCGATTGTAGCCGGGTCC
>FUFK010079403.1_pt1 | contig 10473 bp, 20 predicted proteins | sample 1021851 | NCBI WGS metagenome assembly FUFK01 (sample SAMEA51879418, study PRJEB19060) | metagenome
GTGCTCGCAGTGCCCGGTTCTATCCAGCGCAGCAAGGAGATCAGCGAGTGGCTCGCAGCCAACCCCAAGCAAACCTCTTGGCGACGTTCTTAGTCGCCCCCTTAATGACAGACCTGTACACACCATCGACGACGTGGACAGACAGAAACTTTCTTGACAGTCGAAACCAAACAGGTGTATAACCGTTTCAGAACATTCAACAGGAGTTCTTCATCATGGCAAAGTTCAACCCATACCAAGTGATCACCGACACCATCATCAAGTCCATCGAGGCGGGTACTCTCGCATGGCGCTGCGGCTGGCAGAAGCTGGGCGGCGCACTCGCTCGCCCCGTCAGCGGAGGCAGCGGCAAGCCTTACAACGGCATCAACGTTCTGTTGCTCTGGGGTTCCGCTCAGGAGCAGGGCTTCTGGTCGTCTAACTGGCACACCTACAAGGGTGCAGCATCCAAGGGCGGCCAAGTCCGCAAGGGCGAGAAGGGCACCAAGATTGTGAAGTGGCTGTTCCTGCCCTTCAAGGATCCCAAGACCGGCGAACCTCAGCTTGACGCCAATGGTGAGCCCATGACCTATGCTCGGCTCAAGCTGTACACGGTGTTCAACGCCTGCCAGATTGAGTGGGCCGAGGGCAGCGAGCACGCTCCGGGGCCACAGCCTACGGTTGAGGACCACGATGGCTCCGAGGCTGGCGACAACTTCGAGGACGCCAAGGTCATCCTCGACGCATGGGCCACGGAGGTTGAGATTCGCCACGGCGGTGACTCAGCGTTCTACCGCCCAGCGGACGACCACATTCAGTTGCCACTGTTCGAGCAGTTCGAGACTGAGGCCGAATACTTCTCGACCGCCTTCCACGAGGCCGTACACAGCACGGGTCACAAGTCCCGACTGAACCGCTTCAAGAAGGAGCGCAAGGGCAGCTACAAGGATGCCTACGCCTTCGAGGAGTTGGTCGCCGAGCTTGGTGCAGCGTTCCTCTGCTGCGACGCTGGCATCAGCCAGCCCGACGAGCCACGCGCCGACCACGCTTCGTACCTCAGCCACTGGCTCAAGGTACTCAAGGATGACCCCAAGGCCATCGTGTCTGCGGCATCCAAGGCCGAGAAGGCTGCCAAGCTGGTACTCGCCAAGGCCGAAGAGGCCGAGCGCAGCATGGCCGCCAAGTAATCCGGGAGAGGGAAGCAGTTTGCGGTCTGCTTATCAAAACCGCTTCTCTTTTACATATGTCGATGAAGCATAAAAGTAATGCGCTTGGAGATAGCTATCGCAGAGGGTGACCACCTCCGGGGCTATTCAGAACCAGACAGACTCGTCACCTGTATCTGGTCAGTCAAACTGGGAAGACCTCCCAGCCAAGGTCGCTCGTTCACGCCAAACCCGGCAACGGGAATAACGGATCAGGCAGCAGGGATTAGCCCTGCAAGGTGGGGCAGTACCACCCATCGACAACATTTCAAACAACAGGAGCAATCATGCTTGAACCAATGAGCAAGTGGACAGACGAACAACTCCAGCACGCAGTTGATACCGCACCACACTTTCGCAAGGAGAACACCATCAACATGGCGGTGTGGATTGGATGTGCTGCAAAAGAGGAGCTTGAGAAACGACGCAAGGCCAAGGAGCAGTCATGAACAACCTCAAACCCGGCGACGTAGTCGTCATCCAAACCAAGCACTACGGAGCCAAGACCGGTGTCATCATTGAACCTTGGTTCAGCCCACTCGGAACCGAATGGCTGGTCAAGCCCTTCGACCACAAGCGAAACATCATTTGCCAATCGTGCGACCTCACGGTTGTGCAACGTTCTCACTAACAGGAGCCCATCATGAACTTTCAAACTCATCATCAAACATCAATCAACATCAGCGGAACCAGCCTTAGTGACTACATCAAGGCGACCTTCGATGAACTGGTACAAGCATTCGGCGAGCCTTTCGAGGGCAACTACAAGACCGACTGGGAGTGGGAGATCGAGTTCGACGACGGAACCGTCGCGACCATCTACAACTGGAAGGACGGACCCAACTACTGCGGTTCGCATGGCAAGAAATCGTTTGAGATTACCGAGTGGCACATCGGCTCTCGGACAATGGATGCGGCCACGCGAGTGCATGACATCATCAATGAACAACGAACAACCAATGCGATGAACGCATTGTCTGAATCAATGAACCCTACAGGAAGTGAGTGATGGCTAAGAACACAAAAGAGAACCGAGAAATCGTAGCGCAGATTCTCGTGAGCGAGTTGCGTCCTGACGCTCAAGGCCACAAGTCAGCAATCATTGACTTCATCAGAGAGCAACTGGCTGCACATTGGGACCAGTGCGACGACAGTTGGAACCACGCAGCGGATGAGTTGGTGGGTCAGATTCACGGCGAACTGTTTGGAGGTGAGTGATGTTTGTTTTCAACGATGGTGGCCGAGTAGCCGCAGGATTCAAGGGCAAGACAGGAGACTGCGGAGTACGCGCTATGGCGATTGCGCTCGCGCTTCCCTACGCTGACGTGTACCGCGAGTTGGCCCAGGCCAACAAAGACGCAGGCCGCAAGAAGTCAGTGAGGCGAGGCGTGATGAAAGAGGTGTACAGTACGGTGCTTTCAAAGTACGGATGGGAGTGGCGCTCTGCACCGAAGTTTGACGGACGCAAGGCACGGTACAGTGACCTACCCAATGGCAAGTGTATCGCTCGCATGTCGGGTCACTACGCAGCGGTCATCGACGGGGAGCTGCACGACTCTTGGGACTCTCGACACAAGATGGTCTACGGCTACTGGATAAAAACCCACGAAGGCATTGATCCTGAAGAAGACAGAAATCACGCGCGCCTCATGGCCGCTGCACCTGACCTGCTGGCTGCACTTGAAGAAGTCGTGAGGGACATTGAAGACTACTGCGAGGACCACAACAGTGACCGACCAACGGATGTGACTGTTGTTCTGCCTCGACTGAAAGCTGCAATCGCTAAAGCAAAAGGAGGTGAGTGATGTCGGGAGGACCGAAACCAGACTGGACTATGGAAGAACTGCCAGCACTTTTGGAAAAAGCAAGGGGAGGTGAGGAATGAGTGAAGAACCGGACGAGTTTATTGATGACCTAAATGAAGCCCGCATCATTTTGTCCGATTTGAATCTACACATGCACGTTGATTGTTCAATCTGCGATTCGTGTGGGTCTCGTCATTGGGACGACCTGAATCTTTGGAAAGCAAGCCAAAAGGTCAAACAAGCCTTGAACGCAACTATTCGAGCGATTGAGTTTTTAGAGGGCGAAAACCCTGTAGGAGGTGAGTGATGAACATCTTTGTACTTCACCCTGACCCCGGAATCGCAGCACGCATGCAGTGTGACCGGCACGTAGTAAAGATGACGCTGGAGAGCGCACAGATGCTCTCCACTGCCGTCAACGAGTTGGGTGGTCAGGCACCCTACAAGTCCGCCCACGTCAACCACCCGTGCTCTGTGTGGGTGCGGGAATCGCTGGGCAACTTCCTGTGGCTGTATGACCATGGGATGGCCCTCGCGAAAGAGTACACCCAAAGGTACGGCAAGGTTCACAAGTCCGAGGCCGTCATCCAAGAGTGTATGGACAAGGTGAGGCCCTTGCCCTTGTTCAACCTCAGTCGCACACCGCATCCGCTGTGCATGCCTGACGAGTACAAGAGTGACGATGCCGTNGANNCNTATCGNCGGTTCTACATCGNAGANAAGGCTGGGTTCGCCCAGTGGAACAAAACAACAGAGGCTCCGTCTTGGTGGCCTCAGTAAAAAAATGAACCGCCCATGTCGGGGGTGAGATCGTCACTGCGTACTCACCATTGAGGGACAAACAAAAAGTCATGTCGCACCTTGAAACCAATCGGTTCTCAGATGCGAAGGAACAAAAATCAACGGTCCATGTCGGACCTACGATGACAACCTCGTATTCCCTCATGAAGCAACCCTGCTTCGACAACTCAAACAAGAGAAAACATTATGGCTAAGGCCACACCAAACACATTCGATCCCCAAGAAGCACTTAAACAAATCATCGATGGAAACACCGATGAGTTAGACAAGTCAATCGGCCTACCTCCGGGGGGTTCCCGGCTCGTCGTGTGTCTCACCTCCAGCCTGTACTATGCAGCCGAACACTTCAACAAGAATGCCTTGGTGGTGACGTGTGAAAGGCGAGGCAGTCTTGCTCGCATTGTCCTGAATACTATGATGATGAAGGACCGAACATTGACTGACGAACCACCAGAGCGGCAAGAAAAGTCGATGATCATTGATGTCGAGTCTGGCTGGCCTGACGCGATGACTCGTATCGTGATGCACTGCCGGGAAATGGATGCGCTCACTGACATGAACCTGAACACGCTGGGCAACCCACTCTTTTCGAAAGAGCAGCAACAGCAAGTTTTTGAGGACGAGATTGGTGATGCACTGATGGACTTCAGTCTGTTTTCCCAGCAAGACCTTGCGCTTTTACTTCAACGATTGACGGGTTCTGCTCAAAACAAAATCCAAGTGGAGGCGTAATCATGACCGAAGTAGATGTGCCACTGGCCCTGATTGATGCCGTCCGAGCTGAAAAGAAAGCGAAGCAAGAGCGTATCGATAAGCTAAATGCCGAGTGCAAGAGGGGCTTGGACAGCCATGTATCGATTCTTACGACTCTGGTTGAGAGTAAGACGATTACCGAAACGGAAGCGAAAGACAGGTTTGTTGCTTTCATTAGGGAGCAAACTGAGTTGATGCAGAAAGCAAAGAATGAGGTGGGGCCTGCGGTTGCAAAGCTCACTGAACTTGTTGGCTAAGGGGAAGGGGCTTGGATTACTGCCCCACTCAGACTATTTCAAAAAAACACCCAATCAACAAAGGAGAACAATATGTCCAATACCACCACCGTCAAACGGAGCTCAATGCGAGGCACCGTTCTTACCTACGTCCTTTCGGAGCCTGGAGAGGAGACCGTCAACAGCATTGTTGATGACCTGTACCATGGCGTCGGAACGAAGAAAAAAATCTTCAACGCTGTGTATGACGCTGTGACCAATCTGCGTCAACGAGGCTTGCTGTACTACGGAGATGGACCCAACAGAACAAACAGAAAGCTGCACGCTGTTGATGGCGCAGCTNAATGCTTGGTCTGATTAGTTTGGTGTCGCACCCAACTTTACGATGACGTTGTCGGTAGGGTTCGTCTGACTGTTNACGGTCCCTGCGTTGACGCTAGTGTAGAACTGCAGTCCACTCGCAATCACGACTGATGTTGGCATGTACATGTAGCAAGTCGTGTTTGCGGGACAATACAGTTGAATGTAGTGCTGCGTTTGATTGTTGTTGTTCCCATTGCTGGCAATAATCTTCGTGTATACGGCACTTCCGTTGGGGTTGGTGACCTCCACGAAGTAGAGCTTCTGAGCTGCAGAGAAAGGTGTCTCGATTGTTGTGTCTGAATCCGTGTCAGTCACAATCTTTGTGACTAAGGGATCCGAAGCAGTCGTTGTTTGTACAGCCATGATGACCTCAGGAGCAGAGAATGGTGACGGTTGTTGAGTTCGGAGCAGTGGTGTCTGACGTAGCGGGTTGCTGCGTTGTCCAGAAGCTCAACTGAACGAAATCCAAGCCAGCTGGGAACAGATATTCTTCTGTGGCATTCGGACCCGCAGCCAACATCATGTCCGGCTCTGTTGTTCCCGCAGTGACTGTTCCAGAGGTCAGCTTGAACTTGGTGTANGAAGTGTTGGTNCCTGCACCGTTTACGATCTCGATTGAGTAAATCTTACCCGCTCCACCCGTCACATCGGTTTCAGGGTTTTCATCCGAGTCAGTATCGCTGACAAGTTTGTATTGTGCAGTCGAAGAAGAAAAGCCTGAGACCTTAAGGGACATGTGTGCTCCACAAGCAAGATGGTCGTATTGTACCAAAGCTTAGTACGTCTGACCAATCGTCACAATCACTAAATGTAGTGACTCATTTTGACAGAACCTGCGCCGTTCACTATTGTTGCTACACCATAGGAGACAGCACATGTCAGCACAACATCAACACATCGAGCCGAAGTTTCGAATCGATACCAAGCCTGCGCTTCAAGCGTTGTTCAATGAGCTGGGTGATTCGTACCGCGAAGTTGGACGCATCCTTGGAGTGTCGCACACACATCTGTGGCATGCGCTCAAGGGGGATCGCAAATCGATTTCGGTCAATCTGTTGGCCAGGTATGCATCCGAAGCGTACCACCGGGCCGGTGTGAAGATGACCTTGTTGATCGAGTGTGACGGCAAGCTCAAGTGGAAAATCGAACGCACCTGATTGTGTTCTAATAAACCTTCCCCCCCGATAGATGGAGCTCGCCGTGTGGATACACGATGCTGAACGTATTGCAGTAGTTGAAGTAGCAACAAGATTAAATCTCAAACTCATGAAGTCCAACTCGATTGGACCGTGTCCGAACTGCGCTGCCACGGAACGTGGATCAAAAGACAAGCGTGGACCGATTGGTATTCGAACCGACAATAAAGGCTGGCAGTGCCATCGATGTGGCGCGAAAGGTTCAGGAATCGACTTGGTTTCCTTTTGTCTTGGTGGCTCAAAGTTTGCTGAGCTGACGCCTGAGATGAAAACCAAGGTTCGAGTCTGGTTTGAAGGAGAGATAAATGACGGCGCCAACATCACCAGTGAGCCAAAAAAGCTCAGGGGCGAACGACCACCGCATCATCAGATCAAGCATCTTTGGTCTACTTCGATGCAGTTGCACCAGCTGCCACCGAATGATGAGTGCGTGGCGTTCCTTAAACAAAGGAACCTCAACCTGAAGGCGTTGGCAAAGTCCGGCGTTGTCCGCATCACACCGGATCGAGGAGGGTATCACTGGCCGAGCTGGTGGCCTGCAGGCAGAACCAACATGTGGAGGCTGATTGTTCCCGCGTTTGATGAGTTGGGCAACTTCGTCAGCCTTCATGGTCGAGCAATCAAACCGTGTGAACCGGCGCCAAAAACGCTGTGGCCGAAAGGGTTTGAAGCAAAAGGGCTTTTCATGCCCAATCGATACGCTGTGAAAATGATGAAGGGATTAGCCGTCGACTTGGACGGAGTATTGTTCGTCGAAGGGCTGACGGATTTCATGAAGTGCTCTGCAGAAGTTGAGGACTTGGACATCAAGCTTGCAGTGTTGGGTGGCACATCGGGTTCCTTTGGCGCAATTTCCAAGCTTAAGATTCCAAAAAATCTAAAAGTCTACATCGGAACCGATCCTGATGAGCAAGGTCGGGAGTACGCCAAGACGATTCAATTGCAACTCGGGGACAGGACCTCTTACAGGATACCGCTTGAAAACTTGGTCGGAGGCACGGATGCTTGATTTAGACGCGGTGATTGATGGTAAACCTGGCTCTCCACGTCTGACTGATCTNCTGCAAATGGCCGAGGAAGCTCACACGAAAACCGGTCAAGATGGCGTCGATGGTCGTGTACTCAACTTGCTTGAGATGCAGACCAACAAAGATGGGACGCAGAAAGTCGCCCCGACGGTGTCGAATCTGCTCACGATACTCGAGAGAGACAAGAGGTGGAAAAAAAGGGTTTGGCTCAATGAGTTCAGCAACACCAACTACTACAAGGACCGACCGCTAAAGGACACGGACTACACTCGAATCAAGATTTGGATGAAGGAGCACTACAACGCAAAGTTCACGACTCAAGCAATCATTGAGTCGGTCAACTACATTGCCGAGATCAACGGAAAAAACCCACTGATTGATTGGCTTGAAGAGACAACTTGGGACGGCGTCTCAAGAATGGATGAGTGGTTGGTGCGTGCATGCGGAGCTCAAGACACAAAGCTTCATCGTGAGATTGGTCGAAGGTGGTTGGTTCAATGCATCGCAAGAGCCATGGAGCCGGGATGTAAGGCCGATTGCGTGCTCATCCTTGTTGGACCTCAAGGCGCCCGCAAAAGCACTACCTTTCGAATCCTCGCGTCTCCTGAATACTTTTGCGACACGCCGATGGATATTGGTTCGACCAACGCATACATGCAGATTCATAGGGCTTGGATCTACGAGGTGGCTGAGCTGGACTCCATCCGACGTGCTCGCAACTCCAGCACGAAGGCTTTCCTGTCAGCTCAGGAAGACACGTTNCGACCGCCTTATGGACACAACGCTGTGACCTGGAAGCGACACACAGTGTTCTGCGGAACAACAAATAAGGCCGAGTTTATCACCGACGAAACAGGGTCACGTCGATACTGGCCAATTCAAGTCGGAACGATTGATCCCGACTGGACGCAAAAAAACAGGGCTCAGTTGTGGGCAGAGGCAGTAGTTGCGTACAAGAATGGGGAGCGTTGGTACCTCGAAAACGAAACACAGGCCGAACTCAATGAACAATCTGCAGAGTTCCGTCAGTTCGACCCATGGCAAGAGGTCATTGAACGATACGTTCGCGCGAATGGCGCCAACTCATCCACGGTCGACTTGATGGAAAACGCATTGAAGCTTGATCGACACCAGATGAGCCGAGCATCCGAGATGCGGGTCGGTGACATCATGCGCCAACTTGGGTACGAGAGAGTGAGGCGCAGAGTGTATGGGGACCGCAAATATGTCTGGGTCTTAGCAGAGCCTAAAAATGTCGTTCCAATGAACAAACCTGAAGTCGTTGTAGACAATCAAAACACCAAAGAGAAGTAGCATGAACCGAGAAGGCGCCAAACTAGCAGTTGAGATGACCAACCGACACATTGATCGATACCTGACCGAAGAGGACAAGGATGCAATCCGACGTCAAAAAGGCACGTCCCAAGTAAGGTCCTACCCCGGAGCCGTGGACTTTCAGATGGCGTCTGAAGCAAACCGAGTCAAAGAGTTTATTGAATCTGGATCCTATTCTGCAGTGCTGGGTTTCGGGATTGACTACTTCATCAATCGTGGTTTTACGGTCGAGTGGGAGCCGTGTGAAGAGCCCATCATCATGAGACAAAAAGTCCAAGACATCCTGGAAGATTTGATTGATGACGGACATACGTTCGATGAGTCGCAGCTCGACAAACTCTACGCTTGGATTCACATCACTCCGTACAAGGCGATGCTGATGACGGATTCGATACGTCGACAGTTGTACCGAGTGGTGGATTTGATGTGGCCCACCTGTGTGTTGAAAGAAAAGTCATTTGGAGTCCATTGCAATGACTCGGCCAACATCGCGATGATCGACGTCCTCAATGATTGGGCACATTCGGTTCTGATTCCACACAAAGGCATCGGTTCACGTAAACTGCTTACATGATGAAATCAGAACTCCAAAGCATTCAAGATCAGTGGCAGCAGCCACAACCTTGGCATGTCGAAACAGACGACAAATCCATCCAAGTCATCGATGAGGACGGAGAGTGTGTCGTGAGCTCGATACTGCACAGTCATGTCGAAGAGGCGGTCGAAGACCACATAACGAAGGCCCAGACAGAGCTGGCCCTTCAGTTACTGGTCTCGACGTCAGACGACACAGAGATGTGACTGCTACTTCTTAGCGGCAGTCTTTTTCTTTGCAGGCGCCTTCTTGGCAGCTGGTTTGCGCTTCGCAGGGGCTTTCTTTGCTTTGGTCAAAGTCACCTTGTCGTCCGCGGTTCCATACTTGCCATCTGGACCGGCCTCAATCTTGGCTTCAAGGATGCCGACCTTGACCTTCAAGGATTCGACTTCCGATGCACCTGATTCCAACTCGTCCACATACGCGAACAATGTTGTCAACACGTCATTTGTGTCGAATCCGGGGATGATGAAGCGACCTGGTTTACGGGCAGATCGCATTGCTTGCACTTTATCTTTCAAACTCATGTTTGCTCCAATCATAAACGTAGGCGAGGATTCAGCCCTGGCCATTCTCTCACAGAGACAATTCCACCCGTTGCTCGTTCAATCCCGATTGCAAGAGGCAGAGATGGTGTTTTGCGCCCGTACTCAAGGTCCCTGAGGTACCCAATGCTGATCTTCATATCGAACTTCACCAGCTCACCGTTAAGCCACGTCACAAAACTGACGCGCGTGCTGCGGCCGGGTAAGCTTTTTCTGTAGTCGGATATGACCATGCGACACACCTTTCGAAAGCAGAGTATCGGAATGGTTGTGTTTTGTCTACATGTGGGTGTGGCCGGTTGACACACATTGTGATACTCAGTACTCTCACCAAAAGAGAGGAACATATGGATCAAGCAGAACGCGAAGCGTGGCTCGCAGAGCGCCGGAAAGGCCTCGGGGGCACAGACATCGCCGCGATTATGATGGCAGGAGCTGAGGAGTCCGAAAAACTGGGCTCGTTCGAGAACAGCTTGTTCAAGCTTTGGTCCGAAAAAACAGGTCTGTATTCGACTGACGACATTGACAACGCGATTTTGTTGCGTGGCCGAGTGATGGAAAAGTATGTCTGTGAATTTTACGAGCTCCATCTTGGGGAAGGTTGCAAGCTCTGGGAAGAGGGACTGACATGG
>FUFK010061970.1_pt1 | contig 10471 bp, 7 predicted proteins | sample 1021851 | NCBI WGS metagenome assembly FUFK01 (sample SAMEA51879418, study PRJEB19060) | metagenome
TTTTACATTTTAAAAAAGGGAACTATGTATATCGTTATGTTCTTGTTGATCGTTTTAAGTATGGTCCTAAATATCACTATGGATTTAATATAAAAGAGAATAGAACAGAAGCTGAAATGAATGCTTTACAAATAAAAGATAGACAGATAAGGCGTAAATATATTATAAAGGAATAATATGGCATCAGTAGTAGACATTTGTAACGGAGCATTAAATCAACTTGGTGCATCTACAATCTTAACTTTGACAGAAGATTCAAAAAACGCAAGACTTTGTAATGCAAGATTTACACAAGTAAGAGACAGTGTATTCAGATCACACCCTTGGAACTGTCTACAAAAAAGAGTTCAACTTGCTGCAGATACAGAAACTCCAGCATGGGGATTTACAAAACAATTTACATTACCTGCAGATTGCTTGAGAGTTCTTACAATATTAGATTATGATGCTGANTATAAAATAGAAGGTAGAAAAATTTTAACTGATAACTCTACCATGAAAATATTATATGTTTCAAGAGTTGAAGATCCAAATGAATATGATGAATTATTAAGAGAAACATTATCAGCTGCATTAGCTGCAGACATTGCTTATGCAATTACATCATCCAATCCAACTGCATCTAATATGTTTGAATTATTTCAAACTAAATTAAAAGAAGCTAGGTTTGTAGATTCAACAGAAGGACAAAATCAAAACCCAGAAAAAGGTATGGCAGATGTAATGGGTGCTGATACATTTATTAATTCGAGGTTCTAGTAATGGCAAGAGTTGCTGTTCAATTAACAAACTTCACAGGCGGTGAACTATCGCCAAGATTAGATGGTAGAAGTGATCTTGCAAAATATCCTACAGGTTTAAAGACATTAGAAAACTTTATAGTATTTCCACATGGAAGTGCTGCAAGAAGATCTGGTACACAGTTTGTTGCAGAAGTAAAAGATAGTTCAGCTAAAACAAGATTAATCCCTTTTGANTTTTCTACAACACAAACTTACATGATGGAGTTTGGTAATCAGTACATTAGATTTTACAAAGACAATGGTCAAATTTTAGAATCAGATGTTACAATCAGTGGAGCAACACAAGCTAATCCAGTAGTAATTACAGCAACAGGTCATGGCTATAGTAATGGTGATGAGATCCGTATTACTGGTGTTGTTGGTATGACAGAACTAAATAATAAAAGATATTTAGTTGCAAATAAAACAACTAATACATTTGAGATTACAAATGTTGATGGAACAAATATAAATGGTACAGGATTTACTGCTTACACTTCTGGTGGTGTAGCAAATAGAGTTTATGAAATATCAACTCCATATTTAACAGCAGAATTATTTGATCTTAAATTTGCACAATCTGCTGATGTTATGTACATCACACATCCTAATCATGAAGTAGAAAAATTATCAAGAACAGGTCATACATCTTGGAGCTTAACAGATGTAGATTTTACAGATGGTCCATACTTAGATGACAACATTACAACAACAACATTAAATCCTTCACATCATACAGTAGGAACAGGAAGAACTTTAGTCGCTTCAGCTACTACAGGAATAAATGGTGGTAGTGGTTTTCAATCTACTGATGTTGGAAGGTTATTTAGATTTAGAGATGGTTATGGAAAGATAACAGCAGTTACAGATACATTAAATGCAACAATGGAAGTTATTGAAGATTTGGGTTCTGCCACAGCTTCTACAGATTTTGCATTAGGTTCATTCTCAGATACCACAGGTCATCCATCTTGCGTAACCTTTTTTGAACAAAGATTAGTTTTTGCCGCAACGCTATCTCAACCACAAACAATATTTTTTTCAAAGTCTGGTGATTATGAAAACATGAATGAAAATAGAGGCGGAACAATAGCAGATGATGATGCTATTATTTATACAATCGCATCTAACCAGGTAAACGCAATTCGTTTTATGACAGCAACAAGAACTTTAATTATTGGAACAGCTGGTGGTGAGTTTGCAGTAAGTGGTGGTGGTACAGATGTTGCAATAACACCAACAAATATTCTAATTAAAAAACAATCTAATCATGGAGCTGCAAACGTAGATGCAATACCCGCAGGTAACGCTACACTATTCTTACAAAGAGCTAAAAGAAAATTAAGAGAACTAGCATATAACTTTGATGTTGATGGTTATGTATCTCCAGATCTAACCATCCTTGCTGAACACATTACTGAAGGTGGACTTACACAAATATCATATCAACAAGAACCTAATCAAATTATTTTTGGAACAAGAAACGATGGTGAATTAATTGGATTAACATATCAAAGAGAACAACAAGTTGTTGCTTGGCACAGACATATCTTTGGTGGTTCTTTTGGAACTGGTAATGCAGTTTGTGAAAGTGTTGCAACAATACCTACAGATGATTCTGAATATCAAACTTATGTTATTGTAAAAAGAACAATCAATAGTGTGACTAGAAGATATGTAGAATATATTAATAATTATGATTTTGATGAAACAGATGATACATCATTTAATTTTTTAGATTCACAATTAGAATATAGTGGTAGTGCAGCAACAACTATTTCTGGACTATCACATCTTGAAGGTCAAACTGTATCTGTATTAGCAGATGGATCTACTCACCCAAATAAAGTTGTAAGCTCTGGTGAAATAACTTTAGATCGATCAGCAACTAAAGTTAAAGTTGGATTAGCTTATACATCTTTATTACAGACTATGAGACTAGATGCAGGTTCTCAAGATGGAACATCACAAGGTAAAACTAAAAGAATATTTGATATTACAATAAGNCTNTATGAATCTATTGGNGTAGANGTAGGACCAGACTTATCTAACATGGAACGTATTCCATTTAGAAGTTCTGCAGATGCTATGGATAGTGGATTAGGAGTTTTTACAGGAGATAAAGAAGTAGAGTTTAGGGGTAATTATGAAACGGATGGGTTTATTTTTGTAAGACAAACTCAACCTTTACCTTTAACGATTTTATCGTTATACCCTAGACTTCAGACAAATGATGGATAATATACTATATGTAGTGCCATATGAAGCAGAGCATGGCAGATATATATTATCTAATCAAATGAATCATCCTTTGATGGATAAGGATGCAGAGTTTGATGGAGATGCAATGAATTTGGAACAAAAAGGATTAGCTTATACTTGTATGATTAACAATGAACCTGTTGCAGCTGCTGGAATGAAAATGATTTGGAATGGTGTTGCAGAGGGATGGGTTATTGCAACAAACAAAATTTGGGATCATCCTTTACTCGTTGCTAAAGCAATCAAAAAAAATTTTGCAAGATTAGCAAAAGAAAATAATATTAAAAGAGTTCAAACTGCTGTAAGACAAGATTACGACACAGGAATAAAATTTGCTGAGTGGTTAGGATTGGAGAACGAAGGCTTGATGAAACACTATGGTTTTGATGGTTCACATCAATACAGATATGCGAGGATATTTTAATGGGATATATAGCACCAATAGCAGCAGCCGTAACCGCAGTAACTGCAGTAGCCGCAGGTAGACAAGCATCTGTCGCAGGTAAATATACTAAATCTATTCAAGAGAGAAATGCACAAGTTGCAGAACAAGAAGCTGAACTTATAGAACAACAAAAAGAATTTGACATTGCAAAATTTAATCAACAATTTGAAACATTACAAGGTGAGACAAAAACAAAAATATTATTTTCTGGAGCTGATTTATCTGGAACAGGTTTAAGAATATTAAGATCTAATGCTGAACAAGCAGAAATAGAAAAAGATATTATAGAATATAATGCAAAAATTAATAAACAAAGAAAATTTGAAGAAGCTAATTTTGCAAGAATAGAAGGAAATATTGCTAGACAACAAGCTAGATCTGCTGAGATTGGATATTATTCCAAAGCAGGAACAAGTTTATTAACAGCGTTTGGATAAAAATTATGCCTAAAATACCAACATTTGAAGCAAGAGGTAGACCAACAGAAGAAGCTGGATCTATTAAATCTGGAATTAAAGCACCTACAACTGGTGTTGCTTCTGCTTTACTACCATCTGCAGATGTTGTTACAGATTTCTTTTTAAAAAAAAGAAATCTTGCTGAAAAAACAGAGAGCATTCAAATTGCAAATAAAGTTAAAGGTGAGATTGATAAAGTCATTCATCAAAATAAAGAAAATATTAACGAAGGTGATGCAATCTTAAAATTAGAAAAATCATATAAATCTTCTAAAGATAGTGCATTGTCAAGTATAACTAATAAAAGAATTAAAGAACGAGTAAACAATTTATTAGATATTGAATATTCTGAATATGTTAATACAATAAAAAAAAATTCTTATGAAGCATTAGAAAGTAAAACAATTGAAATTGCTAACAACAATCTTCAAAACATAGTTTCTAAACATTCAACTACAGAAAATCCATTTTTAAAAATAAAATACATAAAAGATGGAGAAAAAGTAATTAAAGATTTAGCAAGAGATTTTGGATTTCCAAAAAATAAATTAGATGATGAATTAAAAAAATTTAATAAAAATATTTTATCTAATAATTTTATGCAAATTGTTAGAAATGAAGAAAATCTTGAAAATATTTCGAAGATGGATTCTGCATATAAAGATGTTTTATCTAATGAGGAGTTTGCTGCACTATCATTTAATGTAGTTAAAAATCAAATAGAAACTTTAACAATTATTGGAGATGAAAACGCTGACTTTGATAAGGCAGAAGATTTAATAGATGAATATGAAACATTAAAAAGAGATAATGGATTTGTTCCATCTAAAGTTTTGGACAAAGAAATTTCAGATTTGAAGCAAAAGATTAATACAGAAAGTCAAAGACATGATAATATTATTAAAGGTTTAGAAGATACAAAAGAAATTAAAAAATATGCCGACAATCAAAGAGAAGCTGTAGCTAGAGAGATTGCTAATCCTTATGGAGATCCAGATTATGAATCAACAACAATAGCTAATGAAGTTAGAGATGAATATAATCAAAGATTTAAAGCATTTATTATAAACAATCCATATGTATCTAAAGATGAAAAAAAAGCATTTGCATTTGAATTAGGAACTTTATTAAAAGATAAATATTTAGATGTGCAATTTGAACAATTAACAAAATTTAATCTTCAAAATGGAAATAGATTTAATATTGTCAGAGAATATAATAATGTTCTTAATGATGTTGATCTATTTTCACAAGGAGCGATGGATTTAGAGCAAAGAAAAAAATATGAAACTCTTGCAAAACTAAATGGATATGTTGATGAAAAAACTAAAAAAGTAACAGATGAAAGTTTAGCTATTTTTTTTGATGAATACACTAAAATTTTAGAAAAAAGACAAGAGGATTAAATGGTAGAGCTTTCTCCAGAGTTAAAAAAAAGATTAGAGAAAAGTCAAAAAGAAAGAATTAAAATACAACCTAAAAATTCTGGATTAGTTAAAGATTTAGAAGAAAGTAATTTTAATTTTTTTGAAACTTTACAAGATATGGCTGCTTCAGTTCCAGAAGGAGTTATAAATTATGTTGAAGAGGCTGGAGATTTTATAGATGAAAATATAGTTTCTGGAGGAGGTTTTCAATTAAATGAATATCAAGCATTATTATTAAGTGATCCATTAGCTGCTAGTAAATATGTAAAAGAAAAAAAAGCATCCTTTCAAGATTTTATTCCAAGGTATATAACTCCCAAAAGATGGAAACAAGAGGGATATTCTCAAAAAAGAAATCTACCATCTTTTCATAAACCAGAAACTGCAGCTGGACAACTAACTGAAGGTGTATCAAGATTTATAACAGGATTTTTAGGACCTTCAAAATTTTTAAAAGGAGCTGGTTTAACTGGAGGCACAACTAAAGTTGTTGCTAGAGGAATGGGAGCAGGTGCTATTGCAGATCTTACTGCTTTTGATGGAAACGAAGGAAGATTATCAGATATGTTAATTGAATTTGACTCTGATATTTTAAATAATTCTGTTACTCAATTTCTTGCTACAGATGAAGATGATACTGAAATGGAAGGTAGATTAAAAAATGTTTTAGAGGGAATGTTAATTGGAGGAGTTTTTGAATCTGTTCTTTATGGAATAAAAGGATTTAAAAAAATAAAATCAACAAAGAATATTGAAGAAAAACAAAAAATAAAAAAAGAAGTTTCAGAAGTAATTAAAGATGCAAGATCTGGTAAAAAAACTAAAAGAAGAAAAAAATTTGAAACAATAGATAATCCTGCAATAGATACCAACGAAGCAGTAAAAGTCATAAAAGCAACTCAAGCTACTGCAAAAAAAGAATCAGAAATGTTTATATCTAAAATATTAAATACTAAATCGTTTAAAAGTGCTGGTCATGTTTTAAGAACTATTGATTCAATATCTGAAGTTTTAATGCCAGATGACGTAAAAAATTATTTAGAAAATGATGTATTATCAAATGAGACTGCAGAAGAATTGGCAACATTATTATCAAGAGATAAAAGTGAAATTTTAGCCTCTATTACTAAAGAAGGTCAGAGAGCAAAAGATGGCGTTGTTAGGATGTTAGCAACCAAACAAACATTACAAACTATGGCAGAACAAGCTCAACAAACTGCGAATAAATATTTAAAACAATTTGGAGATGATACAGATCTTTGGTCAAATGAAGCAATGAAAGAAATTGCATTGATTGGAGATGTATTACAAAAAACAGTTTACTCTTTAAAAAAAACAATTCAAGGTGCAGCACAGACCACACAAGCTGGAAGAATTGCAGTTGGAAAATCTGGTAAAATTTTTGATGTAGAAGAAATGGCAAATATGGCAAAAAATTTTAATGCTAATCCTGCTGTACTTGCAAAAAAATGGTCAAAAGCAAAACCAGAAGAAATAATTCATGCAGCTACAAAATCTAGAGGAAGCAAGGCTGTCGAGGTAGCTAATTCATTATATATAAACTCTTTACTTTCTGGACCATATACTCATGCTGTAAACTTTTTATCAAACAGCTATGAACTTATATTAAGACCATTAGTTACTTCAGCAGGAGGTTTAGCAAGAGCTGATTTAAGAACTTTTAGATATGGTTTTTCTCAATATTGGGGAATGGTAACAAGTATGGGTGAAACTTGGAGAATGGTTGGACTTGCTCTTAAACAAGGTGACGCTATTTTAGATCCAATACAAAGAACTCAAGACAATTTAGAAATTGTTGGTGGTAGAGCTGTTAGACCTATTAGTGGATCTAATTTAGGATTTAATGGAAAAGTTGGATCAGCCATAGATTTTATTGGAATGGTTGCTGAATTTCCAACAAGATTACTAATGGCAGGTGATGAAATATTTAAACAATTAAATTTTAGAGGAAGATTGTATGCAGAAGCTATGGATAATAGTTTAGAAAATCAATTAAAAATAGGATCAAAAGAATATAAAGATAATTTTAAAAGAATATTTGATGAAGCATTTACAAAAACAGGTAGAGCAAATATTGATGAAAGTGATATTGCTGCAAGAGCTTTAGAATATGCTAGAGTATCAACTTTTACTAATACTTTAAAAGGTGGTGCATACATAGATATAGGTGGAGCAATACAATCATTTTTAAATAGAGCGCCTTATCTTAGATTTTTAGTTCCCTTTGTTAGAACACCTACTAATCTCTGGAGACATTTTGAACAACGTATTCCTGTGCTTGGTTTATTTACAAAACAAATGAAAGAAATGTGGAACTCTGGAAGTAGAACTGCAAGAGCAGAAGTTATTGGTAGACAAATGATGGGAACTGCTACAGCTTTATATGCTTGGCACTTAACACAAGAAGATATTGAAGATAAAAATGGAAATAAATTTAGAAAAGTTACTGGGAACGGACCAAAAGATTTTAATATAAAAAAACAATGGTTAAATAGTGGATGGCAACCTTATTCAATTGCAGACAAAAAAGAAGATGGAACAATTATATATAAACAATATAATAGAATGGATCCTCGTTTTTATGCTCTTGGTATTGCTGCTGATATAGAAGAAAATAAATCAAATATAAATGATGAAGATAAAGAAAATATGATGGGAATAATTATGCTATCAGCAATGAGAAGTATTAACAATAAAGCATATCTTAGAGGTGTTTCTGATGTATTTGAATTGATTGAAGATTCTACGCCAAATAAAATAGAAAGATTTATTGGAAAACAATTTGGAAATTTAATTCCATATGCTTCATTCACAAATCAAGGAGTTCCTGGAATATTAGAGCCAGAAAAAGATTTATATGAAGCTAGATCTTTAGCAGATGAATTTATAAAAAAAGCTCCTTTTCTTTCAAAAGAAGGTTTAGAACCTAAAAGAGATATTTTAACAGGTGAACCTATTGAAAAAAATCCAAACTCAATATTCTTTAATCCTTTAGATGTTAGTGGACCATTATCTTTTTTAGGTTTTGCTCAAGGACCAGTTATGGTAGGCAGACAATCTACATATAAAGATGATCCTGTTTTGTTTGAAATATCTAGATTAAGACTATCAGTCAAACCACCAAACAAAAAAGAAGAAAAAATTGTAGATTTAACAGAATATAAAAAAGATGGTCAATCTGCTTATGATTGGAAAATGGAGCATATTGGAAAAGTAACTAGAAATGGTAAAACTTTAAAAGAAGCATTAGAGATAACAATTAATAAATCATCTTATTTAAGAGCTAGAGAAGGGAATGAAAATTTTATTGGAGGAAAAGAACAAATACTTAAAAATATTATAAGTGTATATAAAAGAAAAGCACACAAAGAAATGCTCAAAGAATATCCAGAGGTAGACAAGGCTATTAAAAAAGCTAAGAAACAAAAGTCTGAATTTAAAAAAAGAATGAGTATATCTGAACTTAAAAAGGAACCAAAAGAATTGTTGCCTAGGCAATAAAATGACTATATAGAGGAACTAATATGACAATATCATCAACTACAGTAAAAAATTCATATTCGGGTGACGGATCTACTGCTTCATTTAACTATACATTTAAGATTTTTGCGAACTCAGATTTACAAGTTATTATCAGAGATGCTAATGCAACTGAAACTGTAAAAACTATAACAACACATTACACTGTTAGTGGTGCAGGAAATGCAAACGGAGGAAGTATAACTTTTACTTCTGGTAACATTCCAGTTTCTGGTGAAACAGTTGTGTTGAGAAGAGCAGTTCCGCAAACACAGGCAATAGATTATATTGCCAATGATCCTTTCCCTGCGGAATCACACGAAGAGGGATTGGATCGTGCTATGATGACAACTCAACAAATTCAAGAAGAGTTAAATCGAGCAATCAAATTATCAAGAACAAATACAATGACATCTACAGAGTTTGCTGTAGGTGCAACAGCTAGAGCAAATAAAATTCTTGCATTCGATGGTAATGGTGAAATATCAGTTACTCAAGAACTTGGAACATTTGTTGGAAACTGGTCTGCTAGTACCGATTACAATGCTAGAGATATTGTAAAAGATACTTCAACAAATAATATTTTTATTGTTAATACGGCTCACACATCATCTGGTTCACAACCATTAACTACAAACGCTAATTCTGCTAAATATGATTTATTAGTAGACGCTGCCTCTGCAACTACATCAGCATCAAATGCTCAAAGTAGTGCAACAGCCGCTGCTAACTCTGCTACTGCTGCTGCAAACTCTGAATCTGCTGCATCGACAAGTGAAACTAATGCTGCCTCTTCTGCAACAACTGCATCTACAAAAGCTAGTGAGGCATCTACATCAGCATCTAACGCATCAACATCAGAAACTAACGCTGCTAGTTCAGAAACATCTGCTGCATCATCAGCAACTACCGCAACAACAAAAGCAAGTGAAGCTAGTACGTCTGCAACTAATGCGGCTTCTTCAGCTACATCTGCTGCAAGTTCTGCAACGACAGCTACAACAAAAGCATCAGAAGCTGCTACATCGGCTACTGCAGCCGCTACAAGTGCAACTAGTGCTGCAACATCTGAAACAAATGCTGGTACAAGTGCAACTAACGCTGCAACAAGTGCTACTGCTGCCGACACAGCTAAAACTGCTGCACAGACCGCACAAGCCGCAGCTGAAGCTGCTGCTGATAACTTTGATGATACTTATTTGGGTGCGAAAGCTAGTGATCCTACAGTTGATAATGATGGAGATGCACTAACTGCAGGAGATTTATATTTCAATACAACGTCAAATGTATTAAAAGTCTATTCGGGTTCAGCTTGGCAATTAGCTGCTGTAGACGCAACGACTTTAGCATCAAATGGATTTGCTGTTGCAATGGCAATAGCCTTATAGTAAAGGAGTAATATGGCACAAGATTTTGAAAGAGTATTAAAAACAAGTATAGGTACATCTGCTACAGAAGTAAGAGCTGCAGCAAATAGTGATGATGCAATTATTGGTATGAGATTTGCAAACAAATCTACATCATCTGTAACTGTAGATGCTACAGTAAAAAATAGTA
>FUFK010755260.1_pt1 | contig 10469 bp, 17 predicted proteins | sample 1021851 | NCBI WGS metagenome assembly FUFK01 (sample SAMEA51879418, study PRJEB19060) | metagenome
CAAGCACCTGTCAGGAACATATGACTAACAGTGCTGTTCGCATCAACAATAGTATAGGTCCTAGATTTGGTAATACAGTCACATCTAAAGTTGAAGATTCATGGATGAACGCTATGGTAGGTGTATCTACATATACTGGTTCTACTAGATATTGGATGGAAGCAACTGGATTCAATAAAAATGTGTTCATTGATTCTAATGCTACTGTAGATTTACTCAGTTCTGCTAGTAATCAGAACGCAAGAACAAGAATATCTAACTCCTATGAAGGAAGTTTAGATGATAGAGGTCCTAACACAGGAACTAGAGGTTTTGGAGATCACCATACCTCTGGCGGAACGTACTTCGCTTATGGTAGACACCCTGAATCAGGTAACAACTGCGGATTTAGAGAAGACTCTCTAGGTGCATCTAATGGTTACCTATGGGTAAAATGATAAATAGAAACATACAGAATTTTTAAGACATGTCTGAAATTAAAGTAGATAAAGTTAAAGGTAGACAGGCACCCGCAAGTGGTCCTGAAGTCACCTTTGATTCGTCTGGAAACATATCTTTTGCAGGTAATATTTCATCTACTGGTGATGTCACTGCTGATGATGTTACAGTCAACTCCTTACTTCTTATTCCCAGATATGCAACGAGTGCTTTACCTGGTAGTGCAACTACAGGAAGTATTGCATGGGATACAGATGATGAAGTAATTAAAGTTTGGGACGGAACGGAATGGAGAAATGTTGGAAAGGGAGCAGGAATATCAGGTAGTGGTGGATCAGTTTCAACTGCAGGTGGATATACTATCCATACATTTACAAGTGGTGGAGCATTAACTATTGATGGAGAAGGAACTGTTGATGTTCTTTTAGTTGGTGGTGGTGCAGGTGGTGGAACTCGTAATGCTGGTCCTAACTCAGGAGGAACTGATGGAGGTTCTGGTGGAGGAGCAGGTGGTTGGGTTCAAGTAGCAGGTATGCCTCTCACATCTGGAAGTTATCCTGTTAGTGTTGGTGGCGGTGGTAATGGTTATCAGTCTGGACAAAATCCTGGTCAAAATGGTTCGCCCTCTACATTCAATGGTCTTGTAGCATACGGTGGAGGATACGGTGCCTCAGGTCCTGGTAATAGACCAGGTGGTCCTGGTGGATCTGGCGGAGGAGCAGGAGGAGGTGGAGGTTCACCTGGTCAAGGTGGTTCTGCACAACAACCTGGTGCACCTGGTCAGTCTGGTTCTAATGGACATGGAAATCCTGGTGGTCCTAATCCTAACCAAGCATGTTACTCTGGTTCTGGTGGAGGAGGAGCAGGAGGATCTGGTTCGACTGGTGGAAATGGTCGTCAGGCACCTGGTGGAAATGGAAGATCAAGTGTATATTCTGGAAGTAATACAACCTACGCAGGTGGCGGAGGAGGTGGCGGTGGTCATCCAGGTTCCTGTCGTGGAGGTAACGGAGGTTCTGGTGGCGGTGGTCACGGTGGTGTTGCTCCTAACCGTCCGAATAATGGTTATGGTGGTGCAGGTTCACCTGGTCAAGGTGGCGGTGGCGGAGGAGGTGCAGGAAACCCTTGGCCAAATGGGTCAGGTGGTAATGGTGGTAGTGGTGTTGTTATTGTTAGATACCAGACACCCTAATTCTGCAAAGTATATCGCATCAATCTTAGATCGCTTCATAGTTTCAATAGCATCAACAGGAGTTTCAACAATACATTCACCCGCAAGGTTAAAAGATGTATTGAACAAGATAGGAACTCCTGTTTTTTCATGGAAACATTTAATTAGTTGATAGTAATGATAATTTTGATTGGCAGTCACCGTCTGAACTCTACAAGTGTAGTCAACATGAGTGACACCAGGTATATCATCTGATGTTACATTTACCGCATACATCATATAAGGACTCTCATCTAATCCTCTCATATCAAAGTAATCATTAGCATATTCTTTCATAACTGTTGCAGCGAAAGGTCTAAACTCCTCACGTCTCTTTACTCGATTGACTATTTCTTTTGCTGCACCGTTACGAGGATCAAACAAGATGGATCTATTTCCTAATGCTCTAGGTCCTGCTTCGGATCTACCTTGATAGATTGCAATTATTTTTCCGTCAGCGATCATATCTGCTACTTCAAATGGTGTTGTAGGTCTAGTGCTTTCCATATACAACCGAGTAAAGTTATCTTGGACAGGTCCGAGATATAAACTATTCAATGGTCGTTTTGTTTTATCACCAGTAAGTTCATGGTGAATAAGTTTTGCTGCTCCAATAGACGTACCTGCATCACTTGATACAGGTTCAATGTATAAGTTTACATCACTAGGTAACACACTCAAATAGTAATAGTTTGCAACGCAATTCAGAAAAAATCCCCCAGATAAACAAACGTTCTTACACCCTGTTTGTTCAATTTGATTGAGAATATATTGTGCAACGTGTTCTTGTGTTTGTTTTTGTAAGGTGAAAGCAAAATCTGCTTTTGAATTAAAATCACCAAGCAAAAAATTTAATCCTGTATCATGTAAATCTTTACCGATATAAAATAATTGATTGTCAATTAATCCATTATCATATATTGATATGGGTAGTTCCTCTCCATAAGATGCTAAACCCATAACTTTACCTGCATCTAGTTCATGAAACCCAAATGCCATTGATGTCTTTTGAAATGCCATACCCTCACCAAGATTGTTAGAGATATGAGTCACACCAAATTTATGATTAGATTCAAAGGGAACAGCAACGTGTCTATCTACAACGGTAAAATCAGCAGGATATGTTGCCCAAAAGGTCGTAGATAATTCTCTACCATAAGTGCCTGATTGAAACATATCTCCTACTAGAGGTACGTCAGATCCCATTCCGTCTTTTACAATACAGATTGCTTCATCAAATCCTGAGTTGTAAAAAGCGTGTGCTGCATGAAGTTTATGATGTGATAGTGATAGGTCATGAACCTCAGTGTCATACTTATTTTCTTTCGTCTTTACATATAAACTATATGGGTCATCATCAATAAAACAGTCAGCAGGTGTCAATTTGCCTACACCTGCAATACAAATATTATCAAGGTTTAAGGTGTCAAGGTCAGTCAAACATTGAAATGGAAAGGCATCATACTTTCTATTAGATAATCTTTCATTCTCAAGGTGGTAGACAATTTCGCCATTTTGTAGTAAAGTAGTAGAGGAATTATGAACTCTACTGATACCTAAATTTCTCATAGGATTTCTTGATTCCTGATACATATATTATAACATGATTTTTAAATTATGACATTTAATACAATGTGGTATGAGACCGATATTCCAGAGGAATTTGTAAGTCTCATAGAGAGAGAATGCACACCGTATGATGATATAGTTAAGGTAGCGAGTGTAAGAGAAGGAGAGATATTTGCTACAAGAGATAGTCAAACATCTTGGATTCCTGCAGATAATTGGGTCGGAGGATTCTGTATGTCTTATGTATTGAAGTCAAACAGAGATAACTTTATGTATGATATAGAGGGTATTGATGGCAATGAAATTCAATATACAGTATATGAGCAAGGTCAGTTTTATAATTGGCATCAAGATGCAGATCATACTGCTGCAGACGAAAATGGTAAGTTGAGAAAACTGTCATTTATTTTACAACTCTCGTCTCCTGATGACTATCAAGGTGGTAATATTGAAATGAAAAACACTGATGATGATGTATATCTAGTGCCTAGACGTAGAGGTACATTTATTGTGTTTGATAGTAGAACTGCTCATAGAGTCACAGAGGTTACTGGTGGTATTCGTAAGACTCTGGTAGGGTGGGTAATTGGACCGAGGTGGCGATGATTCATTACAAAGATTGGAGTCTTATTCAACTGAAGCATTTGGCGATTGCTCCCCTATTAGTTGAAGAACCCCCTCTTGAACGAGGAAAATTTGGATATGATAAAAATGGCAGAATGGAAAATTTGTCTGAAGAAGGACAAGTTCCAAATAGTCTTGCAAGATATAATCACCCTAAGTATAAAAAATTATACAAAGGTGTTCAATCAAAAATTGAAACTATCTTAGGGGAAAAGTTATATCCAACATATTACTTTGATAGATTTTATTTCAAGGGTCAAGAATTAAAGAAACATCATGATAGACCTGCATGTGAAATCAGTGTATCAATGAATATCAGCACTAACGCAACTACACCATGGCCAATATATTTTGAACTTCCTAACGGAGATGTTAAGGAGCTTTACACAAATCATGGTGATGCTGTATTATATAAGGGTATGGAGTTAGAACATTGGCGAGAACCATTAAAAGGTACGCCAAAAGTTTACTATCACCAAATTTTCATGCACTTTGTAAGGGCAGACGGATATCACGTCGAATATGCTTATGACACCAAGTGCTAAATAACTAAAGCACAACCTAACTGATTAAGAGGAATGGCACATTACGCTAAGATAAATGATGATAATGTTGTCGAGAGAGTAGAAAAACTTGACGACTTTTATGAATGGACGGACACAGGTGAACTCGATGAACAACGTGCGATCACCACTCTGAGAAAGTTTTTTGGAGCAACAACTAATTGGGTGAAGACCTCATACAATGCCAACATTCGTGGTATGTTTGCAGGTGTTGGAGATATATATCGTCCAGATTTAGATAAGTTTGTATCTGCAAAACCTGCAGGTATGGACTCATGGGTTTTAAATGAGGAAACCCTACAGTGGGAACCCCCTATACCAATGCCCCCTGCTAACGAAGATCGTACGTGGGAGTGGAATGAAACAACTAAAACATGGGACGAAGAAAAACAATGAAAAAACTTTATGAATTGGTCTCTTTTGATGTAGCAATTAATTTATTGAGACCTCGTGCTAAATGGACTCTAGATCATGGCAAGTTTAATTGGAAAGACCCTAGACCTTGCCCAACTATGGAAGAAGTTGAAGATTGTCTAAACAAAATAAAAGAATTTGAAGAGAGTCTTCCTTATATTCTGTTAACAGAACAACAAGAAGCAGAAGCAGATACATGTCAAGATCCCGAATTTATCGCTTGGAATTATAAGCACGATCTTGAAGAGAGAGGTGTACATGTAGGAGGAGGAAATGAGCAAGGAGAAGGGATAGGTGGTAAAGGTGGTGTAGCTCCAGAGTAATTTATGAGTGATTATTTTTATCATTACAGATTGAATGACATACAAAAATTCAAATCTGATGTTGACAATGCAGTTAATGATTGTGGGTTAGATTGCCTCAACCCTCATATGTTTGATATATCTACCAGTTTACAAGGTAGGCAGTATCATTTGATGGAAGAGAGAACACTTCCATATCTTAAAGGCATCATAGATCAAGTTAAAGAAATGATTGTAGATGCTGTAGATGCAAAAAATCTCAAGTTAGCATCTGCATGGACAGTATATGGGGAAGAAGGAACATATCATACAATGCATCAACACAACACTAACAATGATATTTGTAGTGTGATATACTTAGATGTAGAGGAAGAAATTTTCCCTGCAAAAAATGGATCTTTTTATTATTTCTTGGACGGAGTAAAACTATTTCCGCCAGGTGTAGGAGACGTTTTGATATTTCCTGCAACTCTTTGGCATGGTGCATACCCTCAGAAAACTAAAATGAGACATGTATTAAATCTTGATTTTACACATGAAACAAATTTTTAGTAATCAATTCTATTATCAATATAGAATGCCTGACTTTGATATTCTTAAAGAAAGGTTAGATACAGTTGAAAAATTTGATGATTCAGATTTCACATGGGGAGACCTATGTAAGATTGAACGTGACTCATACAATGTAAATGATTTCTTTGATATTCTAGTCAAACCTCTTGGTTTAATGTCTGGTGATCTTAATGTTAAATTCAATGCTAAGTTTTTAAATCCTTGGTTGAACAGATATAATCGTGGTGGATTTCAAGAGATACATTATCATGATGATTGTGACATTGCAGGTGTGGTATTTTTAAATGATGGTGAAGATTTCTCAAAATTTTATTTCTGGGACGCTCACCATACATCATTTACTAAACCTTGGATTAAGATACTCACTCAGATGAAGTTGTCTAACATATATTATCCAGAGGTGAAAGCGGGTGATGTTTTGTTATTTCCCTCACATATGTTACATGGTGTTTCCCCTCATAATTCTGATACAATTAGAAAGACATTTTCTTTTAATGTGGTAGTGACAAATGTTGAATGAAGTGTATCTAACTGATAATTTCTTGAGTGATGACATTTGTAATTGGTTCATGTCATTTCATCAAACTATGTTTCCTTTATATGGATCAGAGTTTGAGAATAGAAGGATTATTAATTTAACAGAACTAACTCATGTTCTCTATAATAATAATCTACCTTATGATGTAACAGATTATCTAAAGATAGTCCAAGCAAACTTGACTACAGAGGTTAGGAAGTACGACCCTAAAGCATTTCCTAATTATATTCATTGCACAGAGTGGACAGCACCAATCTATCAACCAATACACACAGATTTTGATGAACACGTCTGGACATCTATTCTATACTTGAATGATAACTTCACAGGTGGTAATACTATNATTGAAGGTGAAANNATACCGCCAAAAAAAGGAAGTGTTATCACCTTTAAAGGAGAGTTAAAACATGGAGTTGAAGAAGTCACAGAGGGTAATCGTTATACTATTTCGGTATGGTATAAAAATCACATAGGAGTAAACAAATACAGATGATAATAGATTTATTCCCAACATCAATTTACATGGATAGTTTTGAATTATCCCCCGAAGATCATGCAAATTTATCTCAAGTAAAACTTAGTAGAAACAGAGATCAATGTGCATGGGTCAGTTCACATATACATTTACTTGATTGGTATCAAAGTATTGAAGTTAAAGTAAGAAAGCACGTTGAACAGTACGTTTATAATGATATTGGTTTGAGTAGAGGATATAATATGCAATGTCATGGTGCATGGTTGAACAGAAATGATAAAGGAGATTACACAGAGATACATCATCATTCTAATTCACTTATAAGTGGTGTATATTATTTGTCGGTCAATGACCAACAAGGACGTATTCAATTCTATGATGATAAAGATGGATTGTTTGGTAGATATTTCACAGTATTAAATTACACTGAACCTAACAATAGAAATTCTCATAGAGCAAACGTAGAATGTAAGAATGGAACGATNGTGTTATTTCCCTCACGTCTGAAGCATAGCGTTGCACCCAATCTATTGGAAGAACCTAGATTCTCACTAGCATTTGACTACACACTAGAAGGTGTATTTGATGCAATGGTGAACAAGGTGAACTATGTGCCAGTTAAATGAACTGTCCACAGGCTCGCCATTTCAAAAAAATTGTGTTATACTAATAGGGTAACGCAAACAGAACAATGCCACATTTCACTCTCATCTGCACAGACGAAGATGAGACCCTCACAAAAAAAGAGTTTGATGCCGACATTCTTGATGATGTTGTCGATAAAACTGCCGACTTCCTACATGGAGTAGGTTATTGTTTCGAGGATCTTTCAACGCAAGTGTATCCAACTCAGGAAACCTGATACATACTACAAGTAGTTTACTATTTTACACACTCAAAATGGGTAAGACATTTCGGCGAGGTGGTAGCGAACAAGGTTACTATTCTTATGGTAAATCAATCCGAGACAAGCGACAAACAAAAATGGTAATTAAGAAAATCGAACATGAAAACAAAAGGGAATTAAAAAATGAAAGATCAAAACGCAATACGTCTGAATGAAAGTTCTGATGTAAAATATCAGAGAGCATTAGACCTTTTTACCGAGTCAGTTATGAAACCAGACCCCGATTTGCGTGGGTGTGCCTATAATCAGGATTGTTTCAATGAACTGATGGAGATAAGAGAACACGTTTTGAAATATCTTTCAACTTTGAAATCAACACAAAACTTTGAAAACCCAGATGAATCCGATACAATAGAACAAGAGAAGTTGGAACACACTTCCCCTTTATCTAAATGGAGATAAATGTATCTTAAATCTGCTATATTAACTAAAATGCAAAAAGAACTATTGAAAGATGCTCTATTGGCATACGTTTCAAATTTACAGAAACGATACTATGGGGATAAAATTATTGATGAATCTCTTTATCTAAGTAAGATGAAAGAAATTCAGAATATTGTTGATGAACTACATTTACAGGAGTTATACACATAATGTTTCGTAAAGAAATTAAACTATTGAAGCACGCTATCAAGAAAGGTCAGGAAGACCCATTTCTATACAGCGAAGAGGAGTTTCATAAACTCAAGAAGAAACTTAGGCAACTCAGGGAGTGGAAGAGATCGACTATTATAGCACAGAAGGGTGGATTTGGATACGAAGTGTGACAGTTAAGTTAGTGTCACAACCCTATTGACATTACTTGTAATATCGTTTATATTAAGAATGTCGAAACAAACCAACGTAAAACTTTCAAGGTAACGGATACCCAGAGGAATACGTTTTTAAGTCGAACTTAAGTAGTTGAGTTTTGTTTCGACCCACCTATTATTTTTTGACATGGAAGTCCAAGCACATGGTAACAAATTTGAAGACATTGTAACTCGTGAGAGAACTGGTCTATCAAAGAAAGAATATGATGCTCTAAAGAAGAATGGTTATACCTCATCATTTGATTTATCAAAAGGTCTTAAGGTAGAGTATGATGCTAGTATTAAAACTACTGGCAACAATACTATTTGCTGTTCTGATATTCTCAGAATGATGAGACATAATGATTATAGACTAATTGTTGGGTGCTACGATCAAGTAGGAGATCAAAAAATATTTCACACACAATATGAGTTTTTTATTCAACCAAAAGACTATCTAACTTTATGGGGAGACATGGATTTTCAAAGAGTAGAATTCTTTGTAAACTATGTTAAGAGTATTCCACAGGGAGCAAAAGCAAGAGACGATTCTAAATTAGTTAGAGATAATTTGCAAGAAAGTGTATCATGCGATAAAGCATTATATACTATCAATCCAAAGGTAGATAGTAAGAAACAAAGAAGAGTTCAATGTTCATTAAAACTTGACGAACTAATTGCAAGTGGTGTAGAATATGAAAAGAAAGATATATCTTTAATCCTAGAATCTAAAAAACGTACGTTTAATAAATGAGAGCATTTTGCCCACCAAAAAATACACCTGAGAAAGATATAGTGATGACCCCAGAGTATCTTGCTAAGGAGATCATTAATCATTTCAATCCTACTGGTAGAATACTTGACCCTAGTAGAGGAGAAGGTGCATTTTATGATAATTATGATACGGACAATAAAGATTGGTGTGAACTAGGAGAGGGAAGAGATTTTTTACAATATCAAAAGAAAGTTGATTGGATTATTACTAATCCGCCTTGGTCTATGATGCAACAATTTCTAGTGCATGGCATGGAAGTGGCGGACAATATTGTATATTTAACAACGATCAATCATTATACTACTAAACGTAGAATAAGAGATATGAGAGAACATAACTTTGCAATTAAAGAAATATATAATGTTCCTACACCATCAAAACCTTGGCCACAACTAGGATTTCAACTAGCTGCTGTTCACACACAACGTAATTATAAAGGAAATATTAAGTTTTCTTATTCCCCTGATCTTTCCTGATATAATATGACTACATACTTGTGTCAATCCTACGATTGATATTTACCGCCTAATTAGGGCATTACAGATTAACTATTATGAATAGAAACCAGAGACGTAAGCAACGTGTAGATGTTGCTGATTTATTTTATCTTGAGAAAATTATTTCAATAGATGAGTGGCATGACGAGTGGGAAGTTTGCCCAATACAAAGAGACCACGAAGAGAGAGCAAGAAAACCTAAGCACAGAAATAAGTTTTCTACACTAGAATCATCACACTTAGAAGTAGATGGTGCAGTATTAACAAAAGATTGTTACGACCCAGAGACGAAAAAGACATACAAAGCAGGAACTAGATTTAAAACTAACGGACATACTAGAGACGCACACTGGTGGTCAGATGATACTGACGATTGGCAACCCTCACACGTTCGTGTAAAGTATAAAGAACACGAAACAATTAAATCCATATACAAAGAATACTTAATGCACGACAACCCAGATGACGCAGAAATTGCATCTGATAGGGTAGATGGTGCGTATCGTGCTGTATTTGGAGAGAGGAATATTGTAATTAAAGATGGTAAGTTGCGTAAAGTTGAACCATTACAACACGCAGCTTTACTATGTTTTTCTAACAAGTATAACGTCAAGATGAAAACAAATACTGTTAACATCAAGATGTGGGTTAGTGATATTGAAGACGCTGTTTTATGGGTTCGTAAAGTATATCTTGATTCTGAATTTAATAGTTGGAAGCAAACAACTCTACCACACTATAACCCATTTACTTGGGCATATCTTGTTTCTTATATGAAGTATAAGGAAGTTCC
>FUFK010065293.1_pt1 | contig 10465 bp, 15 predicted proteins | sample 1021851 | NCBI WGS metagenome assembly FUFK01 (sample SAMEA51879418, study PRJEB19060) | metagenome
TGAAGACGATACATTTACTGTTGAGTTAAAGACAGATTTAACAGCAGAACAGTTAGATGAAATCATGCAAAATGCAAGTTAGAAAAATACAAGAGAAAGATTGGAGGGCATGCTGGCAGATACAGAGGTCAGATCACCCACATGATGAACCGTTTAGTGCAGATACATGGTTGTTCATTTGTAAAAATCTAACAGATTCTTTTGTAGTTGTAGATGAACATGATGTGCCTGTAGGGTATTGGCTTGGCATATTGAAAATTAATCCACATGAAGAGACACCAGATATATGGTGTCTTGCAATAGATGTATGCACACATAGAGATTATAGAGAGGCAGGTGTTATGGATTTAATTATGCCTGTTGCAACAGAATATCATCANAGAATATATGCATTNACTCANAAAGATAATNNNCCTGCNGANGGCATAATGACAAANTGGGGNTTNNAGAAAGGNTGGTATTCAGAAGAACACGANATGNATTANTGGACTTANGAGAGAGAAGACAATGNTNCCTAAAATATCAGCACCAATAGCNACATTNTTTTTAAGAATACCNNTNTCTGCAATGTTNATGCAACAAGGNCTTAGTAAACTTCCTGTAGATGGTGCAGTAGCAGAGGCNTGGGGNTTGCCTTACATNGTATGGTGGTTTGTAACATGGGGAGAGATTGGTGCCTCAATAGGATTGATTGCAGGTGGACTTTTAGGTTTGATACCTTGGCATCACAAACACTTCTTTATATCTAGAATAGGCAGACATTCTCCTAATTTTAGATGGTTTACAGAAGAACTAGGCGATCTTACAACGAGATTTAGTGGTATTACTATGACTTGTATTGCAACTGGTGTTATATGGATTTTAAATCCTGCTAGTCTATGGGATGTGATCTACAAAGACTATCTACATGTCAGTTTATATGTTGGTGGTCTATACTTTGCACTTAGAGGAAACGCCAAATACGCTTGACAACAGGTCTCACTTTTTAGTATACTAATAGTATGAAAAAAGAAAGAATTATCAATCAAACAGTTATCTTTGATGTAGACGGCACTATTGCTGATTGTGAACATCGTAGATGTTTTGTTGATGGTTCACAACCAAGAGATTGGGACAGATTTAGAGAAGAGACAGTAAACGATACACCTATTCAATGGGTGTGTGATATCGCAAAAAGATTCATTGCACAAGGCGATGAAGTTGCATTCTTTAGTGCAAGAAACGAATCACAAAGGGAGATCACCGAGAAACAAATCTCAGACTGGATTGGTGATGGTCATAAAGGTTTATTTTTAAGACCAGACGGTGATTACAGAAGTGATGTAGAGTTCAAAAGAGAACTTGCAGACAAGTTTTTAGATATGGGTGGCAAAATCGATCTTATCTTCGATGATAGACAATGTGTTGTTGACATGTGGAGAGATGAGGGTTTTGTAGTAGTTCAAGTTGCAGACGGAGATTTTTAATGAAACAGTTGTGGCACGATTACATGAATTACTTTGATATCCTGGATGACATAAGAGAAGACGGTCAAATAAATATGTTCGAGGCACCTAGAGTGCTAAGAGATATGTTTGGCCTAGACAAACAAGAATCATTCGCAATAGTTCAAGAGTGGATGAAATCTAAAGAAAAAAAAGTATAGTTTTTTTCGCCAAAAGGTTGACAATGACATCACTTTTTTTATATACTATCCATAGTGAGATAACACTTAAACATCAAAGGGCTTGAGAGTTCGACCTTTAAAAAATTAGAGAAACTCTACTTGATAAGGATTTAGTCCACATGACACCGAGAGGGTTGCTTATCATTAGAAACAGTCACTAGAAGTTCAAAAGTCGCTGAGAGATCGCAGGTTCGAATCCTGCCACAACAAAGGTTGTGTAGAGAAGTGGTCCTAATCTTTCTGAACTGCTGTCTGCCTTGAAATAGTAGGTTGAACATAAAGCATGAGACTTATCGTAAATCGTAGAGTTTGTGGGTAAGAACACAACGGTGAGATTAGGCCTAGTCCTTTTCAATATAACCGATTAACTACTTCACTATTCGAGCGAGAGCGGTCATATAATTTCTTTAACTGAACTCATTGTTAAAACTTTGAGGATTCACCATGGTGAATTGCGAAGAGCATCAGTTTCAAAAATTGTGAGAATTGCAAGACACCGATGTCATTTGAGTTCTGAAACTAACCTAAGTCAGAATGAGACCAGATCGAGGAGTCCAGTTGAGTAGCAAGAATGTTGACAAAAGAACTATCATCGGTTGACTCATGGCGAGGGCATTGTGCATTCCTGTCAGTAGATTGGTTAATTTAGAGTTGCTAGGGTGATAGAGTGGTGATATACGAATACAAGATGGAAGCGTGTTGACTGGTTGTTGTGAAAACAAGAGATGAGACTCAAGCGTGCAACAATCAGATAGTCGGAGACCTATACAGAATCCGAGCGTAGAAAAAACTCCTGAGTTAGAGTATGATGATAAGTTTTGATGTGAGATGCAAAAAGATGGTTGCTTGCAGTGTTAGATTCTTGGAGAATAAGAGAGTATAGTCGTCTAACAGTTAGTAGGGAGATTTAAATCTCACTCAGGATGGAAACGAAACAGTGGTTCGAAACGCCGAGTAGTTTCAATCGAACTTCACCTTTTTGAATTTTATTTAAAGAAGTCTGGGTAGCGCAAGAACGGTGAGGAGAAGGAGCCCCCTCCCCTACTTTAAATAGATAGACAAGAACTGAACACAGTTGATTAGGCTTTGGATGGATGTAGTTCTTGTTGACCGAAAGGTTGGTCTAAGTGTTTCGGCGAGCGCCGAGTTCTAATAGACCCATTCAAAACTTTAGAACAATAAATGCACATGTCGATTGTTTTAGTAGTAGATTTAAATCGATTTAAATTGGTCAGACGACATATTAAAACACAAACTACTCTTAAAAACCACCTTTTCAAGGTGGTTTTTTTGTTATATAATGGTATAAATAGAATTATATCATGAAAAATTTGAAGTCTAACGAAGTTATTAATCTAATATCTCAAAAGGTCGCTTTGAAGAGAGAACTTCGTTCGTTCAAACAAAACGGTGAAAACCGNAANGCAGAAATTGTTTCACAAAAAATTACGCAAATAGAAGAGAAANTACACTCACGCCCGCTCGCAAAAAACTAAATAGTAGTATCATTAGGAGATACTATGGGTTTATACGCAGATATAAAAACACAACTAGAAGAAAAAATAGCTTACTATCAAGAGTTAAAAGAGAATCTTTTAGCTATAAAAGATGATACTTCACATGTATCTCGTTGGGGATATGGCTACACAACTACAAGTGATACAGGTTTAAGAGGTTTTACAGACAACTGGAGAGCTGATAATCCTACATCTGATGGTTCAGCGAGTGACAATGACCAAGAGTTATACAATTTATGGCAGTTTTGTCAAGGTAAAACAGATGATGAGTTGTATGCATTAGCACCACACTATGATACAATCATAGCAGAATTGAACACAGACCTTGCACACATACAAAAAATTGTAGACAACGGTGAGGACCCAGCGGGAGTCATGGAATCATAAATAGTAATATTACGCAATTTTTTGTGATATTACTATTATGGCAGTTAGAAATCTACATTTAGAACACCTAGAAGACGAGATCATCAACAATGGTATTGATGGTGGTCGTGCAGCTATAAACTTTGTCAGGTCATTAAGAGACATGATGAAAGGTAATTCTAAGAGTGCAGTCAACATGACTGTAAAATGGGATGGTGCGCCAGCAATATGGGCAGGAAAGCATCCAGAAGACGGCAGATTCTTTGTCGCAAAGAAATCATTATTCAATAAACAACCACTTTTTTATACATCAGAAGATGAAATTAAAAATGCATCTGAATTATCTGGTGATCTAGAAACTAAATTTATAGAATCTTTTAGATATCTATCTAAATTATCATGGGGTGATAAGATATTTCAAGGTGATCTTATGTTTACAGATAGTGATAAAAAAGAACAGAAGATAGATGACATAGAGTATATTACATTTCAACCTAACACAATACTCTATGCAATACAAAAAGACAGTAAATTAGGTCAAAAAATTGACAACGCAAAATACGGAATAGTATTTCATACATCATATTCTGGCGGCACCATAGACGATTTGACTGCCAGTTTTGGCGTAGATATTTCCACTCTCGGAGCATCCTCCGATATCTGGTTAGATGATGCATCATATAAAGATGTGTCAGGTAATTCGACTCTTACTGCAAAAGAGACACTTGCATTATCTCAAGCACTAACAAATACAGGTAAAGCATTTCAAAAGATTAAGAAACCTGCATTGATTAAGTTTATGAAAGTTCAACAAACAATTGCGATGAAAGGTGCAGGTGCTACATATAAAACATATGTAAACACTCAGATTAGAAAAGGTAAATTTGATTTATCATACAAAAAATATCTTTCATACTTTGATGACTATTGGAAAAAGAAAGTAGTTGATAAAGTCAAAATGGAAAAAACAAAAGAAATGAAAAGAAAAATGGGTGATAATTTAAGAAGAGAACTAATGAGTGCAAAAGTTTTTATAGATGCATTATGTATTTTTCAAACACAATTAGTAGTAGCAAAAGATATTGTAATAAAAGGTTTAAATAAGGCCAAATCTATCGGAACTTTTGTGGTAACAGACAAAGGATTAAAGACAGTAAATCCTGAGGGATATGTTGCGATTGATAAAGAAGGAAAAGCAGTCAAGTTAGTAGATCGTATGGAGTTCTCACTAAATAACTTTACAGTTGCAAAAAATTGGAATAAATGATGTTTACTTTTTTAGAATACATAACAGATGAACTTACAACCATACTTGCAGAGTCAAAAGGTGGTGCAGAAGCAGGTAAACTAGAAGTATTATCTACATCTCTAAACATCGCAAGAAGTTTTGCAGAGAAAAAATTTAGTGCGAATGGTTTTGAATTAGATAAAGAACTTCCTAATTTTGACAAGAATTATAAACTTGCACAGAGAAGTGCTAAATTAGGTTTTGCACAAAGAAAAGACATGCCTGTTATTGACAATAGAGATGTTAGATTATTACAGAAAAGATTATCATCGGGTTCGATAGACATAAGTAAACCTTTTGCTAAGAACGATCTTCCTGATGACCCATATCCTGACGGTCTAGATAAACAGACAGGTAAAGTTTGGGTGACAAGTGGTCTTGCAAAGGCAGATGGTGACCCAAAAGATGATATAGTAAAAGTATCAAACGAAAAGATTGCAGTTGGTAATTTAAAACCGATACAGGCACAAATATATTTTGACAAGTCGATTAAAAAAATATCTAAAGATGGTGTAGAATCTTCTAGAAACTTTTTGACATCTAAGTTTAATAACTTTATAGTTTCAAAAGATAACAGAATCATAGATGGCCATCATAGATTCTTAACAACTGTTTTGATTGACCCGAAGATTAAAGTCAACTGTTTGAAAATAGATTTACCCATAAGAGAATTATTACCTCTTACACTTGCATATACAGATGCTATAGGAAATATAAGAAACAAATGAAATCATTTAAACAATTTACAGAAGAAGATAACCCTAGAATACCTAGAAAGAAAGGTCAACCTGCAAATTCTAAAAAACATTCTGATCTATACACAGATGAAAATCCTAAAGATACTATACATGGTTTAGGTTTTAAAGATGTTGCAACTGCCGAAGCGAGTATCAAAAAGATAGAAAACTCAGGCAGAAAACATGCACATAAAATACAGGCCGCTGTTGCTATGGAACAGAGAGCAAGAGAAATGGGTAAAACGGCAGAGGCAGCTGTCTATAGAAAATACATCGAAAAGATGAAGAAGAAAACAAAAGAAAAGAATGAAAGTCTTTGGGCCAACATTCATAAAAAAAGACAGAGAATAAAACAAGGTTCTGGTGAAAGAATGAGAAAGAAAGGTGAGAAAGGTGCACCCACACAGGCACAAATAGACAGGGCACAAAACTCATGAAAACTTACAAGAGATTTTTAAGTGAAGCAAAAGATAGACCAGCAGTCTTTTCTTTTGGTCGATTCAACCCACCCACAACAGGTCATGCAAAACTAGCAGACAGACTATCTAAAGTTGCAAGAACGGCAGGTGGTGATGCACTTATATTTACATCTCACTCAAATGACCCTAAAAAGAATCCTCTGCCACACAAAGTTAAAGTAAGATATCTCAGAAAGTTTTTTGGTAAAAAGATAGGTGTGCCAGATGTAAGTGCAAGAACTGTATTTGATATTGCAACTGCATTATACAATCAAGGGTATCGAGATATCTATATGGTTGTAGGTTCAGATAGAATCAGAGAGTTTGATACATTACTAAAAAAATATAATTCAGTAAAAGGTCGTCATGGTTTTTACAAGTTCAACAATATAGAAATAGTAAGTGCAGGTGAAAGAGATGCAGATGCAGACGATGTATCAGGCATGAGTGCAAGTAAGATGAGAGCAGCCGCTGAGAAAGGCGATTTTGATTCATTTAAAAATGGTGTGCCAACTAGAAACAACAGAGAGATAGAACAACTATACAAAGATGTTCGTAAGGGCATGGGTATTGCAGAGGGCACTTTACCACAATACATGCAAGAAGATTTAATTACAGAGGGTGTATACGACCCAGGTATTTTCAAGGCAGTATTTCTTATGGGTGGTCCTGGTTCTGGTAAATCTACAGTTGTAGATGGTCTTGCGTTAAAATCATTAGGTCTTAAAATAGTTAATTCAGATACCGCTTTTGAAAAAGGTTTAAAAAAGGCAGGTATAAGTTTAGATTTAAGAAAAACACCAGAAGATGTAAAAGAACCTATCAGAAAAAAGGCGAAAAGAATCACAAACATGGCATTAGATAGATACATCGATGAAAGATTAGGTATGGTTTTTGACACGACTTCTGCAAATACGGCAAAGATTAAAAGTTATAAAAGTCTTTTAGATAAATTAGGATACGAATATAAAATGATATTTGTAAATACAAGTTTAGAGTTTGCACAACAAAGAAACGAGGCGAGACCTAGAAAACTTGCACCTGCAATTGTTCAAGGTGAGTGGGAGAAAGTTCAAAAGAATGCAGATAGTATGAGAAAACTATTTAAAAAAGACTTTATTCAAATCAATAATGATGATACTTTCAAAGCACTAAAACAAAAAACAAATAAATTGTATACTAAAATGATGTCATGGTCAACATCTTTTCCAGGCAATAAGATGGCAACATTATGGAAAGAAAGACAATTATATTCAAAGAAAGCAGGTATGAATAAACGCTTTAAAGGATATTACTTTATGGGTAAACAAGCATTATCTAAGCCGATACCAAAAGGTGAAACAGGGTTATTTAATAAATAGTATTATGGACAGATTAGACTTAATAAGAGAAAAAATACGCAGAGTCGCACAAGACCCCGATGTTGATGATAAAAAGGGAACTCAACCTAAAAAATATTATTCAGGCGTAAAGAAAGATAAGAAAGATGCCAGAGATGCACACTTCAAGAGAGGTGCAAGTATGTCTGATGATAATCCAGCCGCTTACAAACCTGCACCAGGCGACAAAGACCCTAAGACAGGTAAAATGAAAAAGACTAAACCGTCTAAACACACAAAGAAATTCAAAGCAATGTATGGTGAGGCATTTTCAAATCCTAATGCTACAGAGGCAGATGCATTACCACCAAAAGTTGTAAATCGATTTGTCAAAGAATATAAGAATGCAGACAAACTGCAAAATTTAATTATCAGAACTAAATCTAAGATTAGAGGCTCAGAACAAAGAGAAACACTAGATGATCTAAACAAAAAGACTAGAGATTTTAAGTTTGCATTATCTGATTGTATAGAAACAGGTTCTACTATTGTCATGGATTATACACCAGAGGGTGATGATTTATCTGAGGGTAAACTTGTCACAGGTGTAGATTCAGTTTTAAGTGTAATCACTAAAAAACTTAAAGCAGAAATGGGCAAAAGATATAAACAGAATGCTGAATCAGGTATGAAATACATAAACAACATTGCAAAAATGGTCGGCATGACTGCATCTGATAAAGGTCAACAGAAGAATAGAATGTTCTTACGCATGTCAGAAGAAACTCTTGACGAGAAGGCACCTAATACTGCCGATGCGATGAAGAGATATAAGTCAGGCAATGCAGGATTTACAGATAAGGCACATCTCAAAGCAAAAGGTTTAATACCAAGATCAGATGGCACCAAAAGAAAATCACCAAAGTATGAAGCAAAAGTAATGCCTAAAGTCAAGAAAAAATTAGATAAAATCAAAGGTATAACTAAACAACAAGCAGAGATACTTGCATCCATACCATCACCAACTCTCATGTCAATAATTCAACAATTGAGCACACTAACTATGGAGTTAGACCCAAAGAAAGATGATGCAGGCGATTATATAGATGATTTCAGAAAGTCAGATGCACCTCAGTTTAAAGGTAAATCTGATGCAAAGATTAGAAAGATGGCAATAGCTGCCTATCTAGATGCAAAGGATAAAAAGTGAAAACATTTAGAGAGTTTAATCAAGATACAGAGTTAGACGAAAGAGTTGACTCTATGCAAACTCGTCTAAAAAGAGCTAGAGCCGCTCGTAAGAATCGTGCCAAAATGAAAATGGGTGCCAAGATAGCTCGTAGAAGAATCAAAATAGATGCCAAGACAATCGAAAAAAGAGCAAAGAAAAAGGCAAGAAACATACTCAAAAAGAAAAGACTCGCAGGTAAATCAGAAAAAGATTTAGGTATTGGTCAAAAGATCGCACTCAGTAAATTCTTAGATAAAAAAACAGCTGCCATAGCCAGAATCGCTAAGAAGTGGAAAAAGATTATCAAAAAACAAGAGATGCAAAAAAAGAGAAAGAAACCAATAGACAAGGCAGATAAGAAAGCAATACCTATCAAGAAATAGCATGAAGACATTTAAAGATATAGCAATCAACGAAACTCTCAAAGAGATGCAAGAAAACAAAACTAATCTCTTAGATAATCCTTTTAGATTAGGTTCTATGATGTATTTTGAAATCATAAAAGAGGCAAGAAAATTAGTTGCAGAAAAAAAGTATAGACTAACAGAAATAGACGGCATGATATTAGAGACTGATCTAGGTGAATACGAAATCTATGAGGGAGAGTTAGTGCCTTTAGATTGTCCTATGATGTATGTCAAAGAAGAAGATGAGAAGAATCCACCTATTGGCAAACCGAAAAGAGGTGGACCTAAAAAGTTTTATGTGTATGTNAAGANACCNGNTGNTNNNNTAAANAAAGTCACATTTGGTGATACAACAGGTTTAAGTGTGAAGTTTGATGACACAAANGCAAGAGCATCNTATGTTGCTCGACACAATTGTGATACTGCAAACGATAAAACAAAACCAGGATATTGGTCTTGCAGATTACCTCGTTATGCAAAACAGTTAGGGTTATCTGGCGGAGGCTCTTTTTTCTGGTAAATAAATACTAGAGATGAAACCTTACAAAGATAGTGTTGAATATCAACACGGAACAAACATGAAATATGTTATCAGAGAGTTTTCTGATGACACAAACGAAGAAGAACTCGTTTGGCACCGTGATAAAACAAATAGAAAGGTGCATGTTTTAAGAGGTAATGGTTGGAAATTACAGATGGACGACTCATTACCAGAAGAAATGATTGTGGGACACGATTATTGGATACCAAAAATGGTGTATCACAGAGTAATAAAAGGAGAAAATGNNCTCGTTTTAAGAATCGAGAACATATAAATAACTATATCATGACACAGAATACTTGGAANGAAAAACTACANGANGTNCGTTCTTTTGTTAAAGAANNNGATAAAGTCGAGTCAGTTGTTGAAGAAACACCAGTTGTTTCAGAAGANNCTGNNGTAGAAAATGAGATCGAGGAACTTCTNAAAGAAGAATTTGCAGAGNNANNGNNGNCAGAAGAGACATTGGAGTCACTCCAAGAAGNNAGAGCAAAGACTGCAAGAAGANTTAANAGAAGTNGAANNNAAGATNAAAGACCTTGACAAAGGTTCTGTAGAAAAATCAGTCGAGAAACTAGCAGANAGAAATATGTTAGGCAGACTNGCAAAATCATTAAGANTAAACGAATCAGGCAAACAAAAAATGTTTGATTATTTCGAAAAAGGGGAACTATAATGAGTATACAAGAATTATCTAAATCACTCGTTCAAGATGTCAAATCAATTTTAGAAGGCAAAAAACTAGACCCTGTCGGTAAGGCAGATGCAGATATTGATAACGATGGTGATGTCGATTCATCAGATGAATATCTTAAAAAGAGAAGAGCCGCTATCAGCAAAGCAATGAAAGATGAAGGCAATGCCTTTACAAAAGCATTGATGGCCGCTAAAGAGAAAGGTGAAAAAGAATTTGTCGTATCAGGTAAAAAATACAC
>FUFK010062672.1_pt1 | contig 10464 bp, 12 predicted proteins | sample 1021851 | NCBI WGS metagenome assembly FUFK01 (sample SAMEA51879418, study PRJEB19060) | metagenome
AACAGGCGAGATTTCCGGCACTCCTGTTGGTGGTTCATCTTCGGACGTTACGATTACCCTTACGGGTCGCGGAGTCACCACCACCAAAGTGTTCAAATGAGCCTTTAATTAACAAAAGGCGTTTTCTTTGGGGCTTAGCCATAATTGATGTGGAAGGGTGGTTTGCTATAATCTTGAGCCGTTATTTTTCAACAATATATTATTTAGAAGTAAAAATAATTCCATCCTCGCCTAAATTTGAGTCGTAGAGTTTTTGTAAAACTTCTGATGTTTTGGAAAATTCATGAGTTTGATTATTATTTGGGAGATGGAATTTTTTGAAATGTTTAGGTAAGACTGAAACAAATTGTTCAACGCTAATACCAGCTACATTTTTCAAATGATGGGGTAGAAATTCTACAACTAGTGTTTTACAATTAGATAGGATTTCTTTCATTCCTTTCATAGCAAAATATTCTGAGCCTTCAATATCGATTAGAATTAGGTCAAATTGTTCATCGCCCAGATATTCATCTAGTGGAACGGAATCTAATTGTATGGTTTCTGGATTATCATATTCATACAAAAAATTAGATTTTTTGGGTTTTCTCTTACTACCTCCAGAATTTACGGTGTTCAAAAGAAAATCAACTTTCTCGTGCTTATCACCAGCAAAAACATTGTGGGTTTTTATGTTTGTAGAATTGTTTAATTGAATATTTATCATCAATAAATCAAATGTATTGGGATTTGCTTCTATTGCTGTAACTGATTTACAGTAATTGGAAAGCGGTATTGCAACCGATCCTATATGTGTTCCAATAATCAAAATATTAGAATTGGAATTTATGTGACTCTTCAATCTGTTTATCTCATCTATTGCAAATCCACCAGAAAGAATTTTTTGACCGACTTCTAAGTCTTCCGGGTCAACAGCAAAAATTCCATTTTTGCTTTCTGTAATTATTGCTTTTACATTCTTACCTAATTTTTTCTTAAGTCGCTTAGATTTTATTTTCTTAAGACTAAGATTAATTCGCCAATATAAGGCTTTGAGCATGACTAATCCTCAATTGAACTTCATTATATGCCCACATTCAGGATATGAACAACTAACTGTATATCTCTGTTTTTTGGGTTTTGGTATTTTTAATCTACAACCGCACATTTCACATTGAATAACTAGAGTTTCGGGTTCTTTTGGTTTGGCTGCATCTTCTAACACCCTACCTGTTTGTGATTGTGACCAACCGATTGAATCTGTATAACTATCTGCCTTCTTGATCTTACTCTGCCTTAAAGATAAGCGCATCTTCCTACGCTTCTTCTTCTTTGGTCTGGGTTGTCTTGAATCTTTTTTAGGTCTTCTAGCAGCCACGTCAATCAACACAGGGTGAAGGTCGTCATATTCAATCACTTCGGATGCTTGTTAATTAGAAAAATAACATTATTTCATAAGTGTGAACTTCAACCACTATACATGAAAAGAGTGTTTTTGTTGGTTATTTTCCTTAGTCACTTGATGTGTGGGAGTATAATTTTACAAGAACAAGATAGTAAAGAATATACTGTAACTGTAGATAGTACTAACTTAAGGTTTTATCCGGATTCATTAACGATTAATGAAGGAGATAGTGTTAGATTTTTATGGGGTGGGGAATTCTTACCTCATAACTCCGTAGAAGAAAATGGTGTTTTCAATAGTGGAGACCCTGAACGTGAAGTTGATTATTTGTATACATTCGATTATACACAATCAGGAGTTTACAACTTCTTTTGTGAGCCGCACGAATCGGTTGGGATGGATGGTACAATAACTGTTTTAGATAAAATTGAAACACAAAATATAGAGGTTTCAAATTCTGTAGATGATGAAAATAAAATTATTCCTTTGTTTGTTTATTCAGGAATTGTAATTTTATTGATAATTGTATATTACAGGGTTAGGATTTCTGGGGTTGAACGGTTATAATCAAGCCCATTCCCTATCAAATGGGGTAAGATCGTGTATAGCATTGTAAACTTCATTTTTAACCAGGTTTACCTCATCTTTTCCAAGTCTTTCTGTAATTAATTTGTTTAGTTTTTTACACCTTCGAGAATCTTTTCCTGACATAGCAGATAATGCAACTAAGAATCTATCAGTCCTTCTTTGATCTGTTTTTGATATCGTAGCATCTTTATCCCAATCATCCCCGAATATTTCTAGAACTCTAATTTGATTAGGATGTAAATATCTTGCAGCCGTAACCCTTTCAATCAGTCCTTGAAGTACTGCCTTTCTAAGTCCTGGGTTCATAGATTTCAAACCTTCTGGGAAGGTATGTTCAATTAATTTGGGAGTTAATTCATGCCCTACTAATCTGGAGCGCATCTCTGACATTGTGTGCTTCATTCCAATTATATTCAATAAAATGAATATTGGTAATGCCAATAATTCAACATATGCTCTTGTAGCAACCCTGCCGATTATTCTAACCCAAATTCTCCTTAATATGGCTTTGAAGAATGTAAAACTACTGGCAGAACCTATTTTTTTCAATACTTTTCTAATTAAAAGCCCCAATTTGCCAATCTTTTCTAATGGATCAATTCCAAATAAAGTTCCCCGATAGCCGGGTGCTCCTAATGCAGCATAAATCAACCAAGGTCCGATTGCATGTTCAACATCCATTTTTGCTATTTCTTCTTCTGGTAAATCGATAACTTTGGCCATCCTAGATGCGGTGACAAGAGAATCTCGATACAAATATGCTAATTCGATTCCCGTTGTGATAAATCCAATTAATCCTAAAACAACTGCAAAAATGATTTTTTGATTTTGTCCCCCGAATTCAAAATCTCTTAGTAATAGAGCAAAAAATATGACTATTAAACCNGATAATAATCCTGCTAACCCGGCTCGAATAATGGCCATCCTGCACAATAAATCTAATCTTTTATCGGCTTCTTTTCGATTTTGAATGTGAATTTCATCAGATCTAGAAAAATTCTGTAACAAACGCTTTACTGCCCAATTTTTCAGTAATGATTTTTTCAACATAAAATCAGCTATCTAAGTAATATGATATTCCATTTTCAGGACAAAATACCTTGATTCCAAGTTCGGTTAATTCTCTTTCTAGGTGAGGTCTTGCTTCTTTAGGATCTGTGTGATAAATTACCACTTCCTTTGCATTACAATTTTTAGCAAAATCAACTATTTCTTTATGGCCAGCATGAGTTGAAAATGAATAGGAATTCCAGTTTAATCCTATTTCTGTTTCTTTACCAAAGATGTCAACCTTGCCTTCATTCTGAAGTTTTCTTCCACCAGTATCTCTTGCTTGATAACCTGTAAACAAAATTTCATTTTTCATATCGTGCCTTAATCTGTTTAGATACCATATCGAGGGCCCTCCTTGTAACATTCCGGAAGTCGATACAATAACATCTGAATCCAGTGCTTTTTTCTTATCCGATTTACTAGAGACTTTCTTACACCAAGACCATGCTTTTTGTAAAGCAATTGGATCTCTTAATGTTTCTGGATGTTCCATTTGCATCCTTGCAATTCTTTTTCCCATACCATCAACATGTACATCTAAATGGGGTGAGTGTTTGTGTAATTTCATAACTATGTCTTGCGTTCTACCATTTGCAAATGCAGGAATAAGCGCTGTTCCACCATTGTCAACTATAGATTCTATTTGATGAAGAAATTTTTTGGTTTCTTCATCTGAATTAGGATGATCTCTGCCGCCATAAGTCCCCTCAACAAATAATGTGTCAATATCTTGTGGTTTTGCACCTGAAGTTAATGGTGAATCTCTTGTATCAAAATCTCCAGTAAAAAGTATTCTTTTTTCCGGGGTTTCTACTTTTAACATAGCTGCACCTGGAATATGACCCGCTTTGTGTAAAGATAATTTCCAGTCTTCTTGATTCCATTGATTTTCAAAATTATGTGTTTTCCATGAATTCATAGCGGTATCGATATCTCTCTTATCCCATGGTAGAGGATATTTTTCTATTGAACTGATTTTGTAACAATCGTTCCACATTAAATGGGAAATTTTTGATGTTAATTCTGTACCATGTAAAGTTGTATTATAATTTGAGCAAAGCCATGGAGCCATTCCCAAATGATCTACATGAGAATGAGTGATAATTGCATTTTTTACGTTAGGAGCCTCGGTTGGATATTTGGGTGGATGTGTTGGTGCTAAACCATAATCTAAAATCAATTTATTTTGCTTTGGATTTTCAAGCATTATTCCAACATTTCCAACTTCATTACCACCACCTAAATAATGAAATCTCAAATCTTTTTCAGGTGGGTCTTCTGGATAATTAGAAGTTCTACCTGGATTGTAAAGAACCATGCCAACCATCTATACCAAGTGAACATAAGAAAAGAATGTATTGTTTAATTGATGCTACACCCCTTTGTTTCCTATGGAGTAAAAATTTTATTTGATCTGAATAATAATTTCTTGCTAATTTTAGATAAGTTAAATAACTAATTTTTACAATATCTTCAATGGCATGTTTTCACTTTATAATTTAATTTCTTATTCATTTTTTCACTAAAGTATTGAAAAAGTTTCCAATGGAAATAAAGGGGTCTAAAGATAACTAATTTTTAGATGTCTAAATGCTAAAATATTATTTCTTATAGAAAACCAATATTCAAAAAAAAATGATTCAGAATCAAAAATTGGAATAATGTAAATTTCAAATTTCTCTATTCCGCAAATTGAAAAAATCTGCAATTGAAATAATTTCCATTGAAAACATAGAAGATAACATGAACTTGAATATTCACCCATCGTACATGCCAAGAAAGGAAGGTTATACTTTCGTGGTAGATGAAGATAGATGTTTTGGATGTGCAGCTTGTATAGCATTATGTCCAGTTAACGTACTAGATCTTGAAAATAAACTAGCAATAGTAGACGAAAAGAATTGTACACACTGCAGATTATGCATACCATCATGTCCAGTATTTGCGCTAGATATTAAACCTGAAATATGAGGGTAGAGAATGTATGATATTGTCATAATAGGGGGAACTTTACCCGGATTAATTTCATCAATTAAATTATCTAAAAAATTTAGAGTTTGTATTATCGATTTAAATCAAGAAATAGGATTCCCAACAAATTTTCCTGGTTTAATAGAAAACCAAGATTTATTGAATGAATTATTGGATTCAAAAGATAAATTATACCTCAAACAAAACGAATTAGGTTTCGGGTTAAGAAGTGAATGGTTAATGAAATATCTAACTCATAAAGCGGCAAGAAATGGTGTCGACATTCTAAATCGAACTAGAGTATCAAATTTATTTTTTGACAAAAACTTCAGTATAGAATTGATAGGAGGTGGCCCCCAAAACCAAATTATATTTTCAAAAATAATCATAGATGAAACTGAAAGGACGTATTCGGCACCTGGAGATAAAATACATAATTTTTCGAATGATAACCAATATATTATATCAGTAAATGAATCTCAAAAACAATATTTTGTAGGTACAATTCCTTCCTTAAACTATCAAAATATCACTAATTGTGTACTTAAAATCGATAGAGGTGATGAATTAACAGAATTATGGTTCGATCAAGAGCCCGAATTGAACATAAATTGGATAGAGGTTAAGAAATGTTATTCTTTTTCTAATCCTAAATTTCTTAATATTGATAAATATGTAGAAATTTCAAATGAAATTATAGAAAAATTACCAATTTAATTAACATAAATTTTTGAATAAATATGTATTGGAATAAATTATGTCAACCACTAAATTATACTTGGAAAGTGGAATAGATTCAGCATATGATACCAAGTTTCACGCTAAAGTCACTGAAACTTCTGAAGATGGTGTTGTTTTAGATAGGACCCTATTTTATCCATTAGGGGGTGGACAAAATTGGGATGAAGGTGTAATAGAAGGCCCCAATGGTAGTTTAGAAGTTAGAGAAGTTAGAGGTCGAGATGACATTATTCATAAATTAGACAAAAACCACCAGTTGGAAATTGGCGATGAAATAGTTGGTGAAATAGACTGGGAAAGACGCTATGCTCATATGAGAATGCATACAGCCCAACATTTAGTTTCAGGTATAGCATATGAATTATTCAACGGAGTAAGAACGGTTGGCAATCAAATACACACAACGCATTCAAGAATTGATTTTAATCCAATATCATTCGACGAAGAAATGCTTAACCAACTAACCCTAGAAACAAATAATATGATTGAACAAAAATTAGAGGTTACAGATTTAATTTTAACAAGGAACGAAATAAATTCAATCATGCCTCCAGAACGTACTAACATGGATTTAATACCAAAGTTCATCGAAGAATTAAGAATTGTACAAATAGGCAATGAAATAGACCTATGTCCCTGTGCCGGAACACACATTTCCAATATAGGTGAAATAGGAGAGATTTCAATTATAGGTAAAAAATCAAAGGGCAAGGGCACTCAAAGAATAACCTATGAATTATCTGAAACCAAATTTGCTAGAAATTCCAATTCAATTATCATCTAAAATCTCATCAATATCTTCAATAACATCTTTCCATTTCTTCCTTTCTGATTGTTTCATCCTTACAAATTCATCAGAATCCCTAACATTTTTTACATTGGCTTGAATACGGTCTGATAAAATCAAATCTTCACCTACTCTTTCACTTCTATCTACTTTCTCTATATTTTTACTTGGAATCGTTCTAGATCCATAATTCAATAAATCCAATTTTTCTTCAGAACTCCACGTTTCTTCACCTATCATTCTAGCAATACTTGGGCTTGGAGCATTATCTTTCCAAGGGTTTTTATTTCCCAAATCTTGTAATAATCTCTTACTAGATTTTTGTTTTTCAAATAATTTTTCTATATCATTGCTGTCAATTTTCTCATTTTTATTAGACAAACTTGCAGCAAGCTCTTGTTGATAAACCAATTCATTTCTATGAATTGTATCGTGATCATATTTATGAGGTTCACTTAACATAGAAAATAATTCTTTAACATGTTGAAATAATTTATCATCTGGTGAAGAAGAAACCATCCTATTCCTAACATTAGTGTGGTTAGAAATACAAATTTCACATCTTTTCAACCCCGAAACATCAGGCGCATCACACCTTAAACAACATCCTTGGAAACCAAGAGATTTCATTGCTTTGCGTGGTTGAGACATAATTTAAGCACACCCGAATAATTAGTGATAATCAATCATGTATAAGAGGATTCAATAAAGTCGAGTCAAACACTATACCATGGCCGGCCGAGACCCTAGAGCCGACATTGTCGACGACAACCCCTTTACAAACATCAAACAAAAAATACCAAGAGTCCATTCAACAATTTCAAATGATGGAACTATAAACATAAATTTAGGTAAAGTAAAATCATTTTTTAATAACACAAATAAACCTACAGATACTAGTATTTGGCATTTCAGTGAAGTTGAAAAATCTAATCTAAAATTAGCAACCGGTGCATTTACTTTAGCACTAGGTTTTATGGCAGTAAGGGGGATATCAGGAATATCAAATCTTGGTCTCGAAACGTGGATGTTAACACTTCTTCTTTCGATGCCTGTAATGTTATTAGCTGTAGGGCCAGCATTTTTACTTCATGAAATCGGGCACAAAATAGTAGCAAAAAAGAATGGCTGCTGGGCCGAATTTAGGGCAGATCCAAAAGGCCTTCAATTTGGAGTTATAATTTCCTTCTTCTTAGGTTTCTTATTCATGGCACCAGGGGCTGTAATGGTTGCAGGATTGGTAACTAGAAGACAAAATGGACATATTGCCGTAGCAGGACCATTGACAAATTTATCATTATTTTTAGTAGGAATCCCACTGTGGATTTTGATTTTAGGTTTGACAGGAGCGTTTGATTCTGCAACATTTAACACGGGAATAAGTGTCAGCACTTACATTATTGATGGTAACATTGTTTGGCAATCTATGTTAATAGATGCAGGGGTTTGGTGGCTATCAGCAAATCTAATTCTTGGTCTTTTCAATATGATACCATGGGGCCCATTAGATGGGCTTAAAGTAAAGGATTGGAGTGAACCAGCCTTTTACACAGTATTCATTATTTTCCTAATCCCTGTTTTTGGAATGTTCTTCGGATTTTGGAACCCTGGGGCCCTTTTGTATAACGGAGTAAATACAATATTCGGTTAACTAGAACCCATTTAATAAATCCATGCAACTTGAATAAAAATCTAATTAAAATGAATAAAACCACCAAAACATCTTCTTTATTTACTTTAAACCAATCACAAAACCAANGAACGACGACTCAAATTTAGTTTGGGTGAACAAAAAAACCGGACTAATAGCATCAGATTCAGAATTAAATGAAATGTGGGAAAAACCACAACACGATTTGATATTAAAAGAATTAAATCTAGAAGAAATTAATAATCACCAAACCAANGAATCATACAAATCTGATTATAGTAGTAACATTCACCTAAAACAACCTATTTCNGAATCCACCATAGCATGGATATTTATTTTTTTAAATTCTATATTCATCTTAATTGGACAACCAGGATTTCTTTNTTGTAGTTTAATAATCTCTATACCACTATACATTTCTTTTTTAATATGGAGTAAAAACGAGTTACCAGCAATTATTAAAATAATTTTAATAATCACTTTCTTAGTTTTACTCTACTTTTTTGGTATGTATATGTTTGAACTTGCATGGGAAAGTAACAATCCTTATTCTGGTTGGTAATACTGTAATTATAGGTAAGANTTTAAGATTGGTTGATGATCAAGATGCAAGAAAATCATAGTACCATACCAAGTCATTAAATCTACAGAATTGATAAGATTCTGCATTCCAGAGGCATAATCATTCTCCATCCAGTACAACATTTCATCAATTGTGTCACATGTCTGATGATAACAATCATACCCATCTACTAAACCACCAAATCCAACAGTAACGGTATCAATTGCTTGGAAAGATGCATGGTCACTTCGAGCAGTTGTAGCTTCATTTATGATAATACCAGGCTCTCCTGCTTCTGCCCAAGCAGCATTCAACTCTCCATTTAGAACAGCCAACTGTTCTTCAACACCCAAAGCATCTCCAGCCAACCACTCTGCTAGGTAGACCATCTTTGGTTGATTGATTACATCTTCTTCAGTGTCAGGGCCTATGTATACTCTAAACGGCCAATTCTCCTGACTTGCAGGATATGAACCCCCACCATCGGGCCCAACTCTGTCAGAAGGAGTACCGTTTCCAGGCCAATTTACACCACCCATGTCGATATTGATGTAGTTAGAAATTGTAATATCTTCAGGAATATCATCTACCCAAGCGATACTACCTCTTTTCCCACCTTCTTCACTACTCCATAAACAGAAAACAATACCTCTTCTCGTAGGGATATCAAACATCGCCTCAGCCATATTCAGAACTACAGAAGTTCCAACTGTGTTATCATATGCCCCAACTCGAGTACCATATCCTCTAGGGGCACCCATGTCTACAGGAGTAGGTGCAATTATCGGAGCAATATCGAAGTGAGCACCAATAACCATCCATTCATCTGGATATTCATAACCTTCTTTGTATGCGCAGATATTGTATGCTTCAGGATTTCCTTCGATATATTGGAAACGGTGCCTTTCTACGTTATCATAACCATATTCGGTAAATTCAGCAACTAGGAAATCAGCCCCACACTCATATCCTGGACTACCCATCCCCGCCCACCTATTCAAGTAACCCTTTGCCCCATCACATGTGTCAAAAGGATCTGTGGTTTCATCTGAAAGAACAGATAACATGTTGAATGTTTCAAATCCACTAACTATTCCAGTGCTATGCATGCCCCCGTTTTCAACAGAAACACCCGCAGCCATAGGTCTAATTATCGAAGCAATTTTTGCCGAAACAGAACCCCCAGTTTCCGTACTATTTGTTAATTGTAATAATCCCCCATCAAATTCACTTTCGACAATTTTCACACCCTTGGAACTTTTCATCCCATTATCAATCCATGTTGTCCAAGAGGTATTACCATCTCGAATTGGGAAATATTCCCTACCTGGTTCACCAACCAGTACAACAAACGAATCTATTCTTGGAGGAATTAGAATAATAATCTCAACCTCTTCATCTTCTTGTAAATCTAAAACAGTTCCATTTTGTACATACCCAGTACTTGGCTGCAATATCAAATATGGGACGAGAATTCTCATTTCTTCATCTGCTTGAAAATATACAGTTTGGAAAATACCAGCAGTAAGGGGGTCNGGAGCGATAGTTAAATCACTCTCATCANCAAAATTATCTCCATCATCATTTGCAAAACAACCAGACAAAGATGCCGATAAAAATACTAGAACTAGCAGCATTGCTTGATAAGGTCTCCCACCCGCCATGAATCTCCCAAACAAAATCTTAACCTCAATCCATCGGTTAAAAGTTCAAAAAAAATTTAATTT
>FUFK010066209.1_pt1 | contig 10464 bp, 18 predicted proteins | sample 1021851 | NCBI WGS metagenome assembly FUFK01 (sample SAMEA51879418, study PRJEB19060) | metagenome
GTCCCGCGACCTCGACCCCCTCCGGTTCGCTGGGGGAGGTCAGCGGGACAGCTATGTACGTGCGCCCTGTGTACAACTCTCACCCTGCCCGGACGCCCGGCGGTGGATGAGCGAGCCCCCCGCGCGGGACATGGGTTCGTTTGTAAGTTCGCGGATATCGTTTCGACCGTGCTCGGTCCGAAGCCTTTCGGCTCATCAGGAGTGCAGCATCAGCACCCGACGATTGCAGCGCCCCCCCTGCATTCCGGGAGTGGAAGGGGGGAGCGTTTGGCGGTCCATGCATGCAGCAGCCACGGCTGCCGATGCCCTCGTTGAGATGACCAGTTCATTGACCGGGTGAAGGGTTGCCCGGACTGCCTCCAAGTCGGCAGCGTGGTTGAGTGTTGAGGGAGGATTCCCAAGTGGTTGCGGACATCGGTGCTGGGCTCCCGGTCTTGTCTCCCGGTCGTCGCCACCCCACGTTCAAAGGGGCTGTTGCGCTCAATCTTCTTGGCCTCGCTTGCTCTCATGGGCCAGTCCCTCACTGAGTGCCGTCCGCCCGGTCAGCCTGAGGTTGTTACCCTCAGGGGTCGCTGTCGGTTTCTGGCTTCCGATATTCCCCGATGTTCCTGCCGTGGCAGTAGGGCTGAGCCCGGTCGGTTTTGGTACGTCATCAGATGCTGGGGACTGTTTGTTGAGTCCGACCCCCCCACAACTGGGGGGGCGATTGTTGATGTCCTCCACTTCGCCGGCTCCAACCTTGGTGTTGGCAAGGAGCCGGTCTGCGATGTCAAAGAGCGGAGCGGGAGTGCCGCTGGTCGGTCTTAGGTATTGCACACACCGTGCCAAACTGTGCCAATGCAGAGACGTACAGCGTTTAGCCTTATCTACTCGTCAGTAGGTTTATGCCAGTCCTGTGCCAACCGTGACAGACATGTCGTGGTTGAAAATATTTTTGCCTTGATTCAAGCCCCCCATTGCAGAGACGTACAGCGTTTAGAACACTTGTTCAGTAACCGTGACATTTGTGTCGTGGTTTTTTGCCAGAATATGTCCGATTCCATACCTGTCATACGTTTAGCAAGCCCTGCCAAACCGCGACATCTGTGTCGTGGTTGCTCGACGTACAGCGTTTAGGCTTTCTTTGTGTCGAACCTTGCCTTACCCTGCCCAGTGGGATACGCGGACCATATGACTTTCGCACTCGCATTCAACGGACTCTCAGCAGACGCCCCCCGGCAACGGGCTCGGTGCGCTGCTACGGGTCGTTTCGTTGCATGGTCGAAGGTTCCCCAGCTTCGAGTTCCCGGTGCCCCTCGTGTCGTCGTCATCCCCTCCACATTGGTGGCGGTGGTTGACGGTGCCGAGGTTGCCCCGGTTGCTCCCGTCGCTGAGGTCGCCCCGGTTGTCGTCGTTGACGCTGCCGGAGCAGAGGCCCCCCCGGTTGTTGGTGGTGGCTTCCTTTCTAAGGCACGCGCGTTGGGGGCTTCACTCCTTGGGTGTGTTGCCGGGTTCGTCCGGTCGGTGGCTGCGGCTGCTGGTCGGGTGACTCGGACGGCCACGGTGGCTGGTGCCCTTGCCATCGGTGACGGTGCCCCCCGTGGTGGTGTTCGCGCTGCTGCTGCGGTGCTCCCCCATGATAGTGACTGTGAAGTGGAGGTGGATATGTGATTTATGCTGCGATATGCCAGGTTCAACCTTGGTTTTTTGGCGGTGGTTTCCGGCTCGGTCTCGGAGGCAGGGCGAAGCCCTGTCCGGGGGGATCGGCGGGGGGCGGTCGGCGGCGGCGGCCAGAGGCCGGTTTTGCGGTTTTTTTCACGGGGGCGGAACGCCCCCCGTGATAGTGATAGTAAAAACACGGAGTTGACGGGAACTTCTGACAGATATAGAGTGCCGATCTGGAGTAATAATGAATGATTATGTGTGTCTCGCTCGTCGGTTTCCTGCTGCTGGTATCGATGGAGTGTTGGGTGTTCCGGTCAGCAGTCACATAGAGATAAGCGAATACCTGCAGGCGTTGCCGGTTCCTGTAGATGAAACCAAGGTCAAGTTTGTCCGATTGACCGCAATACCAGAAAAGTCAAAAGGCCATTTGAGTCAAAACGACGTTGTGGTCAAATACGAGGGTCTGTCAGAGCGGTTTCTGGACATATTGCGTCCAGTCAAGACTGCTCAGTTCAACATCGGCTACAAGTCTGGAGAGATTGATTGGGACTTGGCCGAACAGGCTCGACAGAATGCATTCGAGTCACAGGGTTGGGCATTGACCAACAATTGCCAACAAGTGGCTGTATGTGATCCAGAAGGAAACCTTGCTGTGCTGAGGGCAACCAAGGGCACATCAAGACGGTTGTTCAAATACGCATATTCAGTGTTTTTGGATAACTACAGGGACAAGGATCGCATCACCAAGAATCCGTACAAAGAGTACACAGTTTTGCCGTCAAACAAGCCAAGGTGGGCTTGGTCTACGTTCAAGTTTCTGCATTATTGGATTTTCAAGAATGGTCCTGTTGTAGGCAAAGGAAGATGGCATGAGTTGAAAAAGAAACTCAAGAAACACCATGCTGCTATACAGCAAGTTCCAACACCAGAGTTGGGTCCATATCTGAGGCTGCATACACGCAGGACGCATCCAAAAACGCAGGAGTTCTGGAAGCGGTGCCGTATACAGTATTTGGACGATCCTGATTCACTACCGGTAGCGTTGTCGTTTGTTGCATCTAAGGATGAGGTCAGATGGGTTCGTGTGCTGGTATCCGACATTGACGATTTACTGAGATGCGTTGATTGGGAAGAATGGTCAGATTTCCATGATCCATTTCATTTCTCTACGTTCCGAGACAGGGAGATGGCCAAATGGAACTGAAGTTGGACAGCAAGTTTGTGTCACGCAACCTGAGGCTGGTCATCAGCGAATGGTACGCGTGGCTTTCTGACAAGGCCATGAAACAAGAAGAATGGATTGCAGTGCCGAACTGGTGCAAGTCAATTCCTGCAAGGATGGACGTAGACTGGGCTTTGAATGATCTTGAAGCGCATTCCGAGCATCGCAACATGATCAAAGCGTTGTTTGTTGTGATCGACGAGATCTACATGAACTGCGAGACCATGGAGAACGTGCCTGACATGTCCAAGCTACGAGGCGAGCTTTTGCGCTGGTATGAGGCGAACTATGGCTGAATGGAACTATATGGTGGAGATTCCGGGTGCTCCGATTGGCAAGGGTCGACCAAGAGGTACGTCTGTTGGCGGCCACGTCAGGTTGTATACGCCGAAGAAGACGGCAGATTGGGAACGGTCTGCTGCGATGATCATGACCAGTGTTTGGCGTAAAGCGCCGATTGACGAGCCTGTGGAGATCGACATTGTTGCGTTTGCTCACAGGCCAAAGCGATTGATGCGCCGCAAGGATCCAGACAACGCGATTTGGAAGCGATCTAAACCAGATGCAGACAACATTTGTAAATGTGCCTTGGATGCCTTGGTCATGGCAGGCGTGTTGCGCGATGACTCATTGGCGGTCAAGGTCAGCATTATGGACATGTTTGCCGAGCGTGATCGTGGACCGAGGTTGTGTTTGCGTATGCGACCGGCTGGACCTGAACCTGTCGAGGGTTGGTGGGACGATGCGTCTCGCAGAACTGCCAAGGTGTTGGTAGATTTTACTGAAGAAGAGGATGGGTTTATTCACGACTTGCCGTGGTGATACCATAGTGCTACACTAATTTTGAGTCGGCCAGTTGTTTGACTCTCCTGTAGTTTGTTTGTTCTAAAGACCCTACTTGCTCTGGTGGGGTCTTTTTCTTTGTTTGCTATATTTGTAATATGCGGTAAAGTTGTTCGTGTTCAATGAGGAGAGATCGTCGTGGCAACAAGTGTAATTGACAACACATATCTGACATCGAAGCTTTTCTTCGAGGATGATCTAGACAGTGGACCATTCAATAATGTGACTAATGGTCCTGCTACTGTTCATTCAATTACAGTTTTGAACGGTGGCAATGCAAACGTTCTATATTTGAAAATATATGATACTGATGAAGAGATTACTGCGGGCACGACGGAAGAGGACTACAAGTTTCGAATCACTGCAAGTAAGGATGCAACGATCACGTTTGGCTCTGCTGGACTTACGATTGTAAATGGTCTGACTGTTCGTTTGGTTCAGGGCGAAGCGACGAGCAGTACCGATGATCCTCAAGCAAATATCATCACCGAAATTACTTATAGTTGAGGTTGTATCATGGCTGACTCTCTCGTAACTTTGTCAAATCCAAGGGGAAACCTTGTTTTTCGCGAAACGGCTGCAACCTCCACGTTGGAGCAGAACATTTTTGCTAAGGCTAACGCAGTCATTTACGCCATTAAGGTTGACGCCACGCAGAATACTTCTGAGGATGTGTACCTTGCGATTTATGAAAACACATCGGCGACAGCAGCCAACTTGACGGTCGGCACGAATCATCCGGTCATGGTGGTAAAGTGTCGCGCTGGCCAGACTGTTGAGGTTCTCATGCCATGCGGTGTTGAAACAACGTCGTCTTCTCAGACGGGTATCTACCATGCCTGCGTAAAGACGAGCGCGGGTACGGCTGGCAACACTTCACCGAGCGGAACGGTAGCGATTACCATTATCGGAGCGTAATTCGGTGGATCCGTTCGTTAGATTTGTAGACGAAACGGAGGCATCAAACGCTGAGTTTCGTAAACGAAAAGACATAAAAGACAAATATTATACCATGTTTCAACAATTGTTGATGCTTGAGTCCGAATATTCACGATACGACCCAGAAAGTATAGAAGCCAAAAACATAAGTGATCAATATGAGCTTATGTCTAAAGAATTTGGTGATTTGGGAGACCAATTGCACGACGGATCGTATGATCGTTTTGTGCGTGGCATTCCGTATTACTATGAGAGCAACGCCAATGATTTGACGTTTCATGATGCTACCAGAGCGTTTGACGCCATAAATCGGCGTGGTTTCGACATGAATATGGACATTCAGGAGCGAAAAACGCAAGAAGAGATGCAATTGAAGCGTTTTGAGGCCATGGTTGAGCGTGGTGGTCCAATGGTCAGCATGTTTGGCCCTGTTGGATCAATCAATCGTTTGATCTACAAAAAAGCAACAACGTTTGGACATCCTGTACAAAGCGTGCAATTGAATGCATCTGATAGGATGAATTTGCAAGAAGATATGAATAATGTTGAACTGTTGAAGGAAGACGGTTTAATATCATACCTGTTATATAGAGACCTGAAAGGCGACATCATGTTGTTTTAGGAGATGGAATGCCCGGACGTAAAAAAATGGACATCGACACAGCGTTGATGCTCGCACGAAAAATTGAATCTCAGAAGCGTGAGATGGGTGACCCCAACGTCGATGGTCCCAGAGAGAATGATCCTATGCGAGTCTTGCAGGATCAATTTTATCGCGGGTTTAACGTTCCACCGGGAACTGAAGAACAGAAACAAGCATACCGTGATGCGATTGATCAACGCCTGTACACCCAAGGTCTTCGTGAGCGTCGTCGTGCGGAGGCCATGGCTCCTTCTACACGTCTTCTTATTGCAGACGCTTTGAGGCGCGGTGGGCTGGCCGCATCGTTGACGCCATACGATGTTGGTCTCGGTGATGCTGCGTATGCTGCTGGCGAATTGATTGATCCAGAGGGCACGTATGAGGATGCTGCGCTGGCTGCTGCTGGTGGAGCTTTGACCGGTGGTCTTGGTTCTGGCGCGATTTTGTCGAAGGCCGCCAAGGAGGCCCGTGCCATGCAAAAAGCGGCGGATCGGGCCGATGACTTTGAGGACATAACCCCCACGGTGATAAAGGAGAACCCGACTATTTCTCCCAAAGCAAAACAGATCAGAGATCAACTTGATGAACATTTTTTCTTCGACACTAATCTGAAGCCCCCCGGAACGTTCAGTATGGGATCGAGGATAGACCCCAGAGTTATCGTCGGTCCCGACATAGCGGATATTCAGTCGAAAATTGCAAGAAGTGGCCGGGGTCCGGGTCCGGGTCCGGGCGGTGCGACTTTGCCCGAAGCCATCGGGATGGGTACTCTTGCTGGAGTTGGCGGCGCGATGTTGGCCACTGGCACAACACCCATGGAAGTTCAGTCGAGGTTGCTGGAGTCAATCCGAGCTTCATCGGACTACGGCAACGCATTCTCTGAGACGATGCGAATGAACACCCCGGATATGTACAACTCTCCAGAAGATTTGAATGACGTAGGCCCGATGCTACAGTCTGCGTTTTCTAAGGCGCTGCAAATCAGTGCCCAGACTGGCACGGTCCCGATTGACCTGACGCGCCAGATTGGCAAGCTTGAGGCACTTCAGAAGACCAAAGAAACCCTTGAGGCTTCCGATGACCTTGCCCTTCAGGGCGGGTTCATGGATCCCATGAAGACATCTGGGTTTGGTGATCGTGTGGAAGCTCGTCGTCAGGCTGTGCAGTCTGGACGGTCTTTGTTTGAGCCAAGTGGGTTTGGTGATCGTGTGGAAGCTCGTCGTCAGGCTGTGCAGTCTGGACGGTCTTTGTTTGAGCCAAGTGGGTTTGGTGATCGTATTGAAGCTCAACGTCAAGCTGTGCAGTCTGGAGAGCCTCTGTTCAAACCCTCGATGCCGATTGTTGAAGGCCCTCCCATGGTTGGCCCAGCCGATCCAACGCCTGAGCAAATGCGTCAAATGGATGCGACGAGAGAAATTGTACCTTCTATGGAAGACTTTGGAGAATAAAATGCCCGGTAAAATGAGTAAAAATCTAGCCGATGCATACGGCAAAGCGAAAGAGATCAAGCGCATGGAGCGAGGCAACCCTCGTCTTGCTAATTTGTCCTCCAAAGATCAAGTCAAGACGCTTCTTCGCAAGAAGGGTGAGCGCGGTCAGCCCAAGCCCGTCGACGAGGTAACGAAGAAGTCAAACGATCAAGCTGTACAAGACTTGCTTGAAAAGCTGGGAACGATCAATGTCATTCCGAAGAAGCGAAAACAACCAGTCATCAAGACTGATGAAAGCTCTGTCCAAATCAAGGGAATGGAAACCACTGATGGAACCGGCAATCCAAACGAATACGGCGGACCAAAAGAAGATCTTGAAGAGGTCGCCGGACAACTGGGCAAGGCATCCAAGCTTCACGGCAACCAATCCAAGCGCGTGGCAGACATCGCCAAGGGCATGAAGGGCGAGGTTGGAAACCCCTACATGAAGCGCAGCAAGTCCAAGTACGGAATGTGAGATGGCTAAGTCAGCAGAGGCTCTGCTGAAGGCAGGCATGAAAACCAACAAACCTCGTCGTATTCGAAAGGGTGAACCCGGATACGGCAAGAAGAAGTTTGTGGTGGTTGCTAGCTCTGGTGGCAAGAAGAAGGTCATTCGCTTTGGCGATGCCAAGATGGCGATTCGACGTGACAACCCCAAGGCTCGAAAGAACTTTAGGTCACGTCATGGATGCGACAAGCCTGCTGCGAAAAACAAGCTGACTGCAAAATACTGGTCTTGCTTTCAATGGCGGGCAGGATCGAAGGTGAAAGGCTGATGTCGATTCGGGACACATCGGAGGCAAAGCGGGTGTATGGCGGAGGTGTCGCCATGAACCCTATGGGTGTTTCTTCGCCTGAAAGTGCCATGCCGTCTGATGAGAAAGTCACGCCGTCTGACGATGAGTTGTTGCTTGATTCCATGTCGACTGGAAAAAAATCTACTTCACAGCGTGTTCTTCGTCCCCCATCATCGAAGACCACTACAGTGGGTCCAACACCGCCGCCACCAAAACTCGACAGTCTGGACGACTTCTACAACAAACAAGTCAAAGAATACGTCCCTGTCGCAAAAAAGGTTTTGAGTAAAACCGACTTTAGAGATTTTGAAGACGATTTAGACGCTCAAATTGATTTTTCAGAGGCAGCTTCTGCGAAGTCTTTCACGAACAAATTGAACTCAGATATTTCTATGAGCACAGAAAATAGAACGTTGAACGATGGCACAAATATACAAGTGATTGTAGTTGGAGACGGGTCAGAGTTTTATGTGGATGACGGTGCGGATTTGGATGATCTACAACCGGGTGATGTGATTCGACTTAAACCACCGGAAAAAAGGTACCGATAGACATGTTTAACTCAATGCTTATGCGAAACATGCGAGAAACCGGACAACCGGAGGCTTGCCCCCGTGCGACCAAAGATCTTGAGTTGAACCTTGAGAATAGGCAGAAGGCCATTGATACAAAGATGTACGGCCCTGCTAATCCTCAGCTTGATGAACAAGGTGCCAATCAGGACTTCTGGCAGCAGTACGCAGACAAGTTCAATGATACGATTGAAAACGTCATGCAGATGCGGTGTGGTAACTGCTCGTTTTTTGACCGGTCACCTGAGATTTTGAAATGCATCGAAGAGGGTATTGGTGATGAAGGTGATCCTGAACTTGCGGTTGATGCTGGTGAGCTTGGTTATTGTCAAGCGTTGGATTTCAAGTGCGCCTCGATGCGAGTATGCATCGTATGGGCAGGGAGAGTGAACTGATGTTCTTTTACGACCACGACATGGCCCGTGACGACATGTTTGATATGGAGCCCGAGCCAAAGGGTGAGTTGGACATCATGGACGGCCTGAGAGCAATGTCGATGTTTAAAAGCAACCCCGGACCTTTGCGTCCATCTGACTTGAACCAAGAAATCAAGTATGCACTGTCAGAGAACCCTGATTGCATCGGAACGTTGTTTCATGAGGGATTCATGGATGAATCACTTGTTCGCGAACTTGAACAAATGATGATGGACAACCAATCGACCATGATGAAGATGCCACGAATGACAGAACCCGGAATGATTGTAATGACTCAGGGTGTCATCATGGACGAAACCGGTGGCCCGAAAAAGAAAAAGAAGAAGAAAAAGAAGCCAATCCCTACAAACAAAGCGTTGTACGCTCGCGTAAAAGCAGAAGCCAAGCGCAAGTTTGATGTTTACCCAAGCGCATACGCCAACGCATGGCTTGTTCGAACATACAAGAAGCGCGGTGGCGGCTATCGGATGGGATAGTCATGTCTCTCACTGAGTGGTTTGGTAAGGGCAAGAAGGGCGACTGGGTCGACATCTGTGCTCCTAAGTCTGGCGGTAAGTTTCAGTCCTGCGGCAGAAAGTCCGCCAAGAAGTCAAAGCGCGGCTACCCAAAGTGCGTCCCACGCTCCAAAGCAAACTCCATGACCAAGGAGGAGAGGAGCAGCGCATGCAGCAGGAAGCGCGCAAAGAAGCAAGGTGTTGGTGGTAAGCCTACCTACGTTAAAACAGACAAAGAGAAGGGTAACCCCGCACAGGACAAATTTCTGGCGTCCCACATGCGGAGGGAATACAAAGATAAACCCAATATGTCGAAAGATGAGCACAACCGTCAGTTGATGATTGGGTTCAAAAAATTTGAAAATAGGAAGAAGAAATGAGTGTAAATAAAGCGATTCTAGTAGGCCGTCTTGGCGTTGATCCTGAGCTTCGAACAACTGGCACTGGAACACATGTTGTCAACATTCGCATGGCTACAACCGACCGACGAAAGGAAGGTGATGCATGGGTTGACCACACAGAGTGGCACAACGTGACCGTATGGGGTCGGACTGCCGAAAACGTGGCAAAGTTCTGCACCAAGGGCAAAGAGATCTACGTTGAAGGCAAGATCCAAACTCGCAAGTACCAAGACAAATCGGGTGCTGATCGGTATTCAACTGAAATTGTTGCCGATAACGTTCGATTCTTGGGTAGCCGTAAGGACAACAGTGATCCTATGGCTCAAGTGCAGAGTCCGACATTCAGTCAAAACGATGAGCACATTCCATTTTAATCTGACTCATAGATTTCTTCTTTGAACAATTGAGTCAGTTTAGTGATGTACTCCTGCCGCTTTGCCGGTTCTGTTGGCGGGGGTGCATCACTTATTTTGCCTTCGTCTTTCAGTTTTCTTAGGACATCGTTAAACCTACGATATTCTTGTTTTGATTTATTGGGCATGCATAACTCCTATGCTGTGTGATAATGGATCGTGAGGAGTAAATATGTCTGACAAAAAAGATGACTTTATCGAATCAGATCACAATGACGTAGTGGTCAACATAGCCACTGAGTCTCAGCATTTGGACAACTCGGATGTAAACGAGTGGCTGAAGCCCGATGATAACGGGTTTAGAGCTACACCTCAGCAAGAAAAATTTCGCCAACTCGCGTATCGGATGGCAATGCGAAAACGGTTTTTTCGAGGCGAGTGGTACAAAGCGACAAAGGCCAAAGAGTACAACGGAGTCGCAATTAATGAAAGAACATGGGCTCGTTGGTGCAAGGAAGATGAGAGGTTTCTTGCATGGTTCTATGATGAGTTTCCAGACACTGCAGAGATTTCTGAAGAAGAATTCAAAATGATGGACATGCAGTACTGGGTTGGTGTTCGAGATGTGATGAGTGAAGGTGAAGAGT
>FUFK010069673.1_pt1 | contig 10464 bp, 12 predicted proteins | sample 1021851 | NCBI WGS metagenome assembly FUFK01 (sample SAMEA51879418, study PRJEB19060) | metagenome
ATTAAACTCTTGAATCACAAGATTTTGATTTGATCCAATTGGTTGCAACTGAACAGTGATACTATCAGCGTGAACCAAATCTTTCCAATAGTAAGGTAATTGGATTACATTTGATTCCTTTAATCTACCACGATAGTAAACTCCCGACCTCTGGGCCTTCAATACANGCATNACGNAGACGATGACCNTNNCCTTTNGTNGGATGNNNTAAATCAAATGGTTTTGGNNTNGNATCAGCANNTNCAAATCTAGNNGCNAGTNTACCTTTGTTACCACAATCNACTGCTACCNNTNACANNCATNTCACCTNNNACATGAATNGTATCNACAGATGAACCACCANNTATGAGTAAAGCATTAGGNGTCTTACCATCACCAGCGACGGTTAGATTACCATCAGATTTCATTGCTAAACTTGCACTACAAGCTGGTTGTTGATCTCCAGGCAATTGTTGTGCAGAGTTTGATGTCACATTCAAAACNGCTTCATAACCTGGCGAAGCACCAGTTTTTCCAACATAAACAGGGCCATTGAACACCGCAGTTCCAGTTGGAGACTGGTCTTTCCCCTCTGNATGTGAGACATCATTCGACCCAACAACTAATTTATCTGTTTGTGTTTTAATTATTTGCATTTAACCCTCCTCAAGAGTTCGTGGTGTGAAAGAAACATCCTTCTTAAGAGTTTGAACTAGCACGCCAAAGTCTACATCAGAATGAGAGGCAGCTAATGAGAATCCATACTTAAGTTGAAAGAAACCCTTACTTATTATATCAACTCTATTGGTAGCGTCAACTAATATTTTTTCACCTTGAAGTCGAATATCAGGTGCTTGTGCATCAACGATTCTATTTGCAATCAAGTTAATTTGACCATCTTGACCACCACCGTTTGCATCAAGAGTGATGTTTCTNCCTCGAAGTGTAATATTACCATTGTAACAATCAACGATTACATCACCATTTTTACATCTTATNATNTTNGCTGGAAGTTCGGTATTATCACCAGCAGCTCGAGTTTTCAATCCTGTTCCAAGAACCTCAGTTGACATACCTGGCGTATATAGAAGTGCCTTACCAGTTCCAGGCCCTCCCTCTGTTGCACCTTGACCTGTATTTGAGTAAAATCCAAAGACTTGTGATTCTGCTGTATCNACTTGGAAATTTGTCATTCCCTGTATGGAATGCATTTGACCATCTCTAAAAGCGTATCTTCCAAATACTCTATTACTGACGTTTTTCCTATCTTTGGGTTTTTGTGATTTATGTCTTGCCATTTTATTTTGTTACACAATCAATTACAGTTATAACAGCATCCTGAGATACTTGAGCGAGTTCAGTTGCATCTTCGACCTTAGTAAACTTAAGAACTGGCAATAATCTAGCACCACTACCTGTGTCACTATTTATTATTAAATCTGGAAGGTCTGTAAATCCAAATCCACCATCNATGACTTTTGCNCCAGCGACATATCCATCTTCAATTATTAATTCAGCTTTTGCCTTATCACCTTCAACTCTAATTGTGTCACCCTCCTGATAACCAAATCCCGTATTTTGAAGAACAATATCAGATAGTGATGTGACATATGATGTTGAACCATCATAATTTCCATTTGGATCTGGAATTATTTCCTTCACATTTCCATCAAGATCTGTTTCCGTTGTGTTTGGAAGATATCCTCCGCCTGGATTTGTGATTACCACATCCTCTATTGCACCATCTTTTATTTTAACAAAACCACCAGCAGTAGAACCATTCTCACAACTATCATAGAGTGAGAGTAAAGGTGGTTCTGTAAATCCAGAGCCTTTACCAGCAATTGCAACACCAATTACTCTACCAAGAGCATTAATGATTGCACTTCCACTTGCACCTTGACCACCTCCTCCGAGGAAATCAACTCTTGGTGGGCCACATCTAAGAACATTAGTTCTACAATTTGGTGCAGAAGGCTCCGCATCAATCATACCATCCACACCATCCAGAAATTTATCTAGAGCACTTTTTNCTCCTATCTTATCAAGTAAACCATCAAATTCATCAGGTGTTGCTTTTCTAGTTCCNTTTTTTGATGAGAACGTGGTATTTTCTGGACAGTTNGTTTGATCACACTCTAAAAAACCTGTGATGAGATCTGCAAATTGAATTGCTTTTGAAAATGTTTTACTTGGAAGTGCAATGCCACCACCTTGAATTGAATTNAATTGATTAAATATATCNCCAAGACCTGTATCCAAAATATTATTAATTTGACCAAACATATCACCTAAGAAATTTTCAACACCACAAATGGGGACATCTAAAACTTGACCTAACATATTTTCTAGACTCTTCATTAAATAATCACCTAATTGTTCCTGTATCTTTTCAAAATTACAATATATTGTATCAGATAACTTGTTTATGGCCTCTCCAGCAACAGCTTGTTTTGGTTTAGGTGTTTTATCTTTAAATGTTTTTGACAACTTATCCAGAGTATCTCCTATCACTTTGGAACGACCACGACGAATTAACTTAGTCATGGAATTTTGAATCTGATTTGATGTTAATTTTAGTTCTGCTTGAATATCGACAACGCCACCATAAAGAGGGTTAACAAAAACATCAGAAGAATTTAATTTTTGAAAGGTCTTCATCTTTTTAGTGAACTCCTTCATAGCACTCTGTATCTTTGATATTTCATTATCTTGACACGCAGTAGAACTATTCAATTCAAATTCTGTATTATACTCACAGTTTTCATCAGAGATAGATTTGTCATTAGATTTACAAAAATTACCTTGCCATTGACCATTGCCGTTACCATTGCCGTTACCATTACCATTGCCGTTACTTTCAGTTGTAGCAGACCTTTCATGATCACCAGCAGTCGCTCTAACATCTGGTGGTGTGTATGGTACAAAACAAGTTTGTTTTTTAATATCAAATTCTGANTTNTTTAATCCATCTTNAATAAAACTCTGTTTAAATAGAGTTCCAAAAATTACTGGTTGTTGNGCATCCTTACCATCAAAGAAAAATCCAACNACAACNTCTCCACCTTGATACTNCATTGATTCACCACGACCTCCAGTGGTTGAAACNTTNGGTGGTAAAAGAACATGTGCAAGNGGTAGTTGATCATCTGGTAAATCATCTTCACATCCATGATATCCCACGATGCGAACACGACAACGATGTGAATAAATTTCTTCACCATCATCAGCTTGTTTCTTTTCTAAAGCGTCTTCCCACTTTCCTTTCTTTGGATCGGTGACTTGACCGATCCACCATTCCATTCCGTCCTTTCCTATAAAATTGGTTGATGGTTGATACATTTAATTAATCGTCGTATATTAGGCACTCAGGTTCATCTGGATGCATATCACAAAATAGTTCTAAAGCATTGGGGTCATGATGATCGCCCGCTTCGATTTCTTCTTTATGATGTTCGACATACTCTTCAAGTTCATGTAACTCTTCCTTTGCATGTCTTCTTGCTGCTGGATTTGCTTGTGGGTCATCAGCAATCTTTTTGTCGTATTCAATGTGATCTTCGATTGATTTCATTTGATTCTCCTGTTTCTTTTATTTAAGCGGTAAAGACATCACGAATTAATTCAAGTTGTGTTTCACCCATACCACCACCTACTAAATGTCTTAGATTGGAAATGAGATACTTTCCACTGGCATCATTAGTCTTATCATTTCCATATGTTTCAGCTCCTTCGTTTCCCTCTTCTTTCTTAACAGGAAACTTGACTTCAACCATGAGTCCAGCTCTTAGAGTTGTATTTAACGGAATTGATATACTTAACGACTGTGAAAATAGTAAGTTATTTCTAATATAAGATTTATTTTGATACACGGCAAGCTCAGATTCGGGTTGCACTTCACTCTTTGCAGCACCCACTTGTGCAACACCAAAATCATTAACTCTGAACATCAGTCGGGATGGATGTTTCTCAATACCATCTAATAATTTAAGTGGTTTTTTTAATTTTAGTTGAGTGACATCAAAGTTGACCTCTTGAAAAGTATGATTTTCAATATCAATATAAAGAGTTCGATTCGCATACATTCCCTGTCTTAAATTCATACCAATATCATTTGACTCATTTAAGTTATTCTCTAAAATCTTATTACCTTCAACAGGTCTATCTGCCTGTTGATATGGCACTGCCTCTTGTTTTAGCAATTGTTCAATAGATCTGAAATGGAAACCGTCTAGGGTTTCATAAAATAAGAAACCAAAACTCTCTTTGGATGATTGTGTTTTAGGACACAACCATTGTATTGTATCGAAAGGTCTTCTTAAATTACCTACAAATGAGTAAGAATTAGTGGCTCTATCTTCTTCAACTTCGTCTTCTTTCTTCGGGCCAAATACTTTTTTCTTAGTTTTAATTCCTTTCTCATCTTCGGTAAGAATATCTAAAACAGTTTGTGAGACATTACCAGTAAATTTTTTATTTAATCTTGAAGTTTCATTTGTAATTGCTTCAACTGAAACAAATTCTAAACTTGCAACCTGTTTATTACTCTCTGTCGTCATATTTTTAACAGAGTTTAATATTAGTTTATGTTTCTTAGATTCTATCTTAAATTCATCNTCATCACCATCTTTAANCGTNACATCAATATANTATTCTCCACCTGTGANTCCTTCACGACCTATCACTTGGTCAACATCAATGAAAGTAACAACTAACGCTATCGTAGGATTTTCAACACCTTCATAATAATCAATCGCAGCGATACCACGAACTAAGTCATAAGGTTCTTTTGTAGAACCCTCAGTTGGCATTAGTGAACATTTTGAGATAAGATATTTGGTTTCAGCCATTATGATATCATTGCAGCAATTTCGGGTGGTAGTCCGTTATAGGATTTTGGTGATGTGGACAATTGATTATTTTTAATTACTTTCACAAAGGGAAGAGGAGCTGAAGCTAACTTTAATGTAGCCTCAGTGACATTAGGTTTATTTGCTGAAACTAAATTACCGTTGTTCTGTTCTTTATTTTCACCACCGATTAAATTATCAATTCTCTCATTAGTTTTTGCTATCGCTTGAGTNNTGTCACTATCTANATNGTNTGNTGATAAATCTAGATTTTTGTTTTTGGTTTCAACCTCAATCTTAGACTGATTATTTACAGGTTCAACTTTGTTCACTGCATGTTTTTCTATAACCCTTATCATCGCATCTTTGTTATCTCTATCTGGCAGATTTATATACTCATTATATCCCTCATGAGTAACTTCTTCACCAAGAATATAAGCCTTACCTGTTTCTACATCAAATCTAGTTACACCCTCAAATTTTGTGCTGATATTTGTTACGCCATCTTTTTCACTGGATGAAAGTTCATAACTACCCTCTTTAAATTCAGTTTTAAAATTGACTTCATCATCAAACATAGACAAGTCACCTGATGATGGTTCTCCACCACCCTCTGCACCATACTCATCAATTCTTGTGCCTGGAGTTACCATCAAATCTTTTTCTGACAAAGTATTTCTCATACTTTCGTCACCGTTTACTAAATTTTCTTTTTCAACTTCTTTACCACCTTCACCACCTACTTCAATTTTATCAGGCCCATCAACATTACCATCTTTTCCAAATTTAAAATTATTAATAATATTCTTAGAACCCTCTGCAACTTTATCAAATCTATCTTTAATAGAATTTCCTAAGTTTGTGAATAATTTACCAAGACCAAAAATACCTAATCCTCCAAGAGTGCTTACTACTATTCCCTTAAGAAGAGTCCCAAGTCCACCAATACTGAACGCTGCAAATTTTGCCAGAGCACCTTTAAGTAAACCTCCAGCTAAAGGTAAAATGGCAGGCCAGATAAATTTAAGTGTAAAAGCACCAATTCCTAATCTTAGTAGAGTACCTAAAAGACTACTACCACCACCCTGTTGTTCTGCTGGTGAACCTGGCTCACCTTGAGGGCCTGGCTCTCCCATGATGGTAGTCGCTCTCTCTACCATCGCTTGTTTTTGTAATCTATCTTGTTCCTCTAACGCTCTATCTTCTTCAACATCCTTTTCAAGTTTTTTCTCTATAATAATGTAATTTGCAATATCTCTAATCTTTGTCTCCATCGCTTCAATGGTGACACTTAAACTATTAATTATCAACTTCTGATTATTGATGATGCCAAGATTCGCATTCGCTCTCGACAAGGCATTGTTAGCTACCTTCTCAACCGAATCGACTCTTTCAAAGAAACTACCTAAGTTTATCTTTGAACTAGGTTGTTCTAATTCTTCTTCATCCATACCTTCCAGTTCCTTGTCTCTGTTGGTTCTTTAGATTTTGCTCTTCAATATAATTCTGGAGAAGAGTTACATAAATGTCTCTTTCCCAAGGCATCATATTTTCTAGTTCCGTCAAGCTATATTTATGGTATTGCATGAGAGCAAAATTGATACGGTAATAGGATTCAAGATCCTCNCTTGCAATACTTANNCGAAAAAATCGGCTAGACCCTCCAAAACGANACTNCNNTTTTCTTTNGTNTTTGGNTTNACNACNTCAATNNTATGNGATANTTTNGGCATTGTTGNNAAAAACTTNTCAACNNNNTTNTATTGTTNTGANTTCAANTGNTNTACNAANTCAANTCTCTCNTNTGNAGNATAATCTTTNGCNTCCCATGCATCTTCTNCANNAAAAANNGTNTCCATNCAATCNGCAACAACNNTAAANGTTTTATCAACNANTGNTTCTGCNTCATCNTCNGTATCAAANTTANTTNNNATAAACTGANNNANTGANGGATANTTCATNCGAAGNGNCATCTTATCATCTANAACNATGTCNNTNNTATGNNCTTTTGGTTTNNTNACTTTGATNTCATCCACATATATTGTGACTGGAACTTTTGTCTTTCCATCATCAGGACATGTCACAGTTAATTTAATATCTTCACCAATCGACTTAGCACGAATGTTCAAAAACAAATATTCAATATCAAATGTAGGTAGAGTATCAATATCAATTCCCTTTGTCAAAACACATTTTTTCAAAACATCAGTCACAGCATTTGTGATGTCACTTTGATTTTTCGTCTCAAGAGCAATAATTAATATTTTTTCTTCTTTCACAAGAAAAGGTCGATACTTCACCTTTTTATTTGATGATGGTAGTTTCAACTCATAGGTTGGAGTTTCAATGGTTGGTAATGGCATAATATTTTATTCAGTATTTTATATAGGAAGGTTTTTTTGATTTAAANAAATCCAGCACCGTCTCCAATTTGNTATTTTGGATCAATAGTTTGACCAACATTAGACTGTCCTACTTGTCTTACAGACAGAATGTCATTTGAATTTACGACTCCACTTGATGAGTTCAAAACTGTTTGTTTAGTATCTGCGTAATTGAAACTAGTGATAAATCTATCATATGCTAGTTCTAAATTACATCTTAACACATTTGAATCACCATAGGCAACTCTCATCGATGTCATGTTTCTAGGCCAAACATTTNTAAATTNATAACATGTNANNTCAGATTGATAACTTGCATNTCTTGATTCTTTTATAAAAGTATCTCTTTCAAATTTTGTAATTCTAATTANTTCTTTNTANTCATCTGGATANTTAAAACGTGNAAATNCGTTATNANNNTCTCGAATCTGAAGTAAAGATAGGATTAATATAAGTCATCCAAGATTCTAAAACTTCTAAAATAACATGATCTGCATCAACATAAAAAACAAGATTTAAAGGTGGGAAATTTCTCAAATTTGGAAATGACTCTTGAATACCTTGACGATGACCAATAGCAGTAGATTCTACAAAACTTGTGCCTGGAAGTTCAGCTTGTGTGCATAATAAGGACATTTTTTGTTNAAGTNNTNNTCCCTGANTTCTTTTTNNACCGTGAACGGTGCCAAACCTANTACCAGTGGTATTCAAATCTGATAACCAGTTGGTAGTTTTTCCGAAAGCAAACTCAACCTCATAGAAGGTATCAAGAGACGGTCTTGCAATCGTATCTCTTATCTTATCAATAGTATCTTGAAATATTAAATTTCTCTTTGTAAATGACACGATAAATAAACGTAAGTTGTTATTACTATATATGAGTTATAAAGGGATATATCGACCTTCTAATCCTAAAAAGTATAAAGGTGACTCTCAAAATATTATTTATAGGTCTTTATGGGAAAGAAAATTTATGAATTACTGTGATTTGAATGAGAATATACTTGAATGGGCATCTGAAGAGTTCTGGATTCCTTATCTAGACCCGACAACAAATCGTGTTCGCAGATATTTTCCTGATTTCTTTATTAAATACAAAGATAAGGACAGCAATATTCGTAGATCGGTGATTGAAGTCAAACCAATGAGAGAAACACTTCAACCAAAAGCGACAAAGGGTAAATCAAGAAAGACAATGATAAATGAATCAATGACATATGTAAAGAATCAAGCAAAGTGGAAGGCTGCAAGAGAGTTTTGTGAGGATCGTAAATTAGAGTTTAAAATTATGACGGAAAAAGAATTAGGAATCCGATGAGCATTCTTCAAAGAATACTGAATAAAGTCACAGGTCAAGTTAGCGAAGAATTTTTTCGTAGTCAATTACTTGATGAACTTGGTTCGACTAATTTTGATGATGATGCTGCAGATACAGCTGGATTTGCACCTGGCCAATTATATTTTTACACATACTCAGCGCAAACAAAACAACCATATTATGACATGTATCCTCTTACATATGTCATAGAATATCAAACTGGTGGATTCATTGGTTGTAATCTTCATTATGTTCCTTTGAATCAAAGAGACGAATTGGCAATAAGCTTACTAAATAACTCTGCTCAAGGCGCAGTCGCAGTTCCTCCCCGAACTCTACATAAATATCTTTATACTGGTGTAAGAGGCACACCATATCGCATTCCAAATACAGAATGGTCAGATGTTGCACAATTACCTACTGAAAGATTCATTGATATGAGAGGAATACCAGTTCCAAGAGATCGAGTTTACAACAAAAACTAATGGCAATAGAAGGAAGCAAAGCATACGAAATAGATGGAAAAAAATACTCTTTTGCATTCCAAGATGGTAAACTTCTTGGTGCTAATGAAATAGACGCATCAAATGATTTAGTATCAAATGCTGATTTAAATTCTCCCATATTTCAAACAGATGCAGCAAAGGAGAGTATTACTGAAGCTTATGATGTGATCAAAAATAAATCAACTGCGAGTAATTTGGATTTTTCTGATGTTGAACAAGCTACGGATGCAGAAAAATCCACTTATTCTACTCTTCAAACAGCAAAATTAAGTAACGAACAATTTGTAGAAACAGATCAACCGAATGCTCTTGCACAGGCTCGGCCAGGGGACGAAGAATTTTACAATGATTCTCGATTTAATTATGATTATAAATCTAGTGAAATTATGAGTTATCCTTTGGACATGAATCCAAGTCAGGATCATTTCAAAATAATGAAGTACAACTATCAAAGAAAAGATATAAATGCAAGTAAAGCAAGAACGACTCAAACAAGGGTAGAGAATGGTGTTGAAAGAACAGTAAGTGTCGCTGGTGATAGTGTAGTTGGTAGTCAATTAATGGGAAGTGTGTTACTACCAATGCCTAAAGTGACAGATGTAAATGGTGTTGAGTGGGGAAAAAGTGAATTAACAATCTCAGGTCTTGCAGCGTTGGGTACGGTTGATGTTTTAACTAATCGTGGAAGAGCAGCTGGAAAAAGTGAGGCAGAGAAACAAAATGACCAAGACATAAAAAAAGAACTTGAAAAATTAAGAGGTAAAAATCCAGCTGGTAGTAGTGCTCAGAATTTTGCGAGTGCCACATATACTCAGATAGTATCTAAATTGGCTGGATTTGCTTTCGGTACTGATTTGGATGCAGACACCTATCTAGCAAGAAGTGGTGGTCGAGTCTTGAATCCAAACGCAGAGATGTTGTTTCAAGGGCCTGTAATTAGAGACTTCTCTTTCAGTTTTCTAATGATTGCAAGAAATCAATCAGAGGGTGATGAAATTAGAAGAATTATTCGTTTTCTAAAACTAGGTATGGCACCAAAATTTAGAAATACAACTTATCTTAAAAATCCAGATATATTTACATTACAGTATAAAAGTGGAAAAGGAACAAATGATGTTCTAGACACTGTGAACAGATTCAATCCAGGCGGTCTTGCATTAACAACAATGGCAGTTGACTACGCTCCAAACGGTTACTGGTCTGCATATAAGGATTCGCAACCAGTTGCAGTAAAAATGGATTTAAGTTTTACTGAACTTAGACCAATATATGAACAAGACCAACTTGAAACTCCATCAAATAGTGTAGGTTACTAATATGACATATTCAGGCTCACCAAATAGTTATTTTAAACAACTTCCAAATCTTGATTATCCATCATTAGCAAATGATAGAAACTCTGCCTATGATTATCAGATTGTCAAAAA
>FUFK010732903.1_pt1 | contig 10464 bp, 10 predicted proteins | sample 1021851 | NCBI WGS metagenome assembly FUFK01 (sample SAMEA51879418, study PRJEB19060) | metagenome
CCTCCATTGTATGGTGAGGACGTGGATTATGATGATGGTCATTCAAACGATTTGAAACACGAAGCTATGGACGTTGCTGCCTTTTTAACGTGGGCAGCTGAGCCAAAGATGATGGCTAGGAAACATGTTGGTTTTAGAGCAGTACTGTTTCTAATTTTACTTTCCGCTTTGTTATATGCCACCAACAAAACGTTATGGGCGCCAATCAAAAAAAGAGCTGCTTAAACCTTTATTTGGTCTAAATAAAAATAACTAAGCAATCAATCGTTGTCGGACAGTCCAGCCCCTGCGCCACTTAACCTACTTTCATCAGTTGCAGGGGCGTAAGTTTTGTAGGCGAATTTATTTAATGTTTTGAATTGTTTCTCACTTAAGCAAGCCCGAAATGAGGGTGTTTGCTTATACCCATCGATTATAAGCTCTTCGCCAGTCCATTCATAATTATTAACCTGCACTTTCTTTTCAGGTCTCACGTAGACTAAAGCGGCTAAGTCAAAAATATTACTCAGTTTATTGCTACTGGGCTGATCTATTTTCTTACAGTAGTCTATCCAAAATCTTTTATCGTGTAAGTGTTCAATCCAAGTATCGAGTTCATTAACACCAAAAGACATAAACCACGCACCGCAAGCTGCAGCGTCTTCAGCAATGCCCCATGATAGACCTGAGCCTACAGCAGCCTTATTAAGGAGAGCTTCATATTCATTTAGAGAGAGTTCGATCTCTTCACTCAAGGTGCCCAAATCCAATCTTCTGGGTCACTTCCCGACGATAATTCGTCTGGAAATGGTGCACCTTTAAACATATTAATTCTGACCCATCGGTCTGAGCGAGGATCAAAATGGCAAGCACCAAAAAACGATAGCTTTGCTCTTAACATATCAATTGGCAACATTGAGCTATCAATAGTGTTATCTCTAATTTCCGAAAATGGTAATTCACCACAAGTAAGGCAGCGGCGTATTATATGCCTATGTTCTGGGTATACTGTTAAAAAACTTGCTAGAGGGGTTTTAGGTTCAAGTTCGCAAAGATTTGCATATGCACGTGCCACATCTCGTCCTGGCTGAAGAGCCTGTTCGTATTCGTTTAACTCTGGCATCTCAAACCGCTCACCTAGACGTGGCTCTAATTTTTCTTCTGAAGTATACCACGCTCTTGCATTACAACTTGGGTCTGACCAATCAATCTCTAAGGCCCAGCTATAATATACCTCGATAGTCGACTTTACACTTTCAACTGTCATGTCGCCATTTATCGGGAATAGTTTTGCCTCATCACAAGACATCTGATCGCCAAAGTAATCTATTAGGTGCCCATAAGGTTCAAGTACTAAAGAATTCAACATTTCTTGACCTTCGATACTTAACTCTTTTTCCGACCAATCGCATAAAGTTTTCCATGGAAACTTAATACAAAAGTTGAAGCCTTCTAACTTATCTTCTAGTTTTTCTACATCCTTTTCTAGGACGAGGTTTTTTTTAACTTGTACGGGGTGCTCAGATTGCCAAGCTTTTAAATGCGGCTTTAATCTCGTTATGAGTTCTTTAAATTTTGAAATTTCAGTCTGAGTAGCATCTTCAACANTTTTTACTGTTGCNATGGCATTTTCTTTAGCTTCAAACCAATTATGAATTAACCTAGGATGATTGATTAAAAATGGAGCCATCCCAAGACCAGTAGAGTTACCGACCCCAAAAGAACGTCTTATAGAGCTATCAAGTTTTACCGCTGTNTCTGGNTTTTTCATTACTGCTAAGTGTTCGATTAAATCCATCACAAATGTGCGGATTAAATAAACAGTCATCATTTCTAGTTGGAAAGGGGAGTTTGCTTCTTCTCGCTTTTCTACAACTCGGCGGTCGGCTGAACCAAACTTTCCAGATCCATATACTGCAGTTGTACGCATTAAATACCCAACATCCCTTATTCGATCTAAGTCGGGCTGCTTACCTTCTGCAAGACAGTTCAAAACATAATCCCACAATCTAACAGAACGGTTTGCGCGTGATAGGCATAATTCATTTTGTGTTAGGCGACCTTCTTCTTGATAAGGTACATGTTGGCTTAGTCTGTTTATATCATCAATTGAAGGCTTTCCATCGTAGAGGGTAAATGTAGCGTCCCAAGCAGAAGCTATGACACGGTCGCTGCGCATCTCGTCAGGTAAATCATGCGCAAAGCATACCAGNGTGTAATCACGTGATGGAGTGCTCAGCCTGTATAGCGCTCTTCCTACACCACGGGCGTTTATTTCAAATAGATCTCTATTAAACTTCCAGTTTTGTTTGGAAACTCTTCTTAGAAATTGTCTTAAGAAAGAAAGTCTTGATTGATGCATTGAGCCCATACGATCCAACCGCATAACTTTTTCCGCAGATCTTTTAAGATTAGTAATGTCAACGATGCGATTAATCGGTCTGGCTCCCTTAAAATAAAATTGTCAGAATTTAAGAATATACAGTGTTTTTTGATTTTCCAAGTTCAGTTGTTACTATAGTTACGTCAAAAATAAGAAATCTCAACGCTATAGGCACATATTTTTCAGAGAATATAGGCCTTAATTACAGTAAAAGTCTTGGTGGTGAAATTGGCAAGTTTATTCAAGTGGCATACCGAGGCACATTACTCGAGCCTTCAATTGAAGCCTAGCAATTTCGCAAATGCTTTAGCTAAAAATTTACCAATAGCGAGATTCATTAAAGAACATGTCAAAGGAAATTGTCCAATCATATTGGACTCTGAGAAAGTTGAAACCAACAAAAGTGATGACATAGGCGTTTTCAGAACAAAAACTGGTGGAACATCAAAAGAACCTAAGGAGGTTCTAAGAACTGCCCAAAGCTGGGTAAACTCATTTGAAGTTATAAATGCATTCCACAAAGGGAAAGAAAACTATGTTATATTTGGAAATTTGACACACTCATTAGCATTATATGGAATACTTGAAGCTTTGTACTTAGGACATAACGTGCACCACGTTCAGCAACTAAGATCTAAAGATGAAATAAAAGCTTTGGTTCAGTTCAAGCCAACTTTTGTTTACATCACGCCTACACAAATTCGATTTATATCTTCTCATTTTATAATTCTACCTGATGTTTCGAATGTATTCATTGGGGGAGGGCGTTTGAATTCGCAAACTAGAGAAATGGCAGAAAAAATTTTTCCAAATGCGGTTCTAAATTTATTTTATGGATCAAGTGAAACTAGTTTCATAACAGTTTCAGATAACGCTACACCTATTGGGTCAGTGGGTAAGGCCTTCCCAAATGTTAACATAAAAATAGAACAAAATGGGCTATATAAAAACCGTATATGGGTAAAATCTGATTACCTATTTCTGAAATATGCTCAAGGATCCAACAAAAATTTAATTTGGTGGGATGATTGGTTAACTATAAATGAGTATGGAACGATAAATACAGACGGGTATTTATTTTTAATCAGTGAAGGCTCCCAACGAATTACTATTGCTGATAAAACGTTAGAAACCTACGAAATCGAAGATAAACTCAAAACAGTTGAAAAAGTAATAGATGCAGCAGTTTGGACAGTAGAAAATCAACTGAGCGATTACCGAATTGTAGCCGCAGTAGCAACAAAAGGTGACGTCCATTCTGAACTACTCTATGGTATTCTCAAAGAATTTAATCCAGTATTTAAGCCGAAGAAAATCCATAAGGTTAATTTAAACGACTGGCCTTTGCTCGCTTCAGGAAAGACAGATTTAAGAAGTTTGAAAAGTCGATTTCATGACCAGTAAACAGGTTTTTATAATTGCAGGCAAGCGGAGTGCAGTAGCTCCACGTTTAGGAGCATTCAAATCACTGACCTATTATGAATTAGCAGCTCAGGTAGTTGGAGATGTTTTAAAAGAAGCAAAAATAGATAAGTCCGCAGTTGATGAACTTATAGTTTCAAATGCGTTAGGTGCTGGTGGAAATCCTGCTCGNATGGTTAGCTTAGAAGCAAAATTANNTCTCTCAGTGGGTGGAGTATCAATTGATCGGCAATGTTGCGGTGGATTAGATGCAATAAGTATNGGTGCTGATCTCATAAAAAATGGTCATGCGGAAATTGTGGTTGCTGGNGGCGTGGAAAGTTANTCAAAGCGCCCNGTAAGANTACATNCTGAAAACTNTGATCAACCACTAGTCCAATATGATAGGCCAGCTTTCGCNCCNGCTGGTTTCAATGATCCTGACTTAGCTGAAGCCACGGCAAACCTCGCTAAAAAGTTTGGGATCAGTAAAAAAGAGCAGGACGAATGGAGTATTAATAGCCATTTGAAAGCACTTAAATCCCAAAATATTCTCAGATCTGAAATAACGCCAATCTTAAATCAAAAAAATGACTTATTTACTCGAAAACTAAATCAAAAAATTTGTGACCGAGCCCCTGTATTNTCAGATACAATTACCCACGCCAACAGTGCAATTGAGGCTGATGCCGCTGCCTTTCTTGTTTTAGTATCAGAGCGATTTTTAAAAAATAAAATTCAAAAAGGAGCCGAGGTTTTGGGATATGCAAAAAGTGGGGTCCTTCCTGAAGAAACTCCCTTGGCGCCAATTGGGGCAATAAAAAAACTTTTAGATCAAACAGGAATAACTTTATCAAAAGTAACTTTTATAGAACTTATGGAGGCTTATGCAGCACAAGCTATATTATGTACGCGTGAATGTAATCTTGATTTGAACAAAATTAATATAAGGGGAGGAGCTCTTTCTCGAGGTCATCCAATCGGTGCGTCAGGTACTATATTAGCAGTTCGTTTGTTTAATGAAGTTATAAATGTACCTGGAACTCTTGGAGTTGCGTCAATAGCTGCAGCTGGTGGTATTGGTTCAGCCATGATGTTAAAGTCTTAATGTCTGGCTATTATACTTTCGGGGCGCGCTTTAAATATCGCACTAGTAACGATTGTTGCAAGTGTCACCTTTAAAATATCGCCAGGAAGATAGACAGAAACAGCTACGATTGCTGCGTTTAGTGACATCCCAGCATTAATCATCATTCCAATAAGGCCGGGAATATACAGTACGACTACGCCTCCCACTATGGAAGAAAGGGCGACAGAAATTTGTATATCTACAGATTTAGTTTTTTCCATAAGCCAGCCAGTGGTATACGCTGCAAGGGGAAATCCTACTATAAAACCTGCGGATGCCCCAGCGAGCAGGCCAATCCCACCTCTTCCACCAGCTAATAACGGTAAACCAACTAATGTTAAAAAAATAAATAATAATGCTGCTAAACCGCCTTTTTTTGAACCTAGAATGGTTCCACAAAGCATCACACCTAAACTTTGTGCGGTTATGGGNACTCCGGAAGCCAAGGGNAAAGCAGGTACCAATCCAAGTACAGCGATCAAAGCGGCAAATAAGGCAACTAGAACACTTGTTTTTTCCATCAATCGTCTCGCTTCTTTATTCCACCTCTAGCGCGAAGAGCTTCTGACACATGATCGGCGTCATCTAAAATTGATATCGCTAGAGGTACTGAAATTCTCCAAAAACCTCGTTTAGTCGATCTGGCTGATTGCGCAAGCATTAAATTCCTAGCTCTTTGATAAAGTATTGGGATTGACCTAACAAAAAGGCCTATCGTTATAGATACGGCATGTGGGTTTGCCCCAAATACTTTGAGACTAGATGAATATCTTTGAATTACTAAAATTATATCATGCACTTTGCTCGTCATNAAAAAAAGGTTTGCGAGTAAAAATGCGGAAATAAGACGAAAAATAAGGGTTATACCTTTATCTAAATGGTCTAAATAGAAATGCCATAGAGCCAGAACGACCACAAAAGGAATAGTAATTTTTAGCTGGTAAAATCCTGCCCAAAGAAANTTTAGCCCTCCTACAAAAAAATAGATTAGCAGGAGCACCAAAAATATACTGAACATTATAATTGGACTCGTTATAAAAAATAAAGTTGCGGCGATAGAGCAGGTAAAGATTATCTTTTTATGGACAGACACTTCATCTAATTTTGTGCTGTGAGATGAAATATTATGGAACATTAAATATTCTTTTCGCGGTATTTATACATGGCATCTTGATATTTTTTTATAACACCTCTTGGTGTGCCATCAGCTTGAACACCGCCTTCATCTATCCAGATTAATCTTTCATAGTTTTCAAATGTTTCTGGAACATGAGAAACAAGAATGACTGTTTGATTTAAAGGCCTTAGGTATTCTTCCAATTTGCGCTGTGTAGGTATGTCAATGCCAGTAAANGGNTCATCNAANAGTAANACCNNNGGTTNCATTANTAAAACTGANAGNANNCAAACNAAGTGNTTNTGNCCTTGNGATAANGTNGAAATGGATCGNTCNAACCANTCAANTTTNTNATATTNNTTNAAACANGCGNTNACTTTNAANTCAGCNTCATTTTTGNTTAGACCTAATTGNGTNANNCCAAANCGAAGNTCTTCGCCAACAGTTGGGAAAATGATTTGATGATCCGAGTTTTGAAAAACAATGCCAACCTTTCTAATCGCTTCTTTTCTGTCTTTTGCAACTTCGATTCCATCTATTAAAATTTTTCCATTATTTAGTTTTTGTAAGCCAGCCATAGCGCGTAANAGTGTTGTTTTGCCCGAACCGTTACGACCTATAAACCCAACCCTTTTCTCGCTAATAGAGAGACTTAAATTTTCTAATATTTTCTCCTCCCCATTAAAAACAGAGGCTGAGTGAATTTCAATTTCTGCCGAATTATTTGGGGTAATTTCCATTTGTCCATCTTCTTAGAGTGGAAAACAAAACATCTATTAAGTTTTAATGTTTCTATTAAACAGAATTTGAAGTTTTAGATAATAAGAACCTGTGTACCAACTTCTGTCATTTCGAATAATTCTGCAATATGCTGGTTGTAAAGACCAATACATCCGTTTGATGATCGGCGCCCTATTTTTCTTGTGTCATGGGTGCCATGAATTCGGAAATATGTCCAACTCAGATATAGAGCGTGTGTTCCCANGGGGTTTTCAGGTCCTGGGCCTATGAAATCAGGCCACTCTGGATTTCTTATTTTCATAGCAGGAGTGGGTCTCCAGCTTGGGCCTTCAACCTTTTTGGTTACTTTGGTTCTACCAGTTTTGATTAAGTCATCAGACATCGGAACTGACGATGGAAATAAACGATAAATTTGTTCGTCTGATGACCAGAAGTGCAATGCCCTAGAAGAAATATCAACTAAAATGGCACCTCTTTTGAGTGTTTTAAAATATGGTTTCCAATTTAAGGCTCTAAAACTAGAGACATTGTGTCTTATGTTTTCTGAAATTTCTTTTTCTATTTCTGTTGTGTTGTCTTGGTTTACATTTGATAGAGCNAGGCTTGGAGCACACAAAGATGCGCCTGAGACTCTCAAAAAATTACGGCGATTAATTTTTATCATAGAAAAACCTTAATTGTGTTCTTAATATTTTAATGCAAGAAAGTTGTAGGCTCAATTAGAAATATTGGGTTGGTTAGATAAAAAAAGCATAGGTGCGGGACGTTATGCTAAAGTTTATGATTTCGATTTTAATATCAGCCTTTTTANTAGGCTGTGCTCCTCAAGAAATACAAATGGCATCGGATGGAAAACCAGTGCCTAAAATTTATGANATGCGCNCTCAANCAACNGCCCAAATACAGTTCCGGATGCTTGATGCNGTAAATGTTTTAAGGTCTAGCCGNTCTTTACCAAGTTTGAAGTTGAATGCTAAGCTAAATGCAGCGGCAGCAACGCATTCTCGTGATATGTCAGTTCAAAACCGTCCTTGGCACTTTGGTTCTGATGGCTCCTCGCCATTAGACAGAGCTAGGCGTCTNAGCTATGCNGGAGATTTTCTAGGGGAAGTAATTTCTGAAACATTTGAGAATGAATTAGATACTCTATCTGCTTGGATGGAAAATAAAAACACAAGAGCGGTAATTTTAGATCCAAACGCACTTGATTTAGGTTTCTCTTGGTATCAGGAGCCAAGTGGAAAAATTTGGTGGACCCTAGTCGTAGGGGGGCAAGCTTAGCTGGTCAAGGTAGAATAAAAATGGGCGTTCCAATATCGACAGCGCTATAAATCTCATCCATTTCATGGTTGCGTATCGCTATACAACCAAACGTCCAATCGCGTTTCCACCATTTTGGTGACTTATCTCGGCCATGAATAAATATGTCACCACCAGGTGATTTTCCTAGCTTTGCAGCTTCCCTTTTGTCGGTTTCATTAGGGTAAGAAATTCCCAAAGACAAATAGTACTGACTATTTGGGTTCTTACGGTCTATGTAATATTTACCCTCTGGTGTTTTACCATCACCTTCAAATTTTTTGTCGCCTTTGGGTGAAAAACCCAATCCAATGCGATATCTGCGTAGTACCTTTTCTCCACTAAAAAGATACATTTTTCGGTCTGATTTTTTGACTACAATAGAAGTAATTGGCTCTTTGATTGCAGCTGTACTGTTTGCCCAAGAGGAAACAGCACTTAAAAAAGAAAAGATAACTGTAATCAGGATTAATTTTAAATTCATTTGTGTTTTGACTGCTCTTTTTCTTCTTTATTAGCTTAACATCTTAATGTTCAGCAACAGAATTCTTGATAAAATTTGTTAAAGGTGCAAGCTGATGCTCAAAGTTTTCATTTATCGCGATTTCAAAAACCCACCAGATTGGTGATGCCAGAGCTCAGAATACAAGCCGCCCCTTGATAAAAGAGACTCGTGGTCTCCATCTTCTACGATTTCACCTTTATCCAGAACAAGTATTCGATCCATCTGNGCAATTGTTGACAACCTATGAGCGATGGCAATTACAGTCTTTCCCTTCATCATATTTTTCAAAGTATCTTGAATTTGGGTTTCGATTTCACTGTCTAGAGCGCTGGTAGCNTCATCTAAAAGTAAAATAGGGGCATTCTTTAGAATTACTCGAGCTAAAGTTATTCGTTGGCGTTGCCCCCCAGACAATTTAATTCCGCGTTCTCCAACTTGAGCATCGTATCCTTTTCGTCCATATTCATCCTGTAGATTTAAAATAAAATCATGGGCGTGCGCCTTTTTTGCTGCTGNAATGATTTCATGTTCGGTAGCATTTGACTTTCCATAGCAGATATTTTCGCGAATGGATCGGTGGAGTAGACTACTATCTTGTTGAACAACTCCGATGTTCTTATGAAGACTATCTTGGGTAACACGAGCGATATTTTGACCATCAATATGAATTTCCCCGGCTTCTACGTCATAGAATCGCAGAATTAACTTCAATAAAGTAGATTTGCCAGCTCCAGATCGTCCGACTAATCCAACCTTCTCATTTTCTCTAAAAGTGACGTTTAATCTATTCAAACCTCCCGATTTGAGGCCATAATGATGGCTTAAACTTTTTACTTCGATTTTAGCTTTTGTAATTTCCAAAATATTAGCATTTTCTCGATCTCTGAGTTTGATTGGATCAGCCAAAGTACCCATTCCCTCTTGAATGACTCCAAGTTCTCTAAAAAATGAAGATATTGCCCACATAATCCAACCCGTCATAGCATTTAAACGAATTGCTAAGGCTGATGCAGCTGCGATAGTTCCTGCTGTAGCTTCGCCAATAAACCAAAGAAAAATTGAAACTCCGATCAAACTAATAGTTAATAAACCGTTCAGAATATTTAGACCAAAGTCCATTATTGTATATAAACGCATCTCCTTGGCAAAAGTTTGACGAGTTTGTTCGATGGCTGCCTTTGCACTATCTAATTCTTGGTTTTGATACGCGAATAATTTTACCGAGTGAATATTGGTATAAGTATCAACAATTTGACCATTTAGATTAGATCTAGCATCTGAAGATGCTTTGGATGCTGGGCTAATATTCCGGACGACCCAAACTATTAAACAAAGGTATAATAAAAACCAAACTGCCATGGGAAGCATGAGTCGAAAATCTACGCTGTTAAGTAAAATTAACCCTCCAAAAACATAAGCTAGTGAATATCCCAGAGCATCAAATACTTGAAATACGACTTCTCCTGCCGATCTTGGAGTTTGCATGACCCTGTTAGCAATCCTTCCAGCAAAATCGTTCTCAAACCAACCAATTGATTGTCGCAAGACATGTTTGTGAGCTCGCCACCTAAAAAGGGTGGCGACGTTAACCATTAAGGTATTATTAATTAATAACACATCTAGGGCAAAAATAAGTGGTCGGACTATTAGAACAAAAACTATTGCCCATATAAAAAAATTAGAATGGTTTTTAAAAACATCGTTGGGATCACCGCTTACAATATCAATAATCCAGCCCAATAAATAAATAAGATAAATTTCGCTTGCAGCAGCTAATGTGGCAACAACGCCAGTTATAGCAAATACACCTACAAAAGGCTTTGTATAATCCATCAAAAATGAACGAANAGTATTTGGTGGATTGTATAGCTCTTTGTATTTGGAAAATGGGATCAATAAAAAAAATGATG
>FUFK010046852.1_pt1 | contig 10462 bp, 11 predicted proteins | sample 1021851 | NCBI WGS metagenome assembly FUFK01 (sample SAMEA51879418, study PRJEB19060) | metagenome
TCCTCTAGCTTTCCTGTTTTTATTATTTTGCGGTCTATATATAATCCTGCTGCTTTGCCTCTGTTTGTTTCCGCATTCACTGCAGCACTCCAAGCACCCTTCTTCAAAGCCGCGTCTTTAATCCGCCCAAGTTCTGCCACATGAGTGTCATAATTCACTTCGTATTTTTTTAGTCTCTCTTCTCTCAGTTCGCCAATATATTTGACAACGAGTGGGTTTAGTTTTGGGTTGGTTAGTTCTGATCCTTCTTGTCTACAACGCTTCTCACTGTAACCAGCCAGCTTTGCCGCCTCTGATTTTGTGAGTGGTCCATCAGGCCCACCAAATACTAATAGTTCGGCAAACCGCTTCTGCATTTCTGTCAATCTCTTTGGTAGTCCCATGTTGACATTTTAGAGTAACAATCATATATTGTCAATGATGGTAACAAGTAATAAAGATGCTGCCAAGATATGGGCAGAGATAGAGAAAGCTAGAAATGTAACACCCAAAGAGGATAGAGGTCCTAACGATTTGGAGAGAAGAATAAATGATTTGATGGCTATTAATAAAAAACATCAACAACAAAATGGTGATCTTATAAAAGATAATATATTTTACAAAAAGAAAGCAGAGCATTATCAGATTATGTCAGACCAATTAAAGAAAGAGTTGCAAGAGTTAAAGAAAAAAACAGTTGGTGTGTTAACAGAGTTTAGAAACAAGGGTAATGTGTGAACGATAAAGGCACAAACAGTTATCAAGAAAGAAACTCAAACATAAACATAGCGGAGATTAGATTTGAGAATTGGTGTAAAGATAAGAACATACAGTTTTGGAGAATGGGCTTTGATGAGAAGAATAACAGAGTGCCTAGATTCTGGGATGTGCACCCAGTAATCCGATCTATGCCAGATTATATTTGTGTTGGCGCTCAAGGATTAACTTATATGCATGTCAAAGGAACCAACAAGATTAAGATTAATGACCTGATGATGTATGAAAGATGGCATACAGATTTATGCCAAGATGTAGGGATGAGGATAGTATTTTGCTTTGATGGAGAAGAGCCTATATTTTTAAAATGGCATGAGTTAAAACAAAAACTTACAGGCTGTGAGATAAAAGAGTGGCCTAATGATAAGAAACAATATGTGGAGATAAATGTTCGTAAGACACCTACAACAGTATCTTGAGCAGTTTACTAACGGCACAAAAGGTAATGGCGTTAGTAATGCTACTATCTATGTTCAAGTTGGTGGACACCTTGAAGAGATTAGGAGAATAGAAGTACAAGAGAGTAATATTATTGGTAATGACTCTATAAGAGTTGTTTTAAAGACTACAAAGAACCAAAGATTACTGGCTCCTACCATACCAGAGTAACTCTGAAAAAATGCGTGGCCCAGAAGCAAAACTTTATCAAAAAGTTAAGAGGGCAAACCCTAAAATATTGTGGCATCGTATAGAAAATATTGCCATACCAGGCATGCCAGATGTGTTGGGATACACAGAAAAATTCTTTTATTTCACAGTTGAGTTTAAAGTTACGAGAGGTAACAAGCTTAAGTTTTCACCACACCAAATTGCCTACCATGTAGCGCATCCACACAATAGTTTTATCTTGGCAGAGCACCTCGGTTCGGGGGCCATAAAACTTTATGAGGGGTCCGTGATCCGTGAGCTTGCTGCTTGTGGCTTGGAGCTTGAGCCTTTGTGCTTGGGGCTTGATGCTTGTTGCTTGAGGTTTGAAGAGCTTGGTGCTTGATGCTTGGCGCCTGGAGCTTGGGCCTTGCGCCTCTCTTCTCGAAGCTTCTTGTAATAACTCGGGTGATACCAAACCATTAGTGCTTGCCATAGGCTACATTCTTAACAGCCGGGTCCCAGCATGCACGGCAATCTTTACATTCATTCTCTTGTCTAGGGGCCGGACATGTCGGACCGGATAAAACAACAGTTGAAGTATTGGGCCATGATGCAGGGGCCGGCTGGTTCACCATCGGTGAACTAAACCTAATAACTAAATTATCAGGTTTCAACGAAAGGAATGCTTTGACCCATGCTTCGCGGGTCGGCATCCAATGCTTAACTGTAGGTGTTAATCTACACACAGAAAAGATCTTGATTAGATGGTCCTCGTCCTGCACATCNCCNGAGTCGTGCCATCTAAAAAACTTTGATTTCTTACTATTAATTATTTTGGCCATAGCTCCAGTCCAGAGCGGGTGCCTNATNGCCTTCAGGCGGAAGTATTGCGCATCCTGGACAACTTTAAAAACATAGCAGCCCTTCATTGCATAACAGTCAAAGCACACAGAGCCGGGGACCTTCTGCAGCTTGCCGCCAGTCTTGCATTCTTTGGCAGGTAACCCGTAGGCCCAGCCAGGCATCTTGGACGGTTTGCTCAAGCTTCCTGTAATTTTTAATGCTTCTCTAACTTTCATAATTTCTTATACTCTCCAATTGTGTCAATTGCTTGACGCTTGTGGCTTGGCGCTCTTCGCATAAGTGGAGGTGCACACACAAACACTAATAACGCCAGGTCACTTGTTGCTTGGTCAAGCATTAAGCTCGCTTCAGGAAAATTATCCAATCGGAGCTTACGCTTGACCCCAGATCCATCCAAGACCTCCAGAGGTATCTCGAGGATGGATCAGGGCTCAAGGGCGAGGTCATGCATCGCCTTCAAGCCAGCCCTACGAAGCGCTTTCCCTTAACCTCTCGGTTGGTTGTTCTTGTCGTAGGACTTGACATCATATATAATATAGGATAATACTATTGTCAAGCATAAAAATAACGAAAGGAAATAAATATGCCAAAGACAATGACGAAGTATCAATTGGAACACTTTAAAGACAAAGTGAGAAGAAACTTTGAACCATTGATAAAAGAACAAGAACTGTTGGTTAAACAGTATAGGACTGAAGCTACAAAAAAGATAGTCGGAAAGCTCGCTAAAAAAATGGGCGCTGATAAAATCTTGGATAACTTCAGGAAGGCGGAAGCGCAACTGAAACAGGCGCAAGATGATGCTCGAACCTTCTTCAAAAAGAAGGCGGACAAGGATAAAAAAGAAATCAACGAGTATCGCTTTGACAGGGACGAAAGGTTATCGCTATCTGATTGTGAAGAGCAGATGAAGGACTGGGCTAGGGAACTGGTTGATGCTGAAATAAGAAGAAGACCTGAAGGCGCTAAACTAAAACAACTAGAACAATTGAGACAACACTCAATAGATACAGTCATGGAAAGCGGAACACCTGAAGAGTTAATCAAGCAACTAGACAATACAACCAAAAAGATTGGTATTGCTTGGGTTGTGGATACTTCCAAGATAAAACAAATAGCCAGTCAATAACTATTGACAGATTATCTGGGATAATATATTATCCCAGATAACGAAAGGCATTTATGAAAGAACTAGAAATGTTAGAACAGTACAAAAAAGAAGTATTACCATATACAGACTTTGCTGTTTCTTGGTACGCGAAGAAATATAACAAAGTTATATTTCGTGTTGGCAACATGAGTAAAGAGGGTTGCAGAACTTGGGAACAAGACGGCAAGAAGTATATGTGTTTTTGGGACACAGTATTAGAACGATATACAACTTGTATTAATCCAATGATAACATACAAACGAAAGGTATCATGACAGACAATAACGATTACACAAGACGAAATAGATTTACGGGTGAATCTATTGAACTAACAAAAGAGCAGGCGGACTTGCATGACAAAGTTTTTTATTACGAGGCACTAGAGCAGTGGGACAACATGCAAAAGTGTTTAGACAAGTTTAGCAGGTTAAACCCTAAAGCCTACATGGTTTTATTAGACTAACAAACTGGGCCGGCCCCTTCGGGGCCGGCCCAGGGGTCCCAGACCATTTTCCAAAATCCAATAATCGTTGACCCCGTACCACCCTTTTTGCAAAAGGGGTCCCAGCGTGTTAGTCTTTATGCCTTGATTTAGACAGTCACCCCTGATAAAAACATTTTGGTACCATGGACTTGAATAAGGTAAATATAGAAAAATTACCTGCAGATGTGCGAAGGGTCTTCAAACAACTTCAAGTGTTGCATGCNGAAAAGAAGATACAGAACAAAGCAAAGAATGATTTTTTATCTTTTGTAAAATGTATGTGGCCAGATTTTGTAGAGGGGTCCCACCACAGACACATCGCAGATAAGTTTAATAAATTGGCAACCGGTGAAATAAAACGGTTGATCATTAACATGCCACCAAGGCATACTAAATCTGAGTTTGCATCTTATCTTTTGCCATCGTGGATGGTGGGCCGTGAACCAAAACTCAAGATTATACAAACCACGCACAACGCAGAACTAGCCGTTCGGTTTGGTCGTAAAGCAAAGAACNTAATCGACTCGGACGATTATCAAAAAATTTTTAAAACAACTTTACAAGAAGATTCAAAAGCAGCTGGTCGTTGGGAAACGGCACAAGGCGGAGAGTACTTTGCAGCTGGTGTAGGTGGTGCTATTACAGGACGGGGCGCTGATCTATTAATCATAGACGACCCACATTCTGAACAAGATGCATTGTCTCCTACAGCATTGGAGTCTGCTTACGAGTGGTATACATCAGGACCACGACAAAGACTTCAACCAGGCGGTAAGATCGTTCTTGTGATGACAAGATGGTCAACTAAAGATCTTACAGCAAAGTTAGTTGCTAATCAGAAAGAACCAAAGTCTGATCAGTGGCATGTGGTCGAATTTCCGGCGCTCATGGACCACGGACCAGTGTGGCCTGAATATTGGAACACGGATGAGTTAGAGAAAGTTAAAGCATCACTGCCCGTTGGCAAATGGAACGCACAATGGATGCAATCACCAACGAGTGAAGAAGGAGCCATATTAAAACGAGAGTGGTGGATGAAGTATCCGCACGAAGAGATACCTTCTCTACAACATGTCATACAATCTTACGATACAGCTTTCTTGAAGAAAGAAACAGCAGACTATTCTGCCATCACTACATGGGGTGTGTTCTACCCAAACGAAGATAGTCCGGCTAATTTAATATTATTAGACGCTATCAAAGGACGATACGAGTTCCCAGAACTTAGGCGTCTAGCTTTACAACAATATAAATATTGGCAACCAGAGTCCGTGATTATCGAAGCAAAGGCATCGGGTCTGCCACTAATGTACGAGTTAAGGCAAATGGATATACCGGTTATCAGCTTTACACCGAGCAAAGGAAATGATAAACATTCTAGAGTAAACGCCGTTGCACCTCTTTTTGAGTCTGGAATGATATGGGCGCCAGAACAGAAATTTGCAGAGGAGGTGATCGAGGAATGTGCAGCATTTCCAAACGGTGATCACGACGACCTTGTGGACTCTACAACACAAGCGATCATGCGCTTCAGGCAGGGCGGATTGATTCAGCACCCTGAAGATTATATTGACGAAAAAAAAGATCCCAAACCTAGGACTTATTATTAATGGCTAGAAAAGTTATAGATATTATTTACAACCTTGTTCGTAAGAGAATGACTCTTAAAGGAGATGGAACAGGTATTACATCTTTACCTAGACCTGACCAAGTTGAAAGAGGTATGCAAAGTGTTTTTAAAAAACTTAGAGAGGGAGGATACAACGCTGTGTCTGCAGACAAAGTCATAAAAAATGAAGATGATCTAGCTAGAATTTTAGAAGAAATTAATCAAAAACAAATAGCAGACGCAGCAGCCAGACAAAAAGCTGCTGAAGGCATTGAAAGAATTTTTGATAAGATGAGAAGAAATATACCTTTGAACCCAGACGATCAAGCTGCTCTTCAAGGTTCTGGTTTCAAGACAGCCTTAGATAATTTTAAAGGTTTTGAACCTAAAGTTATACCAGGTGGTAAAAGTAAAAAACCTAGAGATAAAAAATCAAAAGGTGGTCTNGCAGGAGCTCTTGCTAAACTAAAAAAGAAATTTGGCAAAGACATTATTCAAAAAGGTAAAGCACCAAAAGACAAAGGTGGTAGAAAAAAACTTAAACAAATGTTTGAAGATTTTAGCAAAAGAACAAAGAAAGAAAGCGGTGGTATATCAGATGTTAACATACCCATGACGCGTGAACCAGGTAAATTTGAAGAGGATAAAAATTTTGAAGATTTTCTTTTTAGAAAACCTTTAATAGTTAACCCTGAGTCTAAATTAGAAGATGTTATGAAACCTTTACAGTCTGAAGAAAACTTATCTGGTAATTTTGGAATACTGTCTGAGAATGCAGATATCTCAAGAGAGATAGAGAGAAAAATTATAGAAAAAGAAAACGAATACATGAAAAGAACTGGGAAAGTTCCACCAGAATTTTTTGGTGATAAACTTAGAATACAATTACAAGAAGAGTTTTTAAGACAGAACAAAGCAGGCGGTGGTCTAGCTTACATGTTAGGTGAGCCAAGAGAGAACTTTGCTGATGGCGGTATGTCTAGAAGAACATTCTTAAAAATTATGGCAGCATTGGCTGCGTTTCCTGTTGTAGGTAAACTTGCAAAAACTACAAAGGTAGCGAAAGGTGTAAAGCCAATCGTAACACCAACAGCAGAAATGCCAGCGCACTTTCCTAAACTTGTAGAAAAAATTTTAAGAGAAGGACAAGTAGTTAAAAAAGATTTTGTTAAGAAAACTGGTGATGTAACAACATACAAACATCCAGATAGACCTGACATAGAATTAACGATTGAAGGAGAAGGTAACAGAATACAATTAGACTTTGATACTGACCAAGGCATGAAAGGTGGATATGAATTTAAAAAAGGCGATATCATTGATGAGCCTACAAGTAAGATGAGAGGTAAAAGAGGACCTGATGAATTTGTTGGAGGTGAAGTAAAATACAGAGGAGATACAGAGGGTAATTATTATAAAGATTTTGAAGAGGGTATAGATACAGGCACAGAAAATCTTGATGCGTTCGCGGGTATAGGAAAACAAAAAACTAGTAAGTCTAAAGTTATTTTAAACGATGAAGGTGAAGCTGTTGTTCGTATAGACGAGGATTTAGCAGAGGGCGGACTGGCAGGTTTATTAGGAGAATAATGAAAGTAAAACATTACAACGAGATGATGGCATACCTAACTCGTCCAGGATTTAACAGTGGCGGTTCTGTAAATTTTAATGGCGGTGGTGCGGTATCCAATAGAATTGTTCTACCAAAAAGAAAACCACCAGAAGAGGTTAAGAAAAGAAAAAAGATAAACTACGAAAAATTAAAACAGTATCTTGGCGAAGAGTCTAGAGAGCTTATTGAAAAAGAATTAGGCTTTGCAGAGGGCGGTGATGTAGACACACCAAAGCGTGGCTTGGTTGATGAACCAGGGAGCTATGCTGGAGATGATGAATATGGACAATTTTTAACTCCAAGAAAGTCTAAATATACAGGTAAAATTACAGCATTTGAAGTAAGAAGTAGGGATCCCGCTTACACAAAAAAACCTTTTTATAAAAGATTTCTTGTTTCAGAATACGGAGATGTTGATGCAGCTTTAGAAGCGGCTAAAAAAGCTAGAGATGAAGCTTTCCCTTCGTATCTTTCAAATGAAAAATTTATGGAATTAAGAAAAGAAAAAATTAATTTAAATAACCGTGAATTTGCTGATTACTTAAATAATGAAACACCCTATCGTCCATCTTCCATGGCATCTAAAGGAAAAGGAACCGGCAAATGGACTAAAAGTAATGTTAAAAATAAAATGTTTTTTCAAAAGAAAAAGTTGTCTGAATTTGCTGATCTTAAAAACCCATTTAAGGTAGAAAAGAAAATAGTTCCGACTGATATCGCCGATAAAATTTATGAAGAGTATTTACAAGCGGTTGCAGAGGGTAAACGAGAAGGGACAATAATAGGATTAGGAAGAAAATATTTTCCTGGTGAAACTAAAGATTCTCAACAAAAAGCAATACAAAGACTCTTAAAAGAAAGAGGAGTGGATATAACTCCGTTTAAAAAAACAGGACCGGGCACAGGTAATAGAAAAACAAAAAAGGACAGAATACAAAAATTAATTGAAGGTAAAAAATTTGCTGGAAGTGAAGCGGGGCAACTATCTGATGAAATTCTTTTAGACATAAAAGCTATGAACGACAAAGTTAAAAACATGTCGCTTGAAGATATAGCTGCTAATAAAAAATATATTAAATCTATGAGATTAAATGCATCAATGGATAATTTATCTAAAGGTAAACTTGTATTTGATAAATATAAGGATCTTACAGATTTAGAAGTAGCACAAAAAATTAAAGATAGAGCCGCTGCTAATAAATTTTTTGATGTTGAACATATTTCCAGTGTTAAAGGTGGGGCAAAAAATATTTATTATCCAAACAATATTCAGATGGCTACAGGAAATATTGGTTCTTTTATGGACAATTTTAAAAGAATACCTATTGAACAACCTGATAATCCAACTATTGGTCAGATAGATAATCTTTTGTCTGAATACAACTTAACTGTAAGAGACGCAAAGAATAATATTAGGTTAGGAAATAAAAAAGTGATTGAAGTAACTGATGGCGTATCTAATATTGTTGTAGATAACTTTAATGCTGTTAACACTCCGTTCGAAAAACAAACTGTGACCAAACCAACACCATCAAAATCAGTTACAAAACAAAGTATTGTTAAAACAGGAAAACCCATAACTATAGGTTCAAATTTTGCTAATGTAACTCCTGATCTTTTTGATTTTAGAAAACTACCTGATGATGTTAAAAATGTTTCAGATGTTATTCGTAATTTAATTAAAACACCTGCCGGTAAAAGAATAGCAAGAAACTTAATTAAAGCTGGAAAGTTTACTGGATACGGTTTAGCCGGTGAAGTAGCTTTTGCTGCGCCTTTTGCCCTTGATGATTATGCTTCAGGATTAACTGGAGACAGAATACTTGGTAATGCAACACTTGGTTTATTTGGAGAAACCGAACAAGAAGAAATTAAAAAAGCAACTGGTGAACTAGGTTATGCAACTCAAACAATAGAAGAACTAGGAAGCGTTATTCCAAAAATAGAAAAAAAATATAAAAGTTACAATGATGAGAACGATCCTCGTGGTGAAAAAAGACAACAGTTTTTAAATTTATATAATTCAACTATTGATAGGTATAACAAGGCATATAATCTTTTTGTAACCGATAAAGGAAATTTTGATAAAGAATTATACAATCAAGGAGTAACTAATTATGCGGCAGGTCTAGGTCAGATAGAAAAATTTAGAGCTGCAAAAGAAAAAGAAAGAGGCATCAAAGGTCAAAAGACAGGGTTTGAATTAGATTTAGACCTGAGTTTCGCCGGTGGTGGTATAGCTAAACAAGCCGGAGATGAATCAGGAAAACCACCAGAATCAGGACCCACACCAGATGGACCTTCAAAGGGCTTGGAATATTTATTTAAAAATGGTATAGAAGAATAGGAGTAATAAATGGCAGAAATAGAAAAAGGACTCCCAGGCGAAACTCGTACGCAGGTTAAAGTTCCTGCTGAGGATATCGAAATCAAAGAGGAAGTCCAACAAGAGAAACCACCAGTAGAAGTTATACCCGAAGAAGATGGCGGGGCGACTATCGATTTTGAACCAGGTGCAATAAACATACCTGGCACAGAAAAACATTTTGACAATCTTGCAAACATTTTACCTGATGATGTTTTAGAACCATTAGGCGGTGAGATGAAAAATAATTACATCGATTATAAGATGTCAAGAAAAGATTGGGAAAAATCTTACACAGATGGACTTGACCTATTAGGATTTAAATACGAGAATAGAACGGAGCCGTTTCAAGGAGCTTCAGGTGCAACGCACCCAGTGTTAGCAGAAGCTGTTACACAGTTTCAAGCTACCGCATACAAAGAGTTATTACCAGCAGACGGTCCAGTAAGAACACAGATTTTAGGAGTAAGCACACCTGCCAAACAACAACAGGCAGAGCGTGTAAAAGATTTCATGAACTATCAGATCATGGATCAGATGAAAGAATACGAGCCAGAGTTTGACTCCATGTTATTTCATTTACCACTCGCAGGTTCTACATTTAAAAAAGTTTACTATGATGATTTATTAGGAAGAGCTGTTTCTAAGTTTGTACCAGCTGATGATTTAATCGTGCCGTACACAGCGAACAGTTTAGATGATGCAGACTCTATTATCCATGTTATTAAAATATCAGAGAACGATTTAAGAAAACAACAAGTGGCAGGATTTTATGCTGATGTAGAATTAAGTCCTCCAGGCATGGCTGTTAATGATGAAGTTTCAAAAAAAGAAAAAGAATTAGAAGGCACTAAAAAATCTGGAAAACAAATTCCTATGTATACTCTTCTTGAGTGTCATGTGGATCTAGATTTGGAAGGCTTCGAAGATCTTGGTGCAGACGGGGAACCGACTGGTATCAAGCTACCTTACATCGTAACTGTTGAAGAAGGTAGTGGAACGGTTCTTTCGATAAGAAGGAACTATGCGCCCAA
>FUFK010057057.1_pt1 | contig 10459 bp, 11 predicted proteins | sample 1021851 | NCBI WGS metagenome assembly FUFK01 (sample SAMEA51879418, study PRJEB19060) | metagenome
ATGCTTTGGAAATTGACCAACTAAAGTTTCAGTCATCCTATTTTAAAGTTATTTATATAAAGAAACTAGCATTACTATTTTACAAATCTCAAATTAAACAGAAAATTTTCTACATTATTTAATAAAACTTTATTGATATATTTACATTCGAGATTCATCTGAGTCTGAAATAGGAAAAAACACTGTCAATCCAGTATCTCTCCTTTGAGTTACATGCCCCCCGAGACTTTCTAAAATTTTCTGAGTAGCAACCTGGCTTAATTGTAAACTTCCGGTTTGAGGATTCCAATTAAGTACTGGTCCAATATCTGATCCTTTTTCTTTTTTAGATGTTTCTTTTTTGGTTGAAGAAAGTGTTTGAACTTTTAGCTCTAATTTTAACTTTTGTCCAGCAGGTCTCAACTCCAAAATAAGAGTACTCCCCTCTCTTAAGCCTCTAGTATTTTTATCTATTAATCCTCTTAACATTAATTCAAGTTTTTCAGAATCACTTAAAATTTCCGGCAGGTGATTAGGTACATCAATTTTTAAGGAAATTCCTCTTCTGTTCAATTGTTGGCTCCAAATAGGTTCAAAATTATTCAAAATTGTACCTAAATTTATTTTTGCTAACTGATTAGAGGGAGATACTTCGTTGCTTACTAGTTCTGAAGCATTAAAAATAAGGCCAAACCTATCAATCTGTTCATTACATTCATTATCAATTTGTATTAACCTATTTCTCATTGACTCATCCATATTATATTTTTTTAAAGTAGAACTAATTAAGGTTCTAATTGTTGTTAAAGGGGTTCTTACTTCATGGGAGATTGCTCGTAACAATTTCGCCTCTGTAATCTGCACAGTTTTGTTTTCGTTTTTTAGAGAACTTTTAACATTCATATTAGGAATCAATTTTGCCAACTTCGCAGATAAACTTGGCCAAAATTGAATTGCAAATTGATCATTTATATTAAGATCTCCTAGTTTATTTATTGCAAGCCTAAAATTAATACCTTCATCGCTATTTTCTTGACAAAATTTTGCATGGATCAATTCAATCACGCTCTTCAGGCTCTTTTCGTCGCACCGCATTAATAAGATTTTTTTGTCCTTTTCTCCAGCAATTGTTAGTATGCACTGGAAATTTGGAGTTATAATCATAAGAAAGGGTTCATATCCATCTCTTGGATTAAGATTTAGGACTTTATAGTTATTAGTAGAAGTAAATTTTTTACTTTTAGCTGGATAATCCCCAGGTAACAAACCAGCAGTATCTCCCTTAAAATATGGAAAACCTTCTGGGGACCATAACCAACCTTGAAGTTTATTAAAAAATTTTTTTTCATTAAGGGCTGGCAAAGGAGAAGCAACCCAAATACCTCCATTATTATAGTTGTGATTAAGAAAATCTTTCTGAACAACTTCTAAAGAGGCCCACCACATACGCCTTGCAGTATCATCATCAACATATGAAGTTTGCAATCCTTGAAGCAAAAAATCTTGTATTTTTTTTATAGTTATTTCCTTCTTCATTAATTTCTCAAAGATCTGGTACGTTTTAAAATAGATAATGCAAAGCCCATAGATATAAAATTGATTACCAAAGATGTTCTGCCATAACTCATAAATGGGAGTGGGATGCCTGTAACAGGACCTAATCCAATCGTCATAAATAAATTAATAATAATTTGAAAAAAGAAGGTTGAGGCAATTCCAATAACTATTAATGACTCAAAATCAGATCTAGCATTTTTTGCAATTTTAATCAGAATTACAATTAAAATGAAAAACAATAATAAAATAAGAAGACACCCCAGGAAACCTAATTCTTCTCCCACTGCGCTAAAAATGAAATCAGTATGTTGCTCGGGTATAAATTGTAAGTTAGTCAGTTTACCCTTTAGTAAACCAGTTCCCCAAAATCCTCCAGATCCGATAGCTATTTTACTTTGTAATAAGTGATATCCGCCACCTAATGGATCTCTACTAGGATCTAAAAATAAAATCAATCTATCTTTTTGATATTCCTTTAATCCAAAGTTCCAAATAACTGGAGTAAATTTTACAACTAATAGATGAAGAGACATAGCTAAAACGGGAGCTATAATTTTCTTTTTAGAAGATCTTAAAGCTAGATAACCAATTGTTGGGATCCATATAAAAAGAACAACCGGCAATAGAAAATACAATACTGATGTAACAATGCAAAAAACTATTATCAGTATCCATTCAATAGGCATTTGAGACCAATACAGTATTACAAATGTCAAAACTATTAAAACTAAAGAAGTGCCAAGATCAGGCTGGAAAAATATCAATAACCAGGGTATGAAAACAATAAAAAAAGGTAATATTAAATCTCTTGCCTTATAAATTATTTTTCTATCCAACACCAAAGCGAGAATTAAGACAGTACTCAATTTAGATACCTCAGAAGGTTGAAAAGAAAAAATCCCTAAACTTAGCCATCTTTGAGCTCCAGAAACAGTAATTCCAAAAAAATAAACTAATATCAAGGACAAAAGAGAACAAAAATAAAAAGGAATGACGTATTTTTTAAGTCTTTCGAGAGGGATATATGAAATAAAATAAGCCAAAAAATAACCAAAAATACCCGTCAGAAAATGATTTATAAAATCTGATTCTAAAAATTCTCTTTGTATGCTTTTTATTAAAAAACTTGAAATAATTACTAAAGTGAGAGGAATTAAAAGCAGAGGTGAGAAGAGAGATTTTCTTGAGAAATTATTTTTTTTTTGAAAAAATCCTCTTTTACTTAACAGAGAAATTCCGCGATTCATTAATTAATTTTGATTAAATTTATTTCTAATGAATTTAGCTAATTCGTCAAATTTAATCGCACTTGCATTATTAGGATGACTTATTGATATAGGTATTCCTTTATTACCCTCATCTACAAGAGGAATTTCAATAGGTATTTGAGCTAGTAGTGGTAAATTATTCTCTGAGGCTAAGATATCACCTCCACCTTTTCCGAATATATCATATTTTTTTTCAGGCATATCTGGGGGTATAAACCCTGACATATTCTCTACAACCCCTAATAAAGGTACTCCAAGTTGCTTAAACATTGCCAAGCCTCTCCTGGCATCCTGTAAAGATACTTGCTGAGGAGTTGTGACTACGATAGCCCCAGAGATAGGAACAGATTGTGTAAGAGATATTTGAGCATCGCCTGTACCGGGGGGTAAATCAATAACTAAGTAATCTAATTTGTCCCACTCAACTTGATAAAGGAATTGACGTATGATGGTATTTAGCATAGGTCCTCTCCAAATAACAGGTTGTCCTTCTTCTATAAGAAAACCCATCGATACTAATGAAATACCATATTTATTAATAGGTATTAATCTTTGTTCATTTTCATTACCATCTGTCACTTTTGGATTTTCTTCAGTAGCCCCCAACATAGACGGTGTATTAGGACCATAAATATCTGCGTCAAGTAAGCCAGTCTTCAGACCTAATTTTGATAATGCACATGCAATATTTACGGCGATCGTACTTTTTCCTACTCCTCCTTTACCACTACTGATAGCGATAACATGCTTTATACCTTTTATATTTTTTAATTCAGGAGAATTATTTTCGTTTTTAGATTCTGATATAGGTATGTTATTGTCTAATTCAATTTGCACATCATCAATATCTTCAAAAGTCAGAAGTATTTCCCTAATCTCTTGAACTATACGATCTCTCTGGGAATTAGCAAACGATGGGAGAGAGAGAGTAACAATAACTCTTGGAATTATTACTCTAATATTTTTAATCCAACCTAATTCTATTAAATTTTTTTTTGATCCCGCATCTAGAATATTTGATAAGGCATCTTTAGTATCTTCTATTGTGGTCATTAAATTCTTTAATTTTTTTCATATTAGTCGACACTTTAAAAGATTAAGAACTATGTCGAACTGTCAAATAATAATAAAATAAGACCCCCTTAAGAGAAATTATAAAGGGAAACTAATAATTAACCAAAAAATTAATTCTTCAATATTTAGAATCAATAAATGTTAAAAGAACCACCAAAAAACTCAAGAGAAAAAACAAAAACTCTCTTATTAAAATTGCAAGATGAAATTTGCAAAGGTCTCGAAGATTCTGATGGTACAGGAAAATTTACTGAAGAAAGTTGGCATAGAGAAGAAGGTGGCGGCGGAAGATCAAGAGTATTAAAAAATGGTTCTATTTTTGAACAAGCAGGAGTAAATTTTTCTGAAGTACATGGTAAAGAATTACCTCAATCTATAATCTCCCAAAGACCAGAAGCCCAAGGCCACGAATGGTTTGCTACGGGTACATCAATGGTTTTACATCCTCGAAGTCCTTTTATACCTACAGTTCATCTTAATTATCGTTATTTTGAAGCTGGTCCAGTTTGGTGGTTTGGCGGAGGGGCAGATCTAACACCATTTTACCCCTACCTATCTGATGTAAGACATTTTCATAGAGAGCATAAAAAAGCTTGTGACAAAGTGGATAAAAATATACACAAGGTTTTTAAGCCTTGGTGTGATGAATATTTCTTTTTAAAGCACAGAAATGAATCAAGAGGTATTGGAGGCATTTTTTATGATTATCAGGATGGTTCAAAAAATATATATAAAGGTAAGAATAAAAATGGTAAAGCTTTTCAAGCATCACAAGGAATTACTGAATACAACCTGAATTGGCATGATTTTTTTGCTCTAGCAGAAAACTGCGGTCAGTCCTTTCTTCCATCTTATCTCCCAATAATTGAGAAACGAGTTAAACAAAATTACACACAAAAAGAAAGAGAATTTCAGCTTTATCGAAGAGGAAGATACGTTGAATTTAATTTAGTTTGGGACCGAGGCACAATTTTTGGGTTACAAACTAATGGTCGGACAGAATCAATCTTAATGTCTCTACCGCCTCTCGCTAGGTGGGAATACGGATATAAAGCAAAAAAAGGATCCAGAGAAGAATTTCTCACTTCAATTTTTACGAAGCCACAAGATTGGCAAAACGATAAAAATTTAGAAAAATTTTGCTTAGAAAATAATATATTTGATTAAGAAATTTTTAATTTAAAAAAATAGCCAAACTTTTAAATAGGTGTTTTAAATAGAGACCCATCACTTTTAAGTTGAAGCCTTTCACCTAATGAATTTTCTAATGATATCAATTCATCTCGATGAGCTCTGATTCTCATCATAGTATTTTCATTTTTGTCCTCATTACTTATTAATCTTAATTCAAACTTTTCTTCTCTTGCTGATTTTTTAAAATAAATTATTCCTGAAAGAGGACCACCAATTACTCCTAGGAGAATAGGCCACCATCCCAAAACTGGATAAATCTGAATTATTACCAATCCTAATGAAGAAGATCCAAAGCCACCAAGAATACCTAAAAAAACTGCCAATAACTTACTTGAAACAACTTGTCCCTTAAATATCAAAATTTTTTGTTCAAAATCCCCACCAGTCTGCTTCCATCCTCTTAGATCGAGCCATTCGCATAAAACATCTAAAACTTGAATAGGTTTTTGAGAAGATGAGATTTCAATAGTTGTTGTTCTATCTTTGCTTGAGGCCCTTAAAAAGAAAAACAAACCTATAGCTAGAAGAATAGTAAGTAATAAAGTTGAATTTAAAGATTGAGACATCTATTTAATTTTCTAAGTGCAAATCAATTTTTATGATAAGAGAATTAATTATAAAGCTTTTAATTCTCAACTATTAATAAATATTTTAAAAAGTAAGAAATACTTGCATAAAAATCTTCTAAAATTTAATTAAGTTAAATTTTTTGGGCAATTTAGAAATAATTATGGAAAAATCTATAAGTAATGAAAATGTAAACTTTCTTTTTAATGATCTAAGCAAGGAATTTTTCGAAATTTATAAAAAATCATCATATTTATCTATAGATACTGAAGCAATGGGATTAGTCCATGGTAGAGATAGATTATGCTTGGTACAAATATGCAATGAAAAGAATTCAACTTGTTGTATAAAAATAGAAAAGAAAACTTCTAATTCTCCTTATCTCAAGAATCTACTGGAAGATGAAAAAATTGTTAAAATATTCCATTATGCAAGGTTTGATATAGCAGCACTGAAATGCAACCTTGGAATAAATACAAAGAATATATTTTGTACTAAAGTAGGAAGCAAACTTGCTAGAACATACACTAATAAACATGGATTGAAGGATTTAATTTATGAACTATTAGGGATTGAATTAGATAAAAGTTCTCAAAGCAGTGATTGGGGAAATGATGGAAATTTAACAAACGAACAAATTGAATATGCTGCAAATGACGTTAAATATTTAATTGAAGCAATGCACAAATTAAAAGAAATTTTAATAAGGGAAGACAGATATGAATTAGCAAAACAATGTTTTAATACTATTCCTTTACATTCTGAGTTAGATATCCTAAATTTTCAAAATATATTTGACCATAGGTAGTCAATCTTCAGTCAAAAAATTATCTTCATTATCGAGTGCTCCCATTAAGTGATCTAATACCTTTGATGAACTTAATGAGGCGCCTTTATCTTTTTCGCAAACTTTTAAGAGATCTTCAGCAACTTTTCTTTTTTCCTCAATAGTTTTTGAACCTTGTTTTGCAATTTGAATTTCAACTTTCTTTTTAGCTGAAGATAAACTAATACTCTTTGATTTTGCTATTTCTGCACATATTTTTAGATATTTACGATCATTGATTGGATACATTAAATTTCCTACCTTTTACTTACAAAGATAACAAATCACAATTGATGGAATCTACAATTTTTTGACTAGCACCGTTTTTACCCATTCTTTGCTTACCTATTCTTACTTGTTCTAATCTATGAGTTTTTTTTGTTAAAAGCAAGCTTAAACGTTTTTGTAAAGTTTTTTTATTATTGCAAACCAGTACACTCCCGCCTAGTAATCTAGATTGCCTTTTTGCAAATGATTTTGTAAATTGGGGCCCCATCCCAGGCAATGAGAGGGATGGTATACCTAGTCCTGTTATTTGTTCAGTAGCAGTTCCTGCATTTGAAAGCCCAACGGCAGCCATATTAGCCCATAAATCAAACTTACCTTTGCCTACCAAAATATATTTTTCATTATTTTTCCAAACTGAATCCTCCCCTATCATAAAATGAGAACTAATATCTTTTGAAAAACCATGCTTTTGCATATAATTATAAATTTCTATTTCATTTGCGTTAAGACTTAATGGCAAAAGAATTATCAATTTTTTTGAAAGATTTAAATCTTTCAAACATTCAAGAAAACGATCAAAATTTTTTAAAGCCTCAGGAAATCTACTTCCTATTAATAAAATTACTCTATAAAAAGTAATAATATTTGTAATTTTCTCATTACTTTCTAGTACAAAATCCATCATGGGATTACCAAAGTATTTTGCATCAATTTTTTTCCTCATCAAATTATCAGCCGTAATCTTATCCCTCATTATGACACTTTTACATTTAGAGGATCTCATTAAAAACATTTCCCATAGATCCCATTCTGAGCCTTTAAATTTATGATAAAAATCACTAAAATTCCATCCAGGGCCACTCATCCATGTGTAATCACTTTTAGGAGTACCTATAAAAATAAATTCACATTTGGAACTCCAAGCAAAAAATAATGGGAGTAAATCACCCACTGCAATAATTTTGTAATTATCTGCAGACTTTCTCCTAACAATTAAAAAATTTCTATAAATATCATATAAAAAACCCGCTAATAAATCTGATATAAAGCCTTTCAAACTGTTATTGCTAAAACCTCCACTAGGAAGATCTTTAAGAAAACCAATCTTGTGAAATTTTTTTGAATCGATCGAATTAAATACATCTCCATTTCCAACTAAAGGTAATACTTCAATATTTTTAATTTTTATCTTTTTCAGCAATCTTTTAATAATTTCTAAAGCAATTACATCTTCTCCATGCCCATTACATATAATTAGTAAAGAATGAGTCGTTTTATTGTTAAAATCATGGGATGACTTGATGATGTTTTCATCGGCGGCATGGCCAAGTGGTAAGGCAGAGGATTGCAAATCCTTTATCCCCAGTTCGAATCTGGGTGCCGCCTTTTTAATTAGGGTTACAAGATTCGCTGTAATCCTCTCCAACACTTTGAGTTTTGAATATCTGTTCTTAAATTGCAAAGCGTTTTTAGCGGTTGGTGAGTGGTAGGTGAATAGACCTTTTTCCCTTTTGTAATATTATCCCATGAATTAACCGACATATTTATTAAGAAAATTTCCAACATCGAAATCATCTAAAAAATAAATCTTTATAAATTTATAGTATAAAAAACAAGTTTTATAGAATGGATTTCTGAAAAAATCTTTTAATTAAATAAATCTTTAACTGTATTTTTTAAATCTCTTTTTAATAATTATCATCAGCCACACACATACCTAAACAACGAATACCATTATTTTTTGTTCTTTTGCAATGATTACATAAAACTTTTTCATTTTTTGATGACTCAAGCAATTCAGACTTATTCAAAGATTTAAATTTAATAGAATGTTGGTCTAAATCATATGTTGCCATTTCTTAAATTCTTATTTGCATCAATATTAACAACTAAAGAAGGATTACTGTTAGAGGAAGGAATATCCATAATCTTTACAGATTCCTTGGGTTCTTCAATAATTTGACTTTCTTCGTGACTATCGTCATCGACTGAACATGCTTCTAAGGCTTCTCTAAGAAGAGAGTCAAAAGTTGCCCCAGGCAATCTATGACGAGCCACTTCTAGAAAAGTCCTTGGCAATGATTCCGATGCAGCATCTCTTAAGGCAGGGTTATTCTTTCTGTGTTCTTGCTCTTCCTCAATTGATTTTATAAATCTTAGAGTAACATCCCTTTTAGTAGAGGCTTTTATGAGAGTATCATTTTCGGGATTGTTTATATTATGTTCGTTTTCAAGATCATTTAGCCTTTTTTCTAAGCTATTCAGAACTTCATTAGCTTCTTTGCTTATATGAGCCAATTGACCATCAGATAAATTTGGCAAATCAGCAACAAAAACTTTTCCATGATCTCTAAGTGTTAAAAAAGTAGGCCTTGGCCCTTGATTTTGACGACCATTAAAATCTGAATTATTACCTACTGGTCTTTTAGGAGGAGTAGGACCTGCGGAACTACGTCTACGTGTAATTCTTTGATTATTTTCAAAGGGCATTGAATTAAAGATTAAATCTAAATACTTAAGCTTCCGATATTAGTCGGCGTAATTTAATTATATTACACCTAACTTTTTCATTTGTGTATAAAAATTTAATTTTCAATTCTCAATAAAACTTCTAAAAAAAGACTAAATCAATATTTCAGAAAAAAATTTATTTTTTTTTGAGTTCTCTTTAGAAACAATTTTACCTATCTCCCAACCATAAACTTGATGGTCATCGCAAATTTTTAATACTGAATTTTTAAATTGTTTATCAATTATCAAACAGTAGCCAACTCCAAGGTTAAAAGTATTCCAAAAATCCTTATCGGGAATCATACCAATTTCTTTTAGAAACTTAAACAAAATTGGAATATCCCAAGATTTAGTATCTATAAAAGGGATAAATTCTGATGGAATACATCGTGGTAGATTTTCTGGAATTCCTCCTCCAGTAATATGAGACATTGCTTTAATTTCTATATTTTCAGATAACATTTGGTTAATCAAATTATTGTAAATTTTTGTAGGTTTCAATAACTCATCATAAAAATTTAAGTGAGAAACCTTTTCAAATTCTTTATCTATTTGATTATTTTTTTGAATAATTTTTCTTACTAAACTAAAGCCATTACTATGTACTCCATTACTTTTTAAAGCAATTATTAAGTCATTTGCAGATACTTTTTTACCGTTAATAAGCTTATCCTCATCAACAATTCCAACACAAAAACCTGCAAGATCATACTTATTTTTTGAATAAAATCCAGGCATTTCAGCAGTTTCTCCGCCGAGTAAAGAACAGTTATTTTCTTTACAACCATGCGAAATCCCTTTAACTACTTCTAGTAATTGTTTCTTATCAAGTTTACCAGTAGCAATATAGTCCAGAAAAAATAAAGGTTTTGCCCCACTAGTAATGATATCATTCATGCACATAGCAACTAAATCAATACCAACTTCAAAGTGAAAGTTTTGACTTTGGGCTAATTCTAATTTTGTTCCAACACCATCAGTTCCTGAAACAAGAACTGGTTTTTTATAACTCTCTATGGGAATTCTAAACAAACCTCCAAACCCACCAATACCATCTATCACATTAGATGTATGAGTTCCTTCAACAGCCTGTTTAATTTCAGAAACAAATTCTCGCCCAGCTTCTATATCAACACCTGATGTTTTGTAATCCATAAAATAAAAATGATAGACTTTCCCTATATAGATATTCCTCCTAAGATTGCTTTTGTCCAGTAATTATTTATCAAATAGATTTATTTTTTAAAAACAAAGT
>FUFK010019426.1_pt1 | contig 10458 bp, 14 predicted proteins | sample 1021851 | NCBI WGS metagenome assembly FUFK01 (sample SAMEA51879418, study PRJEB19060) | metagenome
AAAACTCTAACTCTTTGAAATAAAAATCGATCTCGGTTTTACACTAAATAAGGCGGATAACGATACTATGGTGACACAAAAAAATGTTCTGTGTTCTCAAACAATGCGTCGCATTTATATTTTATTTGCAGCGAATCGGGTGCTTTGGCTCATAGAGGACTCGTGACTTGCGAATGATTAGATAGATACCAAATCCGAGCAGGCCAAGGAAAAACATCCACCCAAAGCCAGCGATTATCAGAATTAGATATCCAGCAAGGTTGAATCCTTCAGAGTCTGACTCCGGGTCCAGTTCAGTATCCTGAGCAACCACTGGACTAATGGTCAATAGTGCAAGTAGAGAAACCAAAACCAAGATTCTCATGCTCATTTTCAAACCTCAGACGAATAGGAAGACAATGTTCGTAAGCAGCATCGCTACAGTGAGCCAAACGCTTAGTTTGTGCAAGATATCGAATTTCTTCTTGTCTCCCTCATCAGTTGCTCGGTTGGTAGCTGGGATAATTGCATAGCAGAAACCGGCGCTCAACGCGGTAAATCCAGCAATGCCGATCTGAATGTTGTTACCATCACCTGTCGCCAGCATAGAAACGAGACCAATTGCCGCAAATGAAGTTACTAGAATGAAGAATTTTGGCCAAATTTTCCTAATAGCTTTACCAAATTCGTCAATCTCTAATGTTCTGAAAAGCGATGGCGCAATGATTGCTGTTTGGAGAATAATTATGCCAACAATTGCCCCTGGGAAGTAGAAGTGCATGATAGGTGCTCGAGCCGGGGCATTATAAATCGGAGCATTTACTGCAATCTCACAAATTGATAATTTTGATAAATAATCAACCTCGATTTTCCACTGTGTGGGGCCCAGACAAGAACTGGCAGTGCTTCCGGTGCTACAAGAGTTTCAAACCCAACCAAATGGAGTTGAACAAAACCAACAAGAAGTGGTATTGCAATACTTGCATCGACCCCATAGTGGTCAACACGCCATACATCTTAACACATGAAGAGATTAGCAGCATATCACTTACCTGCTCAATTTGTCATGAAACATTCCTTACCCAACCGAATTCCGTGTTATTAGAAAATGCTGACGAGTTTATTTGTCAAAAATGTAAGTGATTACCAATAAAACGAGTTTCCAATAAACGGTAAAAGGTCGCTAAATCTACGTCTTGGCGGAGAATACATGGCGAAGATTACTTAATGCCCTAAGTGTGGATATTCTGAGGGGAATACCCTCTGGTGCAGAATTTGTCATGCAAGTTAGACATCCCTTTGGGACCGGGAATCCGGGACCTTTCGCTCGAAGCTGATTTACAGGCGCGGCTCGATGATGGCCACCGAGTGTTTGTTATTGGTGACATACACGGCCATTTAGCCACATTCAGGGCACTCATTCATCGGCTTAACCTGCGTAAACAGGACCGATTAATTTGCCTGGGAGATATGATTGATCGAGGACCCGACTCTGCTGGAGTCATTAACCTAATTCGCAGCGATGAGCGAATCGTTTGTATCAAAGGTAATCACGAACACATGGCCTTGCAGAGTATCACCAACGATGGTCGAGTAGAGTTATGGCAACCATGGATGAAGCGAGGCGGGAAATCCTGTTGGGCGTCATACATTGTGCAGGCAGAGGGTGACCTCTATGTAGCAAAGCGCAATTTCTTGAATGATATGCGATGGATAAACGAATTACCAACACAGATTGTGCTAGATGACTTCCGCTTGGTGCATGCTGGCTATGACCCTAGAATGGCACTCGATTCACAAGGCGACAAAGAACTATTATGGATACGTAAGATTTGGTATCGATATACCAAACCTGTTGACCCTCAAAGAACCGTCCTGTTTGGCCATACAACAACCATGAAACTAGGTGCGGCAAAGGGTGGCGACATTGCCAAATCAAAATTCAACCTCAAAAATGGTAGACCTGCATGGATGGCTCTCGATACCGGTGCATACAACCATGTCAATCCAAATCTATCAGCAGTCAATCTCGCAAATCTCAAGATAACTCGCCAAACAACACTTCGCAAGGATCGTTGGTTTGAGACACCCAAGCCACCAAAACGATATTTGGGTAAGCTTCGTAAACGCGCTAGAAGGTGGAAAATGCCAGAAAATCGCAAGGAATCTAAAATTGCGGATAGTTTTGGGTTGAAATTTTTGCAGTTGAAACATAAGAATATCAGTCCTGCTGAAACTCGGGCAAGGGAACACATTAACCAAATTGGGATGCTTATTCCTATTGCTGATGGCCATGAATTAATCGAGCAACGCCGGCCATTTACCTGGCGTAAAATTGCTAAAAGAGCAAAGCAAAATCAACATGGTAACACTAACCCGTGTCGTGAGTGGCAACATAGAGGCCGCAACATCGTACTTGGCAAAGGTACTGATGTCAACCGTGAGCGGCCACATTTACCAAGCCCTGAGGCTTTTTGTCTCTATCAAAATAAAAACAAACCTGTTAAATCAATAAGCAAAACTAAACCCAAATTTGAATCTTCAGTTAGCTCTTAATACCCCTAAAATCTCCTGAATCGCCGGAAAACGGCAAATTTAAGCCGATTATCGCCTGAATCAATACTTTTATTAGCGTAAAGATTGTTGATTCACACATGGAGAGCCAACCCAAAAAAGCACCAGCAAAGGCGCCTCCAGAGGTTACCTTTGAGAGAGCATTAGAACTCGTTAGAAGTCAAATCGAAATACGTAATGACATAATGCGTGCGTCTCTAGAGACTGCGTTACGCCTTCAAGAGGGACGAGGAACTTTCATGTTGTATGGCTTTTAACCGGAAGTATTGATTCAACCAACTATGTCGACCTTGCATGGAGGGTTTAGCATGGGAGGCAATCTTTGCTGCCGGCACCTTCTTTTTCCTCGGAGCAATATCACCGGGCCCAAGCGTCATGGTAGTAATTAGGAATACGATTGTGGGGGGTAGATCACAAGGTGTAGCTTGTGCAGTTGGCCATGGAATTGGTTTTGGCATATACGCGATAAGTGCAGTTTTCGGTCTAATTGTATTGCTAGAAAATGCCCCAGATGTGTTCCTCGTTCTCCAGTTGATTGGCGTCGGCTTACTCATCTGGTACGGTTATTTGATGTGGTTTGATGATGTCAACCTTGATGAAAAATCTGGGCAAAACGATGACCGGGTCAGAAGACAGGGATTCATTGAGGGATTCTCAATCGCATTCTTCAATCCAAAGATTGCACTTTTCTTAGTTGCAGTTCTTGCTCAAGTATTAGAACCAGGTATGGGTTTTGCAACCAAACTAGTAATTGGTATGCTCGGGATGAGTATTGACATGATTTGGTATCTAGTGGTCGCTCTTGTCTTGACGGGAACTGGAGCAGTAGACTGGTTACGCAGTAAAGGTCAGATGATCTACCGAATTACCGCCTTAGCACTTTGGTTATTTGCCGGCTCGGTTTTACTAACATTATTCTGATTATTTCTGGCACCTTGGACACCAGAATGTTGAACGATTAGATTGGACGATTCGCTCTACTGTGCCTGAACAACCGGCTTTTAGACAAGGCTGATCTTCACGTCCGTAAATGGTGAAATGGTGTGAGAAGTAACCAAGGTTTCCGTCCACATCAGCGAAGTCATTGAGTGTAGAGCCACCAGCCGCAATCGCTTTTTTCAACACTATTTTTACCTCGTCAACTAATTTTTCTAGTGCCTTTGTTGGCTTGCCACTTTTTGTCACCAGTTTAGCTGCTAATTTTGTTGGCGATATCCCCGCATTGTGTAGTGCCTCACAAGCGTAAATGTTGCCGACTCCAACTACGAACTTTTGATCTAGTAGAGTAGTCTTGATTGGAGAACGCTTGCCTCGACATTTTGCTGCGGCAATCTTAGCATTCCAATCATCAAACGGCTCAGGACCTAATACCTCGAGTAACGGCTCGACCGTTTCTTCTGCTCGGTGAAATAACTTAACGATGCCAAACCTGCGTGGATCGGTATAAACTGAGATGGAACCATCCGTGAAACGGATCTCCATATGGTCATGACGGCCTTCAAATCCGGTTCTGGCGCCAAATGCAGATTGATTGTCTGGCACAGACAAATCATATTCTGCAACCTGTTCAGCGCTGAAGATTGTATACTTACCAGACATTCCTAAGTGCGACAGAAATACTAGGTCTCCATCAGTATCAATCAGCATGTATTTCGCTCGCCTACGAATATCGACTATTTTTTGTCCAGCTAATCGATTGGCAAAATCTTCGGGGAATGGATAGCGAAGATTGTCTCTACGGAGAATTACCCGGTCAATCGTTCTACCAATCCATGCATTTGCTAGGCCAGTTTTGACTGTTTCAACTTCTGGCAACTCGGGCATGAACTACTCAACACGACGAGTCACAAAAAGCACATGGTTATCTTCATAACCTGTTAGTTTGATACTTTCTTCAACATCAAATCCGTTTTCCATAAGTTGTTGCTCAACTTTGGTGAACAGAACATGCTCACCCTCGCCGGTCCAGCGTTCACTTGCTGCCTTAAGTGATAACAATCCAAGCCCTCCAACAGTCAGAAATCGTCGACATGCATCAATGAAAATCTCAACTTGTCCAGACTGAGCAACGTCTTGGAACAACCAATCAACCTGATGTGGCATCAATACGCCCCATCCAGAGTGTTTGCGAGCATCGCCTAGAATGGCTACTAAGCCTGGTCTCGCAGTCGCTAAGTAAGTCAAATCTCTGAGGCACCGAGGGGCTAAATCCACTGCTACTATTCTTCCATTTAGGTCGTTATGTGCGCCGCATAAATGGTCATGTAAGTGGCTAATTGATGTACCGTGGCCCGCTCCAAGATACAATATCGTTGAACCAGCAGCTGGCAAAAGCAGTGATTTATTTCGCTTAGTTCGCATAATCGCAGCAGCCAATTTGGACCTAGTTGGATCCCATCGACGGTATTCTGTACCTGAAAACTTGCGTAATGATTCACCGTATACAGATACTCCGGGGTTTGCATTCTCTGACCACAGTGAACGCCCCTCCAAGCGAACCGCCCATGACAACATGTCGTAACGCTGCTTGCTTTTACCCACATTAGCACCTACCTAGAGCGGCGTTTTGGTTTGGGGTTAGCGGCTTTTATTTCCTCTATTTTTTGGTCAATTTGCTCAACCATTGCCTTTGTCCACGGTTCGCCCTCAAATGCGTCTACTTTGGCCGCTATACTGGCTTTAGCAGCAATTGTTCGAGCAATTTTCCCTCGAACCCAGCGAGGTGAACGAGAAATCCATGGATGCATGAAAATGTGGCCGTGTTTTGGCGGCGCTGCCCCTGTCTTAAGGTGGTTGAAGAAGGCCTTCTCTGCCCCCAGAACCTGAACTGTTCCAGCAGGTAATCTTGCCAGACGCATACGGCCATGTGCTTCAACACACAACCTAGCCGCTAGCAAAGGCCCAAGCATAATCGACAAAGATGGCAGGTGAGATTCAGACAGTTCTCTGATAGCATTCTCCAAGCGATCTAATTTGCCTCTGAAGGTCGCAGTGGACTCACCCCATTCACGCAGTGATTTCCACTCCGATTTTGATGGCCCGGTTTCAGGCATCGAAACGCCCAACTCACTAGCCAACATTGAGAGCGATTCTGCATTACCGACAGCTTTAGGCAAAGACGAACGGTCCTTGCCAAAGCGTAATTCCGGCAAAAATAGCCCAACCCACTCTACCAGACGTGATTCCATGGTAAGGAAAGTTGCTCGAAGTTCGTCGCTGGCTCTTAGAAGGTGCTCTAGTCTTCGATCTGGGTCGCCGGCGGCTTGAGCAACGCCCTGTCTTGCCATTTCTGTGGCTGCTTTATCTGCTGCCTCAAGCGCTTCTTGAGACGGTAGCGGCCAATCAGCCTTGGGTAGTTTGGGGTCACCATGTATGGTTGCCTTGGCATCAGGGAAGCGGTCCTGAAGTAGTCTGGCTTCTTGGGTCAAGCCACCATTTGCGATACAATGTAGGCGCTCAATAAGGGCTCTCTGGTCAAAAAATCCATCCCAGACCGCTGAATCATGAATGATGCCATCATTATCGGCAACAGCCGCTGCCTGCCAATCATACCACAGCCACATAATATTAGGCAAACAGGTTGAGGTTTTCACGCTTACCACAAATGTAGTGAGTTTTTTTGCAATCGTTTGATTACCGGATGCCAGTAAATTAATTGCTCAAACAGGGATTTTTGCATACATTAATTAATCCGATACAAGAGGGTCTCGTATGTTTTGTCCAAAATGTGGAACGCTATCGTTCCCAGACCCAAGTGGTAAAATCACCTGTCCTAACTACAAGTGTGGTTACGTCGGTGGTGCGAAACTAGTGATTAAGGGAACAGATGGTGAAGATGTCGACCTGTTTAATGTTAAATCTGAAACCAAATCAGAGAAACGTGAATATGAGGTAATCAAGGACTCAGATAAAATGCAGGGGATTCTCACCAAGGACACCTACATGTGCCCAAAATGTGATGCTGTCGAAGTATATGCATACCTTGAGCAAACACGTTCATCCGATGAACCAGAAACACGAATGCTAACTTGCAAAGACTGCGGTCACGGTTGGCGAGAATACTAATCAGATATCGCCTTCTACTCTTGGTGCCAGGAAATATTTCACCTCAACAGCACCATCATGGAAAGCAAAATTGATTGCTAGTGGGTAGTTTTCACCAAAGCCAATCTCTAGTGTCTCGACTCGACCAATTACCTTGTTCAATGGTTGGAGGTAGCCAAGCGAATACTGACTGTGAGCTGGATTATCAAATTCGAACAACTGTAAGTCATCTTTGTGGAAATTGACTTGAATGTTGCTATTAGTGCTGTTTGCACTCACCGTAAAGTGGTCCTTGTTGATGGCTAGTGTCATCATATCACCACCTAGCGCTGCCGCTTTGAGAATTCTGATGAAATCACTACCACTCAGGTGAACCTTACATTTTGGATCTAATGGCGGTAGTGCAGGAACGGTAATTGTTGATGGGTCTATGGTTCGTAACTCCCCTTCAACATTACCTAGTTTGGCCTGCAATACACCAGTTCCTTCATCGGCTTTTAGATTCAACATTTCTTCTGGCGTTCCCAAACTTACTAGGTCTCGGACCATGTCGATTTCAAAGGCGATTGAAGTCTCATCCAATTCCCAAGTATCAAAAGCTGCAGAATCAATATCCATCTGAATCATTGCAACATGTGAATGGTCGACCACTCTTATGTGAAGACTGTTTTCTTTAAAATCAAACTTTGCGTCTTCTACAACGGCTTTCAACGTATCCAAAATCTTGCTCATCAGGTCTAATCGGGCTGTGACGTTCAACATGAGATAGCACCCCTCTCTAGTTATCATTGCACTTTCGACGGCTTATGAACTTACCATTCCGAAATATCCTTGCAAGGTTAATATTGTAATGTAATGACTCATTGATTGCGTTATTTTGATATAACATTTTAACTTGGGATTATTATGCAAACTATTAGAAATTTGAATATATTGATACTGGCTTTTTTGCTGATTTTGACCGGTTGTTTTGGGTTAGCAGATGATTCCGTTAGCGGGGATGCAGAAGGACAAACAGCAGGGGATTCCAGTAATTCACAATCTGAAGTGAACAATCCGCCATTCATAGGGGATTCCAGCGATTCAGTAAACAGTTATCTTATTACTCAAAACAACACTAATGTCACCTATGATGTAAATACAGGTGAGGAGATAATTAATGGATACTATTACAATTTATATCACTCAGTGGTTGATATTGATGGTGATACAATTACAAGCGGATGGGACATAGATTTAGACGGAACAATAGACTACCCGGTAAACAGTAATTCAGGACTTACCGAAGTATATGTTCCAATGATCCATTTCTCGCAGTATATAATTTACGACGAAGAGATTGATTTTGCTAGTGTTGCGTTTATCGCTGTAGATGAACATGGCCTAGGTAGTGCAATCTTGCTAGATGTTATCGGTGCTGAACCTATTAGTGATCTTGACGAGACAAATGGTGGATTAATGTTGTATACTTTTAGCGGTCAAGATGCTCCAGGATCTGACGGCGCGGTTATCATGACAATGGACAGTGGACAAGACTTAGGTTGGGCATCCATTACCATCAAGGCAAGCGTTGATGGTGCTGCATCCAGCACCGTCCCGATGTGTGACGACACCACAACTGAGAACTGCTGGTCATCCACTGACAGTGACGACACCGCAGCTTGGAACGTTGGTGAAGCAATAACTGTTGACACAGACTGTTCTGGCGTCTGCACAGTTACCGTTAACGTTCTAAACAGCAGAGAGGGCACAACCCTCGATACAACAATAATTGACGTCGAATAAGATCTATGAGTCCCTTGGATTCATAACGGAGTTTCTTGTGGATTTACTATGGGCGCCAGCGTTGAGCCATTGCTAAAAGAAGACGGTCAGCCATACAAGGCGGCTGTCTTGATACCGACAATCAACAACGCTGACGAGTTAGAAATCGTTCTCGAGCGATTGTCAAAGCAAACCTATCCTCATTTCGAGGTCGTTATTTCAGATTCAAAATCCAAAGACCACACCAAACAGGTCTGTGAAAAATACGGTGCAACATGGCTTGATGATTCATCTAACAATCGTGCAGATGCATGCAACTTTGCCTTAAGACAAATGGACCACGATTTAGTATTGTTTACCGATGATGACACAGTTCCGCCACTTGATTGGGTTGAGAAATTGATTCGCTGGTTCGATGATCCAAAGGTTGGCGCTGTCGGCGGACCAAACTTTGCCCCTGATGATGATTCATTTGGCGCCAAATGTGCAGATGTAGCATTCTGTACAAAATTTATGACGGCTGGAACACGGTATGGAGCTCAGCCAAAAGGAGAATTAGTGCCAATATCTCACAACCCAGGTGTCAACTGTGCTCATCGTATGGCCAATCTTAGAGAAGTTGATTTCTTCGAGGAGGGTTGCATTGGTGCAGAAGACGTTGTGCTAGATGCTAAAATTCAGCGTAAGGGTCACAAGTTATTCATCGACCCATCTAATGTCATGCCTCACCGAAGACGGGTGCCTTTCAAGCCCTACATGAAGCAAATGCGAAACTATGGTTATACCCGCATGGTCGCTAATAAGCGTTGGCCGGAAATCTCTCGTTGGTCGCACACTGCAATCGGTTTCTTCCCACCTTTGGCAGTATTGTCAATAATTGGGGTGATTTACGGAATGCTATCTGGCGGTGCAGCAGATGATTACTGGCTAACTATTGAAGGTGAGTGGACTCTGCCAAGGTTAGCATTCCACGGCTTAGGTGGTGGAATGTTGGCTTACATTGGTATTTGTTGGCTAGGTGCCGCTATTGGAACCTCCCCGCANCGTAGTTTTGGCACTGTCTTCCTAGCACCACTATTCGTGTTTCTNGCCCATTGGGCNTATGGCCAAGGAGTGATCAAGGCGTGGCGAGAAATCAGTAAGACCGGTGGCAAAGCTGGTGTTGGACATCAGATTGACGATCGAACCCGTACTGTTTGAAATACAGAAAAACCAACCCTCACACCGCAAAATTAGCCGTAACTGCTTAGTTAGATGAAAGTAGCCGCAGGTCACATGAGTGGACTGTCCTTCTTTGAGAGATTGTCCGCTTTAGACAAACCTGATGAAACCAATGATACGGAACAAATATGGATGATAATCCGCACTTTTTTAGGAATCGTCAGAGTCCTGATATTCTTCTCTATCATCTTTATCGCAGAAATGTTAGAAGAGGTTTTTATCGCAAACCTTAGTTTGGCAGTTTGGTCATTAATTATTGGAATACCATTGTTTGTGTTGATTTCTTCGCTGATAATTTTAGGCAACAAGAAATTCCTAAACAAATCAAAACAACCACAGAAGACTGCCATTTTACGACCAATAAGGAAAAGAGTCTAATCACAAACCTGCCATATCGCCTGTTTGAATCGTCCATTGGCTAGCATAAACTCCACCAGCCGCAACCAATTCGTCATGTTTGCCTCGTTCGACCACAGCACCATCTACCATCGATAGTATCTCATCGGCATTTCTAATCGTACTTAACCGATGTGCTACCGCAAGTGTTGCTCTGTCATTGCCACTAGCGATTAAGTTCTCCTGAATTCTTCGTTCGGTTTCCGCGTCCAAAGCACTTGATGCTTCATCTAATATCAGTAATGATGGTTGTTTCAATAAGGCTCTAGCAAGTGACACTCGAGCTCTTTGACCACCGGATAATTTCGCGCCTCGATCACCAACCATGGTATCCAAACCTTCCTCTAACTCCTGGATAAATTCCCATGCTCCAGCCAATTCTAACGCCGTTTGTAATTCTTGGTCATTAGCCGATTGATTGTAGATTACATTTGGATAATAGTTGTCAGAACCTTGAGGTGTTTTAGCGTCTGAAGCTTT
>FUFK010053881.1_pt1 | contig 10458 bp, 12 predicted proteins | sample 1021851 | NCBI WGS metagenome assembly FUFK01 (sample SAMEA51879418, study PRJEB19060) | metagenome
CTATTAAATCTTAAAAACCCGACTGTTGCTCCATATGCAAACTTAGGAGAGGTTAAACTCAGAATCACAGCCAGAGCAAAGAATGAAGTGGAAGCAAAAAATATTATTAAACCTGTAAAAGAAAAATTAAAAAAAGAGTTCTCAAAGTTTATTTTTGGAGAAGATAATGACACTCTCCCGAGCGTTTTAATAAAAGAATTAACCAAGAGGAAACAAACTATTGTTTTTGCTGAATCCTGTACCGGAGGCCTTCTATCTTCATCATTAACATCAATATCAGGCTCATCTCAAGTTTTTCAAGGCAGTATTGTTTCCTATAGTAATGAGCTTAAAAATTTATTATTAAATATTTCAGAAGACAAGCTTAAAAATTATGGAGCTGTTTCTAAAGAAGTTTGTCAGGCCATGGCAGTTAATGTAAGAAAGAAATTAGGAGGAGATTGGGCAATAGCAATCAGTGGAATTGCTGGACCCAATGGAGCAACTCAAGAAAAACCTGTTGGACTAGTATATATTTCGATTGCAGGGCCAGATAATCATATTACCAATATCAAAAAAATATTTAACTCAACGCGAAACAGAATTGAAATTCAAACACTAAGTGTAAATGTCTGTTTGAACAGCCTCAGATTAATCCTATTATCAAGTAGTAAGTAACTATTTTACAAATTGAGCCAAGATACCTTATTTGATAAAGTTTGGGATTTACACAAAGTTGCAAGTCTTCCAGGTGGATCTGATCAAATATTTATTGGTCTGCACCTTATCCATGAAGTTACAAGTCCTCAAGCATTTGGCGCTTTAAAAGACAAAAATTTGAAAGTAGAATTCCCTGATAGAACTGTTGCTACTGTTGATCATATTGTCCCAACAGATAATCAGAGCAGACCTTTCAGAGATAATCTTGCTGAACAAATGATTGAAACACTTGAGAAAAATTGCTTAGAACATAAAATAAGATTTTTTAATATTGGTAGTGGTAATCAAGGAATAGTTCATGTGGTAGCCCCAGAATTAGGGCTAACTCAGCCCGGAATGACAATCGCTTGCGGAGATTCACATACTTCAACTCATGGAGCTTTTGGCTCAATTGCTTTTGGAATAGGTACAAGTCAAGTAAGAGATGTTCTTGCNACCCAAACCATAGCCATGAACAAANTAAAGGTAAGGCANATTTGGTGTGANAATNAATTATCTAANGGNGTTTATGCTAAGGATTTAGTACTTCATATTATTAATACACTCGGTGTAAAGGCTGGGGTGGGTTTTGCATATGAATTTACAGGACCTGCGATTAATGCATTATCAATGGAAGAGAGAATGACTATATGTAATATGTCTATTGAAGGAGGAGCAAGATGCGGCTATATCAACCCTGATGAAAAGACTTTTAGTTACATTAAAAATAAATTATGCGCACCAAAAAACGAGCATTGGGAAAAAGCGGTCAAATGGTGGAAATCATTAAAAAGCGATGAAAGTTCAATTTATGATGATGTAATTAAAATAGATGCTTCAAAAGTAGAACCAACAGTAACATGGGGAATTACTCCCGGTCAGAGTGTAGGAATCAATCAACAGATCCCTCTTTTAGAAGAATTGTCCCCAAATGACCAATTAGTTGCTGAAGAAGCTTATGAATATATGGGTTTCAAGCCAGGGCAATCAATAAAAAATACTCCTGTAGATGTTTGTTTCATAGGCAGTTGCACCAATGGAAGAATAAGTGATTTAAGAGTTGCTGCTCAAGTATTAAAAGATAAAAAAGTATGTAAGAATTTAAAAGCATTTATAGTGCCAGGTTCAGAAAAAGTAGCCAATGAAGCAAAACAAGAAGGTCTTGATCAGATATTTAAAGATTCTGGATTTCAATGGCGAGAACCAGGCTGCTCGATGTGTTTAGCAATGAATTCCGATAAGCTAATAGGTAATCAAGTTAGTGCTAGTTCTAGTAATAGAAATTTCAAGGGCAGACAGGGATCTCCTAGCGGGAGAACACTTCTTATGAGTCCTGCGATGGTTGCTGCTGCTGCAATTAATGGCAAAGTCAGTGACGTAAGAGAATTTATCAAATAATGAAATCCAAGTTTACCCCACCAATTGGAAAAATTACACAAATAAACGGGCAATGTATCTCCTTGATTGGTAACGACATTGATACAGATCGAATAATTCCAGCTCGTTTCTTAAAGTGTGTTAACTTTGATTCATTAGGTGAATCTGTATTTAAAGACGATAGAGAAACTTTAAAGGGACAGCATCCTTTCGATCTAGAAGAAAACAAAAATGCCACAATACTAATTGTTAATAGTAATTTTGGATGTGGTTCCAGCAGAGAACATGCCCCCCAAGCACTTATGAGATGGGGCATAAAAGCAATCATAGGAGAGAGTTTCGCTGATATTTTTTATAGTAACTGTATTGCGATAGGTATCCCATGTATTACGCTCCCAAAGAAATCAATCCAAGAAATTCAAAAAAATAAGGATAATAAATTTTTATTCTTAGAAATTGATCTTAAAAATTCATTAGCAAAATCAAAAGATTTAAGTTTAAAACTTGCGATCAAGGAAAGTTCAAGAAAAATGTTTTTATTAGGGGAATGGGATGCAACTGCAACACTGCTTGAGAATGAAAGTCTAATTGAAAATAAATACAACGATTTACCTTATTTAGAATTTAATAGGAAACTACTTTAGCTATTCAAATCCAAATAACTGAAAAGAAATTCCTCCTGCTTGATTTTGAGGTTGATAAAAAATACCAAATTCGTAGGATCTTTTTTGCCAAATTAGTGAAATTTTAGAATCTATAAATTCACCATAATCATCTGCATCATTTGTTAAGTTTAATTTTCCTATACTTTTGAGAATAATTGGTCCATATATTTGCTGATCAAGAGCAACATTTAAAGTGAATTTATCATAATTATTATCGAATTTAAAAACACTTTCTCCACTATCAAATTTATAAAACGGTAAAACACTTAAGCGAGTGTAATCAAAAATTTTATTTTTAAAATCACCCAATACTAATTGAGGACCAATACCTAAACCTATATACTCTTGATGATCTCCATTTTCATAGAAAGAATATGAAGCTTCTAGTCTTGTATTAAGACTTAACCCTTTAGAGATTGGTGCAGGAATATAATTATATGAAACATCAATATAGTTATAAATAGGATCTTCAACAAAAATCGGAAAATTCTGATCTAACGAATAAAACAGGTTACCTCTTAGGTTGGTTACTAGATCTGTTGTATTTAAAGCCTCAGCCCTGATATTAGCTAAACCGAAAGATAAAACTTCTGCCTTTTGAATATCATTTACAATCCAAGTATTTTCTTTTTGTAATTTCGAACCATATGCAGAATAAATTTCAGCTTCACCTAATGAACCATTCCAAACCCTCTTTCTATAAATTCCATAAAAGCTTTTTTCCCATTCTGAATCTAAAAAATTAATTTCTTTACTCAATTTAGTATGTAATCTAAATGCATCTGAAAATTTATCATAATCAAAAGTATTTAAATTCTTTTCTATTTCTAAATCCCAATTATTAATACTTCCTTTCATCTCGGATCTAAGAGCAAAATAATCTTCAAAACTTGCATCTCTCTTACCTTTCTCTGAAGTTATCGATTCCCCCTTATTTACAAAACTTTTTGTATACCCTTTTAGTGAACGTTGAATCAAGAATTGAGGCTCTAAATCAAGAACAAAATTATCATTTATGTCTATTGAGTTAATTTTCCTACCGATAAAATANCCATCCTTATCTAAATTGTCATATCCAAAGTTCCATTTATTTGCAGATTGGAATTCTTTAAAATCAAAATTTCTACTACCTAACCAAAAGGGGATTGACACTTTTTCCTCAAGTATTAAATAATTTAATGAAGATTTAAATCTGAGTTTTTTATTAATAGGAAAAACTTCTAATGAATTAATTGCTAATTTTACTTGTTTTAATTCGAGTAAATCATTAGTAAATATAGCCTTCTTACTTTTCCATTTATCACCGTCTATGGTCACTTTATCTGTAAAAAAGACCCAATTTTGTACATTGTTAGGAGTATTTATAACTTCATTTTTTTTCAAATCAATTAAAGATTCTAACTTTTTATAATCTGATAAGCTGAAATTTGAAGCTATGTCATCAATCAAGGTTTTGGTATTAATAACACCCTTGACATCTAATAGATAACCTTTTTCACTAATAAAGCTGTATTTAAGTTCTGAAGCTCTAAAGATTTGATCGCCTAATATGAGAGTTATATTTCCTTTAGCTTCAATTTTTTTATTGAACTTGTCGTATATTAAATTATCAGCTTTAAGAAGTTTGCCTCTAAAAGAAACAGAGACATCTCCTTCTGCATAAATTACATCATTTATTTCGGACTGTTTATCTGATTGGATTATTAATTCATTTTGATTTTCGGCTTGAGCAGCAAAAAGTGAGCCTGTTTTTTTTCTTAAAAAATTTTCATAAACATTATCATCGTAAAGATCGTTACTAGGAATAATATTTTGAGAATTTGATGGAATTTTTAAATTAGATGACTTTGATAAAGTTAATTTTATATTACTCTTATTGAAATTTTTATTAATTTTTGATAATTCAGCTGATTTAGATGGCTGTAGAAAATTAATAAAAAGAAAAGATAAAAATATTACTTTTTTTGAAATTCCAGAAATCAATTTAAGAATTTAACTATAAAGATTAATCTTGTGGACTTTCTAGGTCTTTTCTGTTTGGGGTTCTTGTTGGATCACTTGCTAAAAATCCGAAAAGAAATATTCCAACAAAAAAGAATACGATAGTGTAAACAGAAATTTTTAAGGCGAGCATGGATTGACAAGTGCTGACAGATTTATANCTTATTAAATTTATAATTAAACTATGATTAAATGTTTACTTTTTGTATTTTTGGAAAATTTTGAAATACTTTAGGGGAGTTAATCGTCATGGTCATCCCAAGGATCTGTAAGCTTTGCTGCCTTAGGTCCAAATGCGGTCCAAAGACCAAAACCGGTTAAAGCCAGAAGTAACGCCAGTATTGTAACTGCTATGGAAACTGCAGGATCTGGAGCAGATGATAAAGTTTGCATCAATTTTGCTAAGTTTGTAAACAATTTATGTATAAGCTCTTATACAATAGCGAAATAATATTCGATTTTGTGAATCTAACATGGGTCAAAAAACAGCCTTAGGAAGTCTTTTAAAAGCAATTGGCAATTCAGGTCAAGGGAAAGTAGTACCCGGTTGGGGAGCAGTTCCTGTAATGACAGTGATTGGTCTACTACTTTTGGTTTTTTTAGTTATTCTTCTACAAATTTATAACCAATCGCTTTTATTACAAGGTTTCTCAGTAGATTGGAACGGAAACTAGATTTCTAAAACTCCAGTAAGAAATCTTTCCAATAAGTTGCATATTAATAAATAACCTTTTTTAGAACATTTGTTTTAATTTACTAGGTTATAGTTTGCTTATATATTTATAATTCTCAATGAAAAGAGATTGAGAAATAAATCATGAATGAAATATTTTTAATTGGATTAGGAAATCCAGGTAAAAAGTATTCAAAAAGTAGACATAACATAGGTTATCTATTGCTTGAAAGCCTCTCAAAGAAATATAATTCAAATTTTTTATTAAAAGATAAGCTTAAAAGTTCCTGTTCAGAATTTCAAATTAATGATTCTACTTTCAGGTTATTTTTACCAAATACGTATATGAATAACAGTGGTGATGCTGTACGAGCAATAGTTGATTGGTACAAAATAAATTTAGATCAGATTTTAATAATAGTCGATGATAAAGATCTTCCCCTTGGGAAAATAAGATTTAGAAAAAAAGGGAGCTCTGGTGGACATAATGGTCTTAAAAGTATCATTGAACAATTGCAAACACAGAACTTTAAGAGGATAAGAATTGGTATTGGTTCATCTCCTCTAAAAGAAGGAAAAAATAATTTCAATACTATTTCACATGTATTAGGAAATATTTCTATAGAAGAAAAATTAATATTAGATAAAGTTTATATGCGAGTAATAAAGTCTCTCGAACAACTAAATATTAAAAAAGAAGAATACATAATTAATGAATTAAATTCTTTTGATAAAGATCAACCTTAAAATATGCGTTCAAAACCAGAAACTATTGCCAATGTAAGTGTTAAGGAATATTGCTTCTCAAAAAAGCAAATTAAGGGGGTTGTTGAAGCTAGTCAATTTAAATGGACTTTTACATGGTCCTTTAATAAAGGTTTATTAACCGTAAATCCACCTTTGGGAAGAGCATTAATTGAGGATGCCTTATTGAGATTTTTATTGAAAAAAGATTATGAACTTGAAGCAGGGAATGACTATAAATTAACTATTTCAGCCAAGTTTTAAAATCTATATCTTGATTCAAAGTAAACTTCATTTTGCAATAATCTTCTAAAATTATCAAGGCTGATATAGCATCAAGATTTTTATTAATAATAAAAACCTCTCTAGGTATTAAAAACTTCAGACCAGTAATTGGAAAAAGTTCGAAATACCTAGCTTTAGCCCTATAGGTAGTATTTTTTTCTTCAAAAGTTATTATTTCTTTTTTAAAAAAATTTAGTTTTTCTCTTATCTCTCTACTGGTGGTACCATTACCAATAATAATTTGTGCTATTTCCTCAGCGGTAATTAAATTTCTTACATAATTCTCGAGAAATTCACTTTTAAGAATGATCGCTTTATAAACTTTTTTTTCAGTTATTTCAGCTAACACTAAGCCGCATTTACTTTTTCCGGGATCAATAGTTATTACTCTAGGCATTTAAGATGCAATTTTGAAAATATTAATTTCAACGACTATAGGTTCTATAGTCTTACTATCTCTTAAAGATACTACTTCCAACTTAAATTTGATATTTTGATTTTCTTGAAGAAAGTCTTTAATTTTTTTTATAAAATTACCACTTGTATTAATTTCACTAACTTGTGACCCTTTTAACTTAATTTCATCTAATGTTTCTCTAAGCAATGATTTGATTTTTAAATTAATTGATTTAATATTTAAATCACTTTCTCCCAGAATTAAACTTGTAATAACATCCCCTTTTTTAACTATGGATTTATTCTGTACTAAATCAGGAGATACAAAAACATAATTATCACCTTTTAAAACATTTGTTGCTGATTTAATTAATAAAATCCAATTACCACCTCTAGAAAATATTGCCTCAATTTTTGCAATATCACTAGGTTTCCATAAAAGAATATTTTTTGCCTCTTTATTNNTTGGGNTAACAATTTTCCTAACAAATTTATCAGCTTCATTATAGATTTTTGTTAAGTCNCGTTTTATATTTGNGCTGGAATTAACCTCAGCAATAAATAAAGTTTGTCCTCTTTTAATAACNATATTTCCTCTNCTAAATTCTTTAATATTATTTTTTAATTGATTTAACTCTTTTTCTTTTTGNATAATTTTACCTTCAAGTTCCTTTTGTTCTGCCTGTAAAGGAATTAAGGCCTTTTTGCTTTCATCTAAAGTTTTTTGCAAAAAAGGAATATCAACAAAAAGCCTTTGTCTGAATTCTTCACTAACTAAAATCAATAACCCTATTGATACTGAACTAATAAACCCACCAGTTATTATGGTTATTATTGTTGCTGTTTTTTTCGGTCTTAATTTTAAGATACTTAATCTTGCTTTACCAATCTTTGTCCCAAGAATATCCCCAAATGGTGCAATTAATCCTCCTAGTAATATTAAAAAAACAATTAAAAGCCAAGCCACACTTTTGCATATAACTAATACATCATAATTTATAATGAATCAATTAAATCTTTTTGCAAGAGCAATTGGATCGAATACTGTGATTTTTTTTCTTTCAATATTTAAAAGCCCTGAATCCTTTAAATCGCCCAATAACCTTGTAATGGTTACTCTTGTAGATCCGATAGCTTCAGCAATTGCCTGATGTGAAAGTCTTAGATCTATTGTTATACCTTTTTCACTTGCAACTCCAAAGTCTCTACAAAGAACCATTAAAAAACTTACTAAACGAGAAGACATATCTCTATGTGTGAGAGTTTCTATCATTGTTTCAGTTTGCAGGATTCTACTTGAAAGCCCCTGTAAAAGTAATAATCCTACTGATGCATCTTCCTCTATAGCTCTTAAAACAGAATTTGCAGGTGCTGTTATCATTTCAACTCTTGTAAATGCTATAGCATGGTAAAAACGATCAGATCTGTGGCCTGTTAGAAGAGATAAAACACCAAAGAGACTATTTTCTCTTAAAAGAGCAACAGTTATTTCTTCACCTGACTCATAAACTCTTGACAGTCTTACTGCTCCTCTTCTTATAAGATAAACCCTCTCAGCAGGGTCCCCAGGGAAAAATATTGTTTTAGATCTCTCAATCATTTCTGTGCTGGCACCATCTAGACCTTTAATAACTTCCATTAAAGTTCTATTAATTGGGAAACGTTCCCCAACAGAGTTAATTTTACTTTGTCCAGACTGTTGCGAACTAAAGCGGTTTAATCCTCGTGAAGCAGGTATCATAAATAACTTGACTATTAAAAAATTTAAGAAGACACCCTAAAATATCTTGTATCAACAGTAACAATTTTCAATTCTTCTCATTTTATCAATAAGCCCTTATCAGTCAGTTTAAACTTGCTTAACCCTTTTTTAAGTAAAATTACACTATATGCAGCGTCAATAGATCCTAATTATACTGTATGTAGAAAGAATTTAAATAATGGTAATTAGTTCATCCCATATTTATTCCAAAAGAAATCTTGATGTTGTAAATACAAATACTACTAATAAAATTAACGTTAAAAAATTTACACAAAACGGACAAATTCAAATCTATAAATCTTCATATCGAGGCAGCTACCCATCTATAATTAGAGATTCTCTAAGAAATGCTGCTCTTGGCAGGAAAGTCCTCTTAATACAATTTATGAAAGGCGGGGTCAAGCAAGGAGTTGAAAATGCAGTAAGGCTATGCGGTAATTTAACTTGGGTAAGATCATCACATTCCTTTGATCAATATAATTCTGAAGCTATTGAAAATAATAAAAATTTAAAAAAATCTATTCATGAATCTACTATTGAATTATGGGATTTTTGTAAAAAAGAACTAGAGTCTGGCGAAAATGACCAAGTAATACTTGATGAAATTTTTTTAGCTATTGACATGAAAATCATCGATAAAGATGATTTGATTTCAACACTTGAAAACCGTTTTATATCAGGAGATGTAATCCTTACTGGTACAGATATTCCTAAAGATTTATTATTAATGGCCAATCAAATAACCGAACTTCGCTCATAAAACAATGCTAAAAAATGATCTCTGGATAAATCAAAAAGCTTCGGAAGGGATGATAAAGCCCTTTCAATCAAATCTTGTGAGGCATCTTGAACCTGACAATAAACAAAAGCCAGTTTTGAGTTACGGATGTTCCTCATATGGCTATGATTTAAGACTTTCATCAAAAGAATTCCTAATTTTCAGACATATCCCTGGAACTGTGATGAATCCCAAAAAATTTAATCCTAATAACTTAGAAAAAACTGATCTTCACCACGATAAAGATGGAGACTTTTTTATTCTCCCTGCTCACTCATATGGTTTAGGAGTGGCTTTAGAAAAAATGAAAGTACCTGAAAATATAACTGTAATCTGTATAGGCAAAAGCACTTACGCAAGACTAGGAATAATTGTTAATACAACGCCCGCAGAAGCTGGGTGGGAAGGTCATCTAACTTTAGAGTTTAGTAATAGTTCAGGTGCAGATTGCAGAATTTATGCTGAAGAGGGTATTTGCCAACTTCTCTTTTTTGAAGGTGATCCATGTTCTACAACCTATGAAGATAGAAGAGGTAAATATCAAAACCAACCAGAAAAAGTTACGCTAGCAAAGATCTAAAATGAGTAAAGTTGANCTAATTTCGCTAACTCCTGATGCAGAAAAAACAATGGCTTACATTGCAAGAGTTAGTAATCCAAAAAATCAGGAAAATGNAGACTATTCNAAATTATTNAGTTANTGNATTAAAAATGAACATTGGAGTGTTTTTGAACANTCATTTATGACCTTNCAAATAGAAACNAACAGAGGAATAGCNGCCCAAATTTTAAGACANAGATCATTTACTTTNCAGGAATTTTCACAGAGATATGCAGATAGTTCTCAATTNGGNAATATNCCCTTACCAGAGNTAAGGCGTCAAGATTTTAAAAANAGGCAAAATTCAATTCCNGATCTNCCTNATGANTTAAAAAAAAGATTCAATGAAAAAATTNGTTTACATTTTCAGGCTGCTTCAGAATTATATGAAGANTTACTTGCTGAAGGNGTAGCNAAAGAATGTGCNAGATTTGTTTTACCATTAGCAACTCCAACAAGAATCTACATGTCTGGATCATGCAGATCGTGGATTCATTA
>FUFK010044266.1_pt1 | contig 10457 bp, 22 predicted proteins | sample 1021851 | NCBI WGS metagenome assembly FUFK01 (sample SAMEA51879418, study PRJEB19060) | metagenome
TGTTAGCCGAGCCAGTTCTTTTATCTATGTATTCTACATCAACAGATTTAGGATTTGAGATTCCATAATTTTTAACAAACTGACTTATGTTTCCTTGTCTTAAATCTATTCCAGCATCTTTTAAAATTTGAAAAAGTTGTTTTGAGTTTACAACATTTGGTGTAAGGATGTTATTCATTATCTTCTCTCCACAAACATTGTAGCGATACCACCATCAGCAAAAGAACCCATTGTAGCTGTTGTTGCTCTACCTCCGGCAGTTGGATCACCTTCCATAAAGTCTCTATCTCCACCAAAAGAAGATTGATAGCCACCTAGGTTTAAATTTCTATTTATTTCTGCCATGGTAGCAACTCTTGCTGCAGCTGCAGCTTCTCTAGCTTCTTTTATTTGTTTTTGTTCTGTATTTTTTATGGCGGTATCTAACACTTTATTAANAGCTTTTGCTCTACCTTGATTGATTAAATANTCTCCTNNTANCCCTAAACCTTTTAAANCAGATACNANACCAATTCCTGCTGTTTGACCTTTGATATCTGCAAACTCATCTTCTTCCTCCACACCACCTAATGAACCCAAAGCTGATCCAATAATATTTTGTAAACCCTCTGTTTCTGTATCGGCGCCACTACCACCAAGTGCAAAATTAATTCTACCGCCGTCCGCTTTTTTAATTGGTGGTTCTCCTCTTGGATGCACACCTGTTTCTTTAATCTTCATTAACTCTTCAAAAGTTTCATCACCATATAATCTTACACCTAATGCTTCTTCCATAATCTCATAAGATTTTTTTGCACCAGGACTATCCATGGCTTCAATCATTTCTGATGCTTCTTCTTTACTACGTCCAGCTTTTCTGTATGCATCTCTAATGTTATCACCAAAAGGTCTTGGTCCTTTTGATACAACNACATCTTCTTCTATCATTTGTTTACCACCCATAATAGGTTTAGATGGATCTAAAGTTTTACCTTCCATGTCTACAACTTTTGCTGAGTCTTCTGCTTTTTGATAAGCTTCTCTTTTGATCATAGTCAGCTCAATACCTTCAGGCTTTTTGCCCGTTACCTTTTCATAGCCTTTAATTAATCTTTCTAAAAAAATATCGTAATTTTTTTTAATGGCGTCTAATGCTGCTAATCCGAATCTTGCTTTCATTAATAATACTCTATCTGTGGTTTTTTAACCGTTTGATCTTTTTCATCATCTGGATGCATGATAAATCCTCCCTGTCTAAATCGCATCACGGCTTGAGTCATGCTATCAACTAAATCGTCATTGTCTCCATACGGAAACGCAGCACACTCTTCAATCACTTCTTCTGCAAATTTNTCATCNGGCGCCCANATNTGNCCTGACTCAAATAANGGNGNNACGGCGTTTACTCTAGCATGTTTNTCGTTNCCNTTGCTAGGTGTGTAATTTATAACAGGNATNCCCATCTTNCGCAANTCATAAGTNAAAGGTAAGCCAGAAGCTTTTGACTCTATGATGACCGTATCTGGATTCCAATATTTGTATTGTTCCATNGCTACTCTACGTAATTCTGGAAANTCTAGTCTNTCTTTGTAAGCATCTAACAAGATTAGATTCGGTCCGCTGTCCTCGTTTGGATAAAAGACTCCCCAGGTTGTAATGGCTGAATAGTCAGCGGTTTGTTTTTTTAANAAAGCTGTATCNTAAGATTGTATGATATGTTCTAGTTTAGGTATGTAATCTTTATCCCAAACTGTCCACCATTCTCGTTTAATTAATGATCCTTCTTCTGATGTCGGATCTTGCATCCANTGAGCGTTCCATTTACCAAGTGATAGTGANGCTTTNACAGATTCTAATTCATCTTTCTTCCAATACTCTGGCCACACAGGTTTACCTGATGGAAGTATAGCTGGAAACTCTACGACTTCCCATTGATCCGCTTTCAACTCTTTTTGAGATTTAATTAACATACCAGTTAAATCTTTTGTATTCCATCTGGTCATGACAACNACTATNGCTCCGCCAGGNTGTAAACGCTGACGAGGTCCTGATGTATACCAATCATAAGCACGCTCCAATGCTTGCTGATTAAGAGCATCTTGCTCTGAGTGCGGATCGTCAATAATAAGTAAGTCCGCTCCACGACCCGTTATCGCCGAGCCGACACCAGCTGCGTAGTATTCGCCGCCTTGTTCTGTTTCCCATTTACCCGCGGCTTGCGAATCTTCTCTGAGTCTGGTTTTAAAAACGGATTGGTATTCGGCGCTATCGATTAGAGTTTTAGCTTTGCGCCCAAAGCGGATAGCTAATTCAGTTGTGTGTGTTGTCTGAATTATTTTAAGATCAGGTTTACGTCCTACCATCCAAGAGGGTAAGAGGTAGGACGCGAACTCTGACTTGGTATGTCTAGGAGGCATATTAATAATAAGCCTCTTACATTTTCCCATAGCCAAACGGTTAAATTTTTCTGAAATTTTTTTGTGGTGATCACCTTCTATAAATTCAGGCCAAACATGTTTTACAAAAGAAAGAAAATCATTTTTGACTTTGTTTTCAGTTTTCTTTTGAGAGAGTTTAATTGCATACTTCATAAACTCTTTCTTCACATCTGGTGGAAGTTTGTCGATAATTTCTTGTTTCATAAAAATTTTTGCAGAATTTTTTTACGACTCTGTTTTCCTCTTATTTAGTTTTTATAGCTGATCTATGTTCAAATCAAGCTATATAGGGTATGTCTTGGGACCCCTTTTGCTGTAAAGGGAGGGTGGGCCCGATAGTTTACAAGCTTTTTACAAATCGTCCGGGACCCCTCTAGGGAGGGTGGGCCCGCCAGGTTGCAAGCCGTAGGCCGCGACCCATTTTGGACANACAGTCTATTGACTATCTGGGATAATCTGTTATGGCCCAAATCCAAATCGTATAAATATATCTATTGACCGCGCTTAACTAATAACATAATATCCCACACATAACAGAAAGGATAATATGCCAAAGACAATGACGAAGTATCAACTCGATCACTTTAAGTCGAAGGTGCGAAGAAACTTCAACCCTTTAATTGAAGAGCAAGAGTTATTAGTCAAACAATATAGAGCTGAAGCAACTCAAAAGATAATTGGAAAGCTCGCTAAAAAAATGGGCGCTGATAAAATCTTAAATGAGTTTAAGAAGGCGGAAGCTCAACTGAGGGCGGTGCAAGATAAAGCTCGAACCTTCTTCAAGAAGAAGGCGCAACAAAGCGAAGATAAGAAAGCGAATTTTAATACTTATCGTTTTGAGCGTGATGAAAAACTGGCGCTGTCCGATTGTGAAGAACAGCTAAAAGACTGGGCGCGTGATCTTGTTGATCGTGAAATAAGAAGACGGCCTGAAGGTTTGAAGCTCAAACAACTTGAAGACCTGAAGACAAAGGCCATAGATCAAGTTATGGAAAGCGGAACGCCTGAAGAGTTAATCAAACAATTAGACGCTACAACTAAAAAAATTGGTATAGCGTGGGTTATTGACACTTCTAAAATAAAACAAATAAGTCAAGATTAAGGCTTGACAATATATGGGATATTGTGATACAATGTCCCATATAACAGAAAGGATAATATGCAAAATATTATAGTAAAAGAAAAACTCGAACAATTAGAAAGGTTTAACAATCTTATTAAAGTTATGAATAAGATGTCTGACAATATGCAATTGATGGCCAATAGAATTGTTAAACTAGAGCAAGAAGTAAAGAGGTTAAATGAAAAACAATAACTTCTATATAACTTACTTTGCGAAGAAGCATAGAAAGTTTATAACTCGTAAGGGCCAATTTGAGAAGCCAGACGGAACGGCAGGAAAGTCTTTTACATCTTTAAAGGGGAACCCTTGTTTAGTGTATTGGGACTTAGATGCTGACGGATGGCGTATGGCCGTCGGACAAACAAAAATAGTATGGAACTCGAAATTACATTAATTATATTAGGAAGCCTAGCGGTAGGCTTCCTAATTATTCGCGACGAGCTAAAAGCGAAGCGCGAGAAGAAGAGACAAGAAAGGTTAAATCGAATTAAATTCGATTGAGCCCTGGTCCATCCCTGTAAACCTGCGAGAGGCGAAACTCGTATGAGGATGGACCTGGGGTCAAGTTTCGTGGCTACACCGCCAGCATATACGCGTAGGCTCGTGTAGCATAAATCGTGCTTGACCACTTGAGCCCTGGTCTATTGTGTACATATAACGAAGATCCTGTTGCAATGGACCTGGGGTCAAGTGCTGGATATATGTGGAACATGAGGAACTTCGATTCAGACTTGACCGCTTCCTGGTCTGCTTAGCGAGGGTAAGAAACGCGAATTGCGGGAGCAGAAGGAAGCAGCCGAGGGGCAACTTTATTGAAACCCAATAACGCGGGTTGCCTCTAGGCCACAAGCCGCAAGCTTGACAGCGCTCAAGCGATGGGATATTATGGGAAGTATGAAAGTAAAAGAAGCAAAACAGATAACCGGATCGATGACCAGGACAAGCAAGATGCCTGGCCTATCTTACAGCCTGCCAGCGTGGGAATGTAAGACCGGAGCAAAGCTTGCAAAAATTAAAGGCAGCGTTTGCAATGGCTGTTATGCCATGAAGGGTAATTATACAAGATACCCAGCTATAAAAGCTGCACAGTATGTAAGACTCAAAGCCATCACTGACCCGCGCTGGGTGGACGCGATGGTTGCACAGATTAAAAACCAGAAGTGGTTTAGATGGCACGACGCCGGGGATATACAGAGCGAAGAGCATCTTTTAAAAATCTTTGAAGTCTGCAAGCGTACACCAAAAACAAAGCATTGGATTCCAACGCGCGAAGCGCAATTCTTGAAATTAGTTTCCCCTGAAGAGGTCCCGGATAATTTAATCATCCGGATGTCTTCACATATGGTTGACCAGTCCCCGGTTACTTTCTGGCCATGGACGTCAACGGTGAAAAATGGGAGCGGGACTTGTCCCGCTCCGAAGCAAAGCGGAAAATGCGGCAGCTGTCGAAGATGCTGGAACAGAAAAATTCCAAATGTAGAATATGCCAAACACTAAACACAAAGCGAACAGCCCAACGGTGATAGAGATTCACGAAGAGTGGGCCGTTAAGAACGGATACGCACAAGCTCGCAAGCGTGCAAGCGCACAAGGCCACAAGCCGACGAGGGTGCAAGCCGACAAGCCCGCAAGCGCTCAAGCGTCTAGCGGTTCGCGAACCAACAAGCGTTGAACATGCTCCCAATCATTGTTTGTGAGGGAAGGTGTATCTCTGTGATCTAACAGAAGACCGTGGATCGATTTACTCTCATAAAGTTTTATGACTCCAAGAGAGGTATCTTGGAGTAGGATAAAATTACGATTTGTTCTGGTCATGTGGAACAGCTTTTGATGAGGTGAAAAAGATACTTTGTGAGTCTTCGTCACTTTGAGCTCAACCATAAAAAATCCGCATGCATCTTGATATCCAAGCAGATCTGGTACACCAAAAGATGCCCAAGATTCTAATCTAGTCCAACTTATTTTGGGGGTATTTTTCTTCAGTAAGTGCCATAGTTTTGACTCGGCTTTCATCGTACACACCTTTAATAATTTCCCGTGCAACAGCAGTTGCGGGATCAATAGATTTATCTGAACTTGCTCCAGCTAAACTTAATATAAATATAATAGTCTTCATAAATTGACTTGTACGCTAGAGTACGATATATGTCAATAATGGGTTTACCTAGACAATTAACAGAAAAACAGATGAAATTTGCAGAACTTTTGGTCTACAATGAGGGCAGAAAGAGTGCATCTGAGTGTGCATATGAAGCTGGATACAAGACAAGACCGAGGCAGGCAGCATCTGAACTACGTAATCCAAAGATATCTCCTCTTGTTGTATCATACATTGGAGAGTTGAGACGTGAGATTCAAGAGAAATATGATATAGATTTAGGCAGACATCTTGGTGAACTCGCTAAACTCAGAGATGACGCTATGAAAAAAGGTGCTTGGTCTGCAGCTATAAATGCAGAAGTAGCACGTGGTAAAGCTGGTGGGCTTTACGTGGATCAAAAACTTATATTGTCTGGTAATCTGGATAATATGTCAGAAAAAGAACTTGAAGCCAAGATGGCTAAGATTCTTGATGATCATAAAGGTTTGATTAATGTTAGTCCAGAAGAGTCACAACCAAAATCGCAAACAGAACAGCTCCCTGTATCCGATTAAAGAACTCATTTATTTTTACCCAAAGGCTTTTTATTAAAGCTAGGGTTTTTCTTATTACTTCCATATTTTACTCCTTGTGAGTCCGGCCCTTTTACAGGCGGTATAGCATTCCATTTTACAAATGGCATGTTCTTAGTCAAGGTCTTATTTCTCATATGATTATTACACCAAGTAAAAATCCACAAACAAAACAAACTATTTCTGTTCTGTATAATAAATGCCACTGATGAAATTTATCTACGTATTTTTTATAATTAAAAGTCATAATATTTATCTCCTGTTATTACGATACCATATTTGTATGCCAGTCTTGATAACAAATCCCATTTACCCTCTTGCTTACACCTTTTTAGTATGTTGTTGAGTCTATAGGTAAACTGTGTTTTTCTTGTCATATTCTTATCTTCTCCATCTTAGATATTATACTACGAGGAAAGCAATTCCTATCTGAAAATACTGCAGAATCAGTATCATAAGAGGCAAAAGTCCAAACATATTTCTTATTCTTATCAAATATATACGCTTGTGATACCATTGTGGCTGGTAGTAACTTCTTCATCTCGTCTACGTCTGCATGCCCCGCATCACCGCACGGATCGATCCAGACTATCTTGTAGAAGTAGTATTTCTTCTTACCAATGACTGCATACTTGTATTTAGATTTTTTCCTACGTTTCATACCTTGTTTTAGCATATAAGAGATATTTTAGGGCAATTTTGTTTTTACAAAAACCAAAAAAGTCCCGCGCGCGGGATACCAACTTTGTATAGTGTGCCACCTGTGCCACCAGAAAAATCTGCCTTGGCACAGCTATTATTCGCTTATACCAACGCTTATAGTCCAAAAACACCCCTTGTGCCACTGTGCCACCGAAAACTTTTGCTATCACTAAAAAAAATAAATGCTCAAAAATATCTCTTATGTTGGCACACGCCAGGTTGTATTTTTGGTCCAAATTGTGACTAAAATGTGGCCAAAATGTGAACATACACTTAAGTCTGTTTATAGGTTGTGGATTGTAGGTATGTGTATTTCTGGTCTTTTTTAAGGACAACACGCCAGGCAGCCGAACTATTTATTTTACCTATTAATCTGCTCTCCTGTAATTCTATTTTACCAATCTCACTTAATCCACCTTGGTCGTTTTCCATATAAATAAAACAATCAGATATGGCTGTGCCTTTGTTCCCATCAGTAAACTTACCTAAAATTTGTTGTAGATCTCTTAGTCTTAAACTCATTAATCCTTTCCTTTCATTTCTTCATAGTATTCATCTATGCGTTTTAAAAATTTGTGCATATACTTTTTCATCTCAAGTCCTTGTATAATAAACTCTTGATAAAAGTTGTCTTTGCTGCACATCATAATTACACCTTTGCTAATACCTGTCTTATATACATAGTTATGTGCCATAGTATAAGCTGCTAATTGCAGGCAGTAATCTTCAATCCACTCACGTCTCTTTGGTTTATTAGTTTGTTTGAAGTCTATAATAGATAGATCACCTTTGTGTAATCCTACTAAATCTGTTTGTCCTGCGTATAGTCCAGGATAATACAAGGTACACTCTGATCCATAATATTCTGAAACATTACATAGACCTTGTTCGATAACTTGTTTAGCCATGTTGTGTGCTTCTTGTCCTACGGTTGTCATGTCCATGTAACCTTCGCCCAACACCCACTTCTCAAGTATCTTGTGCATCGCTGTTCCTCTTGCTCCTGATTGCTCAACGATCCGCGCTGCATTCTCCGCTCCCTCTCGTTGACGCCACCTCTCTAACGATTCACGCTTCTCGGCTGTCTGTGTGGCACTCAATATCGTCGTTACACTAGGCAGTTTCCATTTACCACCATTAATATCATAGTGACGTTTACCGTCGATCGTGGTTCTAACTGTTTTAGGATAGATATAACTAGAGTTGTGTTTCATTTAAAAATTTTCCTCCTTCAATAAAGTTTTCCCAATCCATCGGTGTTGATGATGACTTTCTACTATTACAACCAAGACAACAAAATCGTATGTTATCATAAGTATAAGTTATAGTTGGATCCCATCGATCAATAGAAAAGTTTTTATCTTTTTTAGGATCAACTTTAGATCTTTTTCTAGGTTTCTCACCTTCACAACGTTTCGTATAATTTGTTATGTATGTAAATGGAGCTTTACAATACGTACACAAAAACCCATCCGTTTGAGGATAGAGTCTTTTCATTTCAATCGCATGGTTCATAAGTTTTTGATAAACATCTTCTTTAGTACACTCCGGTTTCCAAGAAGTATTTCTACCCTTTCTTTTTAAGTTAGATGGTTTAAAGATACTCACAATCTTAGTAACGATAAAACCTCTTTTAGAATTACGATATTCAAAATCAAAAAGGGCACTCTTATTTTTATCTCTGTACGGCATTATCCCTTAAAAAATTTTTTTAGGTGGGCTCTAAACTCCATATCGTCCGGGTGACTTCCCTCTAGATCGGAACTCGTCACCTCAGGACGCCGAGAGTCGTCGCTACCCTTATCAGGTCTTCGCTTAGGTCCAGAGGAACGCAATTCTGCAGGACTTGTACCCCTATCTCGGTCATTTTTGAATTTTATTCTTTGTTTTATTCCCATAGTTTTCTCTAAATAGTTTTAACATTGCAGTATACGCGTGCACTGCATTGTATTTCTTTTTATCTTTTTTATTCTTCTTCATATTACACCTTTGTCTCTGAGTTCTGTGGGTTCAAGTTTATCCTCAACCCACAACTCCCCAGTTCTTTCACAATCATCACATTGTACGTGTACCTCTTCTTTAGCTAAATGATAAGGCACTCGATAAAACCCATTGCCCTTACATTGAGGGCAAAAGATCTTATACTTTCCCGTTTTTGTAGCCATACTTCTTTGCCTGCTTTCTTAAAGCAGTTTCCACTACTTTACTTATACTTAATTTTGTATCCTCAATAATCTTGTCCCGTAAAAACACAGCCATGTCATAGGCTGGTTTTGGCACAGATACAGATTTATGTTCCTTTGGATTCGCCATTATTTGTTCTCCTTTCCGGTTATTGTTGCAGATATAAAATTACCTTTCTTGTTAGTATATTCTATATGATACTCCTTTTTATGATCTAACTTTGCTTTTAGTTTTTTAAGAGACATAGCTTCCATGTCTTTTGACTCTCCAACTTCAACATATTCTTCGTTTTGTATGCCTAATTGTTTTGGTCCTAGTTCTCTTACTTTATATTTATAACGCATTATTATCCTTTCTATTATTAGTTTTTGTTATCATTTATATGGGAAAGTATAATAAAAAAACAAGGGTTGCAAGAAAAAAATTTTTAATGTATTCTGGTGTCCTCTTCTCACACCTTTTGTTTGCCGTGAGCTTTCTTGCTCACGGCAACATTAAACGTCCAATTTGGGTCTACATTTAAAACCAATAACAACTTGTGAATTGTTGACATAATCTTGCCCTAAATCTGCCATCATTCCTGCAGCTATTTTATAACCCTTGGTTGCACACTCATAGTGAGAATTAAAATGATTGTCATGCACTAAGGGTGGCATACAATTTCCATATAATTGTGAGCATACTGATATTATTAATACAAATTTCATTAACGTCCTTGTCCCCGGTAGGGCTTAAAATTTCTCCGTTTATTTTTGTTCATTTTTTGCAAGCTGGGTCTACGTCCAATACTTGTTTTGTGAAAAACAGGTTCGTGTGCTATCTTATTTAAAAATCCTTTAATCTTGGCCATCGTTAAGCAGTGTCATCTTTGAGTTTTTATCAAGCCTCATGTATTTAATCACACCGTTAACTCTTTGTTCGACATCAAAACCACAGTTTGTACATCTATAAAAAGATCTATGTAGACCAACTAATATAGTATACATCTCACACTCTGGACAATGTCCAGAAACTATTTCAGTCTCTAAGACTCTCTCTTTCCAGTTTTTTTCTGTCATATCTTTTCTTATTCTTAAAAACTTTTGAAGTAAAGTGTTTTAATTGTCTTGCTACAGGATTTCTTTTTTTGTTGGGCTTCTTCATGACTGGCCCATGAGCCAGAGCATAATAAAAATATAACAGATAATTTCCATTATTTTAGGATCTTAACGATTTTCTTTCTATCCATGTATATCTCTGTTTGAGCTTTTACTTTTTTACAAGTAAATACAACTCTTTCAGGATTAACCTCGTTCTGCGCGATACGCTTGGATTTCAAACAATCGGATAACGAGTTTTTGTATACATGTTCTATCATA
>FUFK010039839.1_pt1 | contig 10456 bp, 8 predicted proteins | sample 1021851 | NCBI WGS metagenome assembly FUFK01 (sample SAMEA51879418, study PRJEB19060) | metagenome
AAAGGGCACGAACTGCGGGTCCTCACGAACCCAGCGTCGGTAGACTTCACAAGATTGTGTCGCAAGCTGATCCATNAGGGCGCGCCAGCTATCGGTGGGCTCCGGTGGCGGCAACAGGTTGGCCTGCAAGATGGCACTCGCATACTGGCCCAAGGTATTCACCGCCAGCGATGTCATGCCCAGCTTGGTGCGGATCATTTCTCCTTGCTCAGTCACCCGCAAACCCTGGGCCAATGTGCGGGGCGGCTGAGAGAGTAACGCCTGGTGCGCTGGCGCGCCGCCGCGGCCAATGGTGCCGCCACGACCGTGGAACAGCGTCAGCGCGACATCNTGTCGCGCGCACGCCTCTACCAAGGCCTCCTGAGCTTGATATTGTGCCCACCCCGCTGCCAACATCCCCGCATCCTTGGCGCTGTCGGAGTAGCCAATCATCACCATGAGTTGTTTCTCAAGTCTGGCGCGATAGGCGGGATCTTCCAGCAAGCTATTCACCACTGGCGCTGCGTTGTCCAAATCAGCCAAGGTCTCGAACAGCGGGACCACCTGCATTCGTTCCGAGCAACCCGTTGACTTGAGAAGCAACTGCACCGCCAGAACATCTGATGGCGTCGATGCCATCGAGATCACATAAACACCTAATGCCTCAGGCGGTGTCGTCGAGATCACTTTAAAGGTGTCCAGCACTTCGCGATCGTCTGCATCAAAGGGGCTGTCCCATGGGATGAGGGGTCTGGGACTGCTTAATTCATGCTGCAACCAATTCACGCGCTGGGACTCGGGCCACGCGCTGTAATCACCGATTTCCAGCATCTGCGTAATCGCGGCCAGTATCGATCGGTGACGGCCACTTTCCTGACGGATATCGAGTTGAATCAGGTGCGGCCCAAAACAGTGGGCGCGACGCAGGGTATCTTGCAGCGCGCCGCGGGCCATTTCTGTGAGCCCGCANGCCATCAGGCTGTCAAAACATGCTTGAAGCGGCTCGAGTAAATCGCCCAGCGCCATGGGTTCTGGCGCAACTGCATCATGATTCAGCGCACGCTCCAGTCTTTGCCGCTGCTCTCGAAGCGCATTCAGGAGCGGCTTAAGGACAGCCCGATAGGGTTCCCGCGCATGCGGCACCCGAGCGCTCAATTCAGCAGTGGCCGCGGTGGCGGAAAGCTCTTCGTGCAAAAACGCGACGTCGTGACTGAATAATTCGCAGGCCTGCCATTGCGCCAACAACAGCACTTCACGCGTGACAGCGTGGGTGACATTGGGGTTCCCATCTCGATCACCCCCGATCCAACTGGAAATCTTGATCGGTGACCAGTCAGAGGCCGGCAGCTCCAAGGAATAGGTGTCACAAACATGGTCGACCTGACGGAGAAATTGCGGGACTGCGTCCCACAATGAATTCTCAATCACGGCAAAACCCCAGCGAGCTTCATCCACCGGGGTCGGACGATCNATTCTGAAATCTTCGGTGTGCCAGATTTGGGAAATCAACTCAGCGATACGACGTTGGGTCTGTTGTCTGGAGATGTCCGTCAACGAGGTGCTGTCGAGCGTCGCAAGACAATCGCTCAGTGCGCGGTGCTTGTGGATCAATGTCCTACGCGTAATTTCAGTGGGGTGCGCGGTCAACACCAGATCGATATGCAACCTCTCAATGGCATCCTGAATATCGGTGTCTTTCGCTTTGGTTTGTAAAACCCGGAGGGTGCTCTGAAGAGTGGCGCTGGCCGAGAAATGCGCCTCAGTATTTACCGACGTGGTGTGCTGTTGGTCCGCGATGTTGGCAAGGTTCAGGAACTGACTGAACGCCCTCGCGATAATCAGAAACTCTTGCTCCTCCAGAGATGCGAGTAGCTGATCCAGTGTCTCCCAGGTGTCACTATCTTGCGCTGCTTTGGAGCTCAGTCGAATCTGCTCGACACGCTCGAACAGTGCCTCGCCCGCATTCTCCCGAATAATTTTGCCCAACATATCACCCAGCAAACGCACATGTGCGCGCANCGGAGCGGTATCGACNGCTTCGACCATGGTTTTTCCTCAGGTTGTAACAGCAATCGCGCGTCAGTCCCTCGAAGAAAATCGCGTCGACTTCAAACTGTCTTTAATGCGCGCCAAGTGGGGCAAGATGCCCTCACCCCGGCGCAAAGTCATACCCGTCGCCAAGACGTCCAGCACCGCGAGTTGCACGATGCGCGAAGTCATTGGGAGGTACTCCTCGGTATTCTCCGCAACGCTGAGCCCGATGCTTAAGTGACTTGCCTCCGCCAACGGGGAACCCTCTGCGGTCAGCGATACCACGGTAGCCTCCGTTGTGCGGGCTAGCTCCGCAGTTTCCACCAAGATCTCGGTGCGTCCCGTATGAGAGATGAAGAAAAAAACATCTCCAACGCCGCCGCCTGCCGCAAGCATGCGATGCATCAAGGGGTCTGTGCAGGTCGTCACCGGCACTTTAAAACGAAAAAATTTGTGTTCGGCATCCATTGCAACAGCAGCCGATGTACCCAACCCCAAAAAGTAAATGTGTCTGGCCTGTGCAAGATAGTCCACTGCGCGTTCTATCGCTCCGAGTGGCAGCTGATCCCGGGCGAGAATCAAAGCCGTGATGGTGTTATCAAAAAGCTTCCTGGGATACGTCTCAACATCATCGCCCATTTCAACGGCGCGGCTGATGTACCGCACCCCCGAAACCAGGGATCGCGCAAGCCTTAACTTGAAGTCGGGGAAGCCGGTGGCGCCAAATCGCTTACAAAAACGGTTTACGCTGGGTTCACTAACGTTGGCCGCTGCCGCGAGTACTGCGATGCTTGAACGCGTCGCCGCTTCTGGGTCCTCGAGGATCGCATCGGCGACTTTGGTCTCGGATTTGTTTAGATCCGGCAACGCCGCATTCAGCTCTGACAGTAGATTCGGTTCCTGACTCATCACTTGAAACGACTTACCGGCCCCTTTTTACGCAATTAGTGAACCCATGCCCGCTGCGTGCACTCATCGGACACCGCCCTGAACAACGACGAGTCTAACCCGTTGTTGTGTAATAAAACACAAATAAGGTCCGCTTTATCGCATTTACATGGCAATTTTTGTAATAAAGCAACATAATGATGTTGTTCGGACGGGCGGGCACAGCGTGGCCGATGGTATGACGACACTCGCCATTGCGGATCTCACAAACAGGGGAGCTGACACAATGTTCAACGTAGCAATTAACGGTTACGGACGGATTGGACGCAACGTACTGCGCGCCTTGTACGAGCGTCCCGAACTAAACGGGAAAATACAGGTCGTTGCGATCAACGATCTCGGTGCTGCGGAAATGAACGTGCATCTCACTCAGTTTGATACAACCCACGGTCGGTTTAATCAGCCCGTTTCGGTAGACGAAGACCATTTGATCATTGGCTCAGACCGTATTCGCATGTTGTCNGAGCGTGATCCAAAGCAATTACCCTGGGAACAGCTCTCGGTGGATATCGTATTCGAATGCACCGGCTTGTTTACTGACCGTGAAGCGGCACGACGCCATATTGCNGCTGGTGCAAAACGTGTTCTGGTATCCGCCCCCGGGCAACATATGGATGCGACCATCGTTTACGGTATCAACCACACGACGCTGACCGAGGTTGACGTGATCGTGTCTAACGCATCCTGCACGACTAACTGTCTCGCGCCCATTGCGAAAGCTCTGAATGACTCTATTGGCATTGAACAAGGCTTGATGACCACCATTCATGCTTATACCAACGACCAGAATCTGTCAGATGTCGCGCATAGCGACCCGTACCGCGCTCGTGCCGCTGCGCATAGCATGATCCCCACTAAAACGGGTGCCGCGGCTGCAATAGGTTTAGTGATGCCCGAGCTACAGGGCAAACTAGACGGGCTCGCCGTGCGCGTCCCAACGCTAAATGTCTCACTGGTGGACCTCACCTTCACAGCCTCCAGAAGCACATCCGCTGACGAAATCAACGCCATCATGCTGAGAGCCGCCGAGTCAGATCAATTTGGCGTATTGGATTTCAACACGCAGCCACTTGTGTCCATCGACTTTAATCACAACAGCTACTCGAGCAATTTCGACGCCAACCACACGCGAGTGCAGGACAGGTTGGTGAAAGTGTTGGCTTGGTATGACAACGAGTGGGGGTTTTCGAACCGCATGCTGGACACAGGCCTAGCAATTGGCTCAACTCTGGCGAAACAGGATTTGGGTGTCGCCGCTTAGACGGCTCCCTCAACGGTGAGTACTTTGGGGGCAATGCCCCCTTTTTTGTCTTCAATTCCGGCGATGCTGAGTAGGCGTGGGAAACCGGAATAGGTCTTACCCTACGGCGCCCACCAACAATCAAAACCGGCGGGGCCGAGAAATGCTGAGATGGGATAGCGCATTTCATCTTTGCTTTTTTTCGCCAGCTCCAGCACGGCTTTTTTATGATCGCCCACGATGTGGATCACGCCGTGCTCAGTGGCCTGTAGCCGGTGCTTAGACATCGACACCCTCTGGTGTGGCGCGTTACGAGGGCGTGTAATCAGCGCGCCTTGCTCTGTCGTCAATCCCTCTCTTAGCGCCGTCGCACAGGGAAACAGCGATGCCGTATGTGCGTCCTCACCCATGCCGAGGATCACCACATCAAAGCTGGGCAAGGACCCCAGTAAAGTGGATAAATCCGCGATATTGGTTATCTCATCGTCGGGCGTGGGAAGAAGAGACAAGAACTGGGCCGATTTCGCTTTACCGGTGAGAAGCGTTTCTCGAACCAATCGCTCATTACTGTCCTCGTGATCGACTGGCACCCAGCGNTCGTCTGCCAANAGCACTNCGACGCGACCCCATTCGATATCAGCATCNGCCAGNATCGAGAATAACTNTATNGGGGTACTNCCNCCGGANACCACNAGATGAGCCGCTNCGCGCGCGGCGATCCCTTNTTGCAGCCGGGNNGCAACGTNNGCNGCCAGNGCCTGATCCAGCGNCTCCCGGTCCGCGAAGGCGTGCCAGTCAGACATTCCAGTTACGGCCGTCCCGGTCTATCAGCAGTTCCGATTTGCTCGGACCCCAGCTACCCGCCTGATAAGCGTTCACCTTTACGCCGCATTGCTCACAGGCACTAATCAGCTGATCGCACCAACGCCAGCTTTCCTCGATTTCCTCGCGGCCCACAAACAGCGATGGATCACCATTGATAGCATCGAGAAATAGCCGCTCGTATGCGTCAGGAATGCGGTCGATCTCGCCGTCCTCACGGAAATCAAAGTTTAAGGTATGGGTTTGCAGTGACAATTTGTCGCGCAAGCTTTGACGTTTGGAGACCATGGTCATCTCGATNCCTTCATTAGGCTGCAAACGAATAATCAGGCGATTGGGTTCCGCTGATTCACCCTCTCCAAAGATATGATGCGGCAGTGCTTTGTACTGAATGATAATTTCAGTGACTTTGTCAGGCATGCGCTTACCGGTCCGCAGGTAAAAAGGCACGCCCGACCATCGCCAGTTGTCGACGTGTGCTTTGATGGCAACGAACGTCTCGGTATCACTGCCTTGTGCCTCACAACCCTCTTCGTCGAAATAACCGGGCACTGACTCGCCATCGATAACGCCCTGACTATATTGCCCGCGAACGACATGATCTTTCACGCTCAAGGCGTCAATCGGTCGCAGCGCTTTGACAATCTTGACCTTCTCGTCACGGATGCTNTCTGCTTCGAGTGAATTCGGGGGCTCCATGGCCACCAAGCACAGGAGCTGCATGAGATGGTTCTGCACCATATCGCGCAACTGNCCCACCCCGTCGTAGTANGCCCAACGCCCCTCGATCCCCACCTTTTCTGCNACGGTGATTTGAATATGATCAATGCAACTCTGATCCCACTGGGAATTGATAAAGCGATTGGCAAATCGCAGCACCAGAAGGTTCTGGACCGTCTCTTTGCCCAGGTAGTGATCGATTCGGTAGATATCTTGCTCATCGAAAAATTGAGCGAGTGTTTCATTGACCTCTCGAGACGTATCGAGGCTCTCGCCAATCGGCTTTTCTAGGACGATACGGCAAGATCCCGCTAAACAGCCGTCTGCGCTTAACTGTTCACAAATCGTGGCAAACAGTGAAGGTGGCGTAGCGAGATAAAAAAGACTGGTCCGCGACTCGCTTAACTCGGCTTGCAGGCCGCTAAACGCCGATGGTGCAGAGAAATCAGCCGACATATAGGTTAACCGCTGGGCGAACTGCTGCCATGCTGTGTCACTGATACTTTGACGCTTCGCACTCCTCATTCTGGCCAGAAGCTCATTATGAAATGCTTCCGTAGTCTGCTCCTGACGGCCGACTGCGATAATCCGTAAATCGTCTGGCAATAAGCCTGCAGCGTCGAGCTGAAACAGGGCCGGAAATAGCTTGCGCGCGGATAAATCGCCCGTGGCACCGAAAATAATGAGATCCACACCACTCACTCTGACGCTCCCCTGCTCATCGCCGTGACTTGAGCGACGCTATCAGCGGCTAACTGATACAGCGCCTCCCATTGTTGGCCTATCAATAGCTCGCGAGGCGTCAACCACGACCCACCCACAGCACAGACATTTTTAAGCTGAAGATAGGTCGTCACATTGTCGGGTGTCACCCCACCCGTGGGCATGAAATTGACGTCCGGGAAGGGCCCTGAGAGCGCCTGCAGCGCCGGCGTCCCACCGGCTGCCTCGGCGGGAAAAAACTTCAAGGCGGCGTACCCAAACTCCATCGCCCTCAGCACCTCGGATCCCGTCACCGCACCGGGCAGAAAGGGCACAGCGTGCGCAGCCGCTGTTTTAAAAAGCTGGTCGGTGGCNCCCGGGGACACGACAAAGTCGGCGCCTGCCTGAACCGCCGCCCCATAGGCCTCGCCGGAGGACACGGTGCCCGCCCCGATTACGGCATCGGGCAGGGCCGATTTCATGGCACTGATCGCCTCACAAGCCACCGGCGTGCGCAACGTGATTTCCAGCGCCGAAATACCCCCCTGCAGTAGCGCCTCTGCCAGAGGTACGGCGTCATCCAACCGGTCGATCACGACGACCGGGATCAGGGGACAAGCGAGCCGAGAGAGCAAGGCACTAGCGTCCACCGCCACTCTCCTCCAGACAGATCCGTGCTGAACCCAACAAACCGGGATCTGGGTGAGTCACGACAGAGGTCGCAATCTCCCCGTTAAAATCAGCGAATCGCCCTTTAGCGAGAAAGCGCGCCCGAAAGTCACTCTTTCTCAGCAAATCGATATAGCGGGGCGATATACCGCCAGCCAGATACACACCGCCGCGGGCACCGAGAGTCAGTGCCAAATTACCTGCGGCGGAGCCAAGGACCGAGAAGAACGTGTTCATCGTCTCCGATGCGAGAATGTCCTCACCCTGCTGCGCAGCGGTACCTACCGCCTCGGGCGTGAGGTGCACAAGAGGCATGTCGCGGATTTCCGACAACGCCCTGTAAATATTCATAATGCCCGCGCCGCACAGGAGGCGTTCGATAGAGACACGGCCAAACTGTGCGCGCAGGCGGCTCAGGATTTTCGCTTCAATATCGGTGATTGGCGCGAAATCGACATGGCCACCTTCGCCCGGCAGGACAATGGGCGCTCCGGCTTGATCAAACACGACTGACGCGACACCAGTGCCTGTTCCCGGTCCGATAGCAACCATGGGTTTGTGCGGTACAGCCTCGCCACCGCCGATCGCTTCGAGGTGATCCGCTGTCAGCGCCGGCAGTGCTCGAGCTACTGCAGCAAAGTCGTTAATGATGCTGATCTGCTCACAGCCCAAACGCGTTGCGACGCTAGCGGCGGTAAAACGCCATGCATTATTGGTAAAGCTGATTTCACGCTGCTCGGGTATCGCCGCCACTGCCAAACAGGCCCCTTCGAGCACGGCATCCTGCTGTTGAAGCTCAAGCCAATCTGCCTCGAGTTGGTCCAATACACCGTCAAATGAGGGAAATTCCTCGACCGCGTAGGTCGCAATAGGCTGAGGCAGCGGGTTGTCGCGCTCAACAAAGGCAAACCGGGCGTTGGTACCGCCAATATCTGCGAGCAAATAAAGCGGGCGCCGATTGAGGTGCGGATTAGCTGGCACAGTGTTCATAGNCGATATCGCGGGCGGATTGCCCCTGCGGAAGGTCGTCCATCACGAGCGGTTCGAATAATGTGCAGCCACCAGATTCGGCATCGGTAACGACTTCGCGGCTGAATTTNAACAAGCCACGGCCCACCGTGTTACGGGCCATCGGGGTATCGGGGTGAGGCCTGTCGGCCAGTATTTGCTCATCGACGGCGACGCGGAGTTCACCTGCCGCCACGTCTAGGGAGATCATATCTCCATCCTGAATGCGGCCAATGGCGCCGCCTTTCGCCGCCTCCGGCGTGACGTGAATAGCAGCAGGCACTTTGCCCGACGCGCCGCTCAATCGGCCATCTGTCACGAGCGCTACAGCGTGGCCGCGATCNTGCAGAACGCCGAGGATCGGCATCAACTGATGAAGCTCTGGCATACCGTTTGCCGCAGGACCCTGAAAANGGGCGACCACGACACAATCGCGGTNCAGCTCNCCTCGCTCGAAGAGTGCTTTNAGCTCTGCCTGGTCCGATATCACCACCGCCGGTGCTGTGATGCACTGTCGCTCTGCCGCGACGGCGGAGGTCTTGATAAGACTCCGCCCCAGATTGCCATCCAGCAACCTAATACCCCCCTCGGGATGAAACGGCTCATTCGCTGGTCGAATGACATCGTGGTCCAGACTCTCATCGGTTGCGGCCCGCCATCGCAAGCTGTCCTCCTCGAGGAAAGGCTCGAGACAGGTAGTCTCGAGGGTCCCACCAAAGCAGACGGTGGCATCGCCATGCATCAACCCAGCATTGATCAGTTCACCAAAAAGCAGCCCGGTGCCTCCCGCCGCCTGAAAATGATTTATATCCGCACTGCCGTTGGGGTACACCTTTGCCATGAGCGGCGTAATTCTGGAAAGCGCATCGAAGTCGGACCAGGTGATAACCAACCCCGCTGCACGCGCAATGGCCACCAGATGAATACAGAGATTGGTCGAGCCCCCCGATGCCAGCAAGGCCACAATGGCGTTCACAAAACTTCTCTCGTCGATCACTTTAGCCAATGGCAGCGCTTGAGGTGTGGTGCGCGCCATCTTGGCAACGTGCTCCGCCGCAGCCACCGTCAGGCCTTCCCGTAAGGGCGTATCCGGATTCACAAATGAGCTTCCGGGCAGCTGGAGACCCATTGCTTCGAGGATCACTTGATTCGAATTGGCAGTGCCGTAAAAGGTGCAGGTACCCTGACTGTGGTAAGAGGCCATTTCCGCCTCTAACAGGGCCGCGCGATCCACTTTGCCTTCGGCATAGAGCTGGCGAACACGCACTTTCTCTTTATTCGACAGGCCCGATGTCATTGGCCCTGCCGGCACGAACAAAGTNGGCAGGTGCCCAAATTGGAGCGCGCCCATCAATAGTCCGGGCACGATCTTGTCGCAGATGCCCAGCATCAGCACCGCGTCGAACATGTGATGAGAAAGAGACACCGCCGTGGCCTGCGCGATCACATCGCGGCTGAACAAGCTGAGCTCCATTCCCGGTTGGCCCTGCGTGACACCATCGCACATCGCGGGTACGCCACCCGCTACCTGCGCGGTGCAACCAATAGCCCGCAAAGCACTCTTAATCTGCNCNGGGTAATCGGCATAAGGCGCGTGTGCAGACAGCATGTCGTTGTAGGCGGTAACGATGCCGACGTTGGCGCTACCCATCAGCTTGATGACAGATTTGTCGTCGGTGGCACAGGATGCCAAGCCATGAGCGAGGTTGCCGCAACTGAGCTGACTGCGATTCACAGGCTGGGACGCCATGGCATCAATATCCCGCCGATACTGATCCCTCAGCACTCGGCTACGAGCGGCGATATCTTGGGTCACGCGGTGAACGTCTGGATGCATTGCGTCAGTCTGTGGTTCTAAATGTAATAAAGCAACATNTATGGCGAAATATNCCNAGTATTTTAGCTNTATTTGTAGTTNATTTACANAAATACGAAAGCCATCATGCCTCGTTCCCAGTGCTACAGGCGCCCTGCTTGAGGGCTCGCAAGTGCTGAAATTCCAGTCACGCGTTCTGCACCACCAAGGGCGACGAGAGTCCTATTCTGCAGCCCTCGGCATAAACGCGGATCCAGTCAAATTCGACTGTCGCGGGCAAATCCTCNGGCACCACCTTGCCACCCAGCGTACCGCCCACCGCCATATTGGCGATGGGGTTCATGGCCCGTCCATTCAAGAATGTCGATCTCAACCTCCAGCGGCCATCCGTATTGCTGACCCTCCGGCATCATCCAGAATGCAGGCCATAAACCTCTCCCCTGCGGAAGCCGGATCCGCGATTCGATATAGCCATGCTGAAAACTGTGATTATCCGCGGTGGTGAATTTCCCTGAGCGAAT
>FUFK010041993.1_pt1 | contig 10456 bp, 12 predicted proteins | sample 1021851 | NCBI WGS metagenome assembly FUFK01 (sample SAMEA51879418, study PRJEB19060) | metagenome
GGTAAATTAGGTGTTGAATCATCAGGTGGTGGCAGTACAATTATTAATGTATCTGTAGATGCTTCTGGTACTGCTGTAGAAGGTAATACAGGTCAGGCTAATGAATTTGGTAATGTATTGGCAGCAGCAATACAAGCTGAATTAATTAATCAAAAACGTGCAGGTGGTTTATTATCTAACGCTTAATTATGGCAACATTTCCTTCTATTGAACCTAGTTATGGATTACAAAAACAAAGTAGTCCTACTATTAAAATAGTAAAATTTGCAGATGGATTTGAACAAAGACAATTAGTAGGTATAGCAGCACATCAAAATAAGAAAATATATAATCTTGCATGGAATAATATTACAGAANCAGATAGTGATACTATTGAATATTTTTTAAATGAACGTGCATTAGATCAAGCATCATTTACATATACACCACCTAATCAAACACTTACAAAANCAGGTACATACGCACAAAGCGGTTCTACAACAATAACAATTACAATTACAGATCATCAGTTATTTGCAAATGATTCTATAACAATAGATTTTACAAGTGGTTCTGCATCTGATGGNACATATACTGTTGTTGCTCTTACAAGTGCAAATATATTTACAGTAACAGCTAGTGGTAGTGCTACAACTTCTGGAAACTGTACAGTAACTAGATCAGGTGCAAAACAGTTTGTATGTAAAAAGTGGACAAAAAATATAAGAGTACCTAANAGGGCAACAATTACAGCTACATTTGAGGAGGTCTTTGAACCATAAATGGCTATACCTACTGAAGANCTACAAAAAGCTAACCCTAGTGCAAAGATAGAACTGTTTGAAATACATCTTGTATCTGCTTTACATGGCAGTAGTGATGTATCAAGGTTTCATAATGGGATAAATATGAACACTACGTTTAATGTTGTATTTCAAGGNAATAGCTATACAAGAATACCAATAGAAGCNAATGGTTTTGAGTATGCAGCAACAAGAACTACTAGACCTAGACCAACAGTAAGAATNAGTAATATNCTGTCAACAGTTACAGCATTAATGACACAGGCAAACNTAACAACACCTAANAATGATTTAAANGGTGCTAAATTTATTAGAAANGTTACTATGTTNCGTTATTTAGATAATGCTAATTTTGAATCNGGTACAAATCCATTTGGTACACCTGCTAATAATACNTATGAAAATCAAACATTTTTTATTGATAGAAAAACTGTAGAAAGTAAAGATTTTGTAGAATTTGAATGTAGTAGTGCGTTAGATTTACAAAATAGATCTGCACCTAAACGTATTATTACTAGAAAAGATTTNCCATCTGTAGGTACGTTTGCATGAATACTTGGCAAGAACAGGCATTACATCATGCTAAAACATCACTACCTGATGAAAGTTGTGGTTTAGTTATAGATGTAGATAATAAACAGCAATATTATCCATGTAAAAACATAGCAATAGAAGGTGCAAATAGTTTTACAATAGATCCAGAAGATTGGGCAAAAGCAGAAGAAACTGGAACTGTTTTACATATATGTCATTCACACCCAAATGGTGATTTAACTGCATCAGAAGAGGATATAAAAAACTGTAATTTTTTAGGTTTATCATGGTTTATTTTTGATCCAGAAAATGATGAATGTATTGAACTAAAACCAGAAGTACATAAACCAATGCTTACAAAAGATAAATTTTTAGATAGAGATAGAACAGAAGATGAAAAAGGACTAAGAAAAATAAAAGTATATGGAAGATTAGCAGAATTAGTTGGATGGCACGTTAATTATGCAGATGTAAAAAATATGAAGGATGTTTATAAATATCTTGTTTGTAATTATCCAGAGATAGAACCACATCTAAAAGAAAATATGTACAGAATTACTATAAATAATGATGTTGTAAAAACAAAAGATGATTTATTAGTACATAGTGAAGGTGAGATAAGAATGATACCTATAGTTTCTGGTGCATGGTTTTTTTTAGCTGCTGCATTTATAGGTGCTGGTGCTGCTGCTGCTGCATCTTCTATAGCTATTGTTGCAACATTAGGTAGTGTTTTATTAACAACTGGTATATCAATGGCTGTAAGTGGTGTTACTAATATGTTATTTCCACAACAGCAACCAACAGTAGGTGATGTACCATCAGGTTTAAGTGAAACAGATGCAAGGGTTAATTATTCATTTAATGGCATACAAAACGTCAGCAGAAGTGGTGTTTGCATACCTTTAATTTTTGGAGAAGTGTACACTGGCTCTATAGTCGTCAGTTCTGGTACTGATACTGCACCTGTATATTTTGGAGGATAAAAAATGACACTACCACGTAATAATTCAGATTTTAGATGGAGGGGTGTAGATTATGCTGCTATAAGGGGTCAGACAAACGCACAATATTATGACTCTGAAATGAAAGAAGGCGAAATAGGTTCTCGTCAATTTGTAACAAGTGTAGATGTAATTGCAGAAGGTGAGATTGCAGGTTTTCCATCAGCTATAGATGCAGGTCATACATTAGGAACTGATGATTACAATAGAACAGCACTCAAAGATGTATTTTTAAATAATGTACAGGTGCTACAACAATCTGCATCTGATACAGAACCTACTGACAATGATTTTAATTTTGGTACTGTATCTACAAGACCTGCATTTATACCAAAAGTAGGTACAGCAGATCAAACAAAAATTAGGGGTATTGCAGAAACAGAAAGAGAAAGACCAGTTGGTGTTACTGTAACTACAACAAACCCACAGGTAGTTTCTATAACAGATACAAATACTGATGGTGTAAGGGTAACTATTGGTTTTCCTAGATTACAAAAAATTGAAGATGATGGAAATATATCTGGTACTACTGTTAATTATAATATTGAAGTAAAAGACCAATCTGGTACTACTCTAAAAAAAATAATACCTTCTGTAAGTGGTGGTGGTACATTGCCAAGTAATACTATTACTGGTGCATTAGTACAAGGTAAAAGTACATCACCATATTTCAAAGATCATATTATTGATTTTGGTACAGGTATATCTAATACTGATTTTCCTTTAACAGTAACTGTTACAAGAATAACAGATGATAGTACAGATGTTAAATTATCTGATTCTTTTGAACTAACATCTATTACTGAATTAGTTTTTGAACAACCAACCTATGCAAATACTGCTGTAGCTGCTTTACGTTTTGATGCTGAAATCTTCAGATCTGTTCCACAGCGTATGTTCCGCATAAGGGGTCGTCTTATCAAAATTCCGCATAATTCAACTGTTAGATCAGATGGTTCTTTATCATTTAGCGGTAGTTTTAATGGTACTTTAAAAACAGCTAAAGAATGGTGTAATGACCCTGCATGGGTTTTATATGACATTATTACTGAAAGTAGGGCGGGTTTTGGTGATTTTGTATCAGAAGATGAGGTAGATAAATATGCTTTTTATAATGCATCTGTATATAATTCAGAACTTATAGATAATGGTCAGGGTGGTACTTCTCCTAGATTTAGCTGCAATATNGTTATACAAACAANTAACACAGGCATATACTTTATTAGATAAAATTGCATCAATTATGAGAGCAAGTCTATTTATAGAAGATGGTAAAATTACACTTACTCAAGATAGACCAACNACAAGTTCTTATTTTTTNTCTTATGCNAANGTNACAGAAGATGGTTTTATNTATAATAANGCAAGTNAANCNACAAGAGATACAGTTATAAATGTNAAATATTTCCANAATGAAACTAGAACATANGAATATGAAACAGTAGAAGATACTACTGCAAACCAAACAAAATTTGGTGTTGTTGTTAAAAATATAGAAGCAGTAGGTTGTAGCGATCAGGCACAGGCTAGAAGAATGGGTTTATGGCATCTTTACACACAAAACAATGAAACGGAAACAGTTGCATTTACTACAACAGCAGATGCAGGTTCTTTAATAAGACCAGGTGATATTATTACTGTTCAAGATCCTGTACGTAGTGGTTTAAGAAGATCAGGACGAATATCAGCAGCTACAACAACACAGATAACAATAGATAATATTAAAGATTTACCTACTACACCATCTACAGGTGATGAATTATCAGTAATTCTTACAGATGGTACACTTGAAACTAAAACAATAGCTGATATATCTGGTTCTGTTATTACAGTATCTAGTGCGTACACTTCTGCACCACAGGTTAACAGCGTATGGTTGTTTGTAAGGGCTACAACTGAAACTGAAGATTTTAGAGTGTTATCAGTTAAAGAAGATAATAATACATTTACTATATCTGCAATGTTTCATAACCCTGCTAAATATGCATTTGTAGAAGATGGTGCAACAATAACTACACCTGTAATTAAAAATTTAGTAGAACTAAAAGATGCACCTAGTAATATTGCAGGTGATGAAAGNATTATTGTATTAGGTGATAGGGCTGTAAGTAAGTTAATAGTTTCATGGCAACCAGTAGCAGGTGTTTCACAATATTCTGTAAAACATAAATTTAATAATGGTAGTTTCCAGACAACTATTGTACAGAGTCCAGTTTTTGAAATATTTGATACTGAATTAGGTACTTATGAATTTGAAGTATATAGTTATAATGCATTTTTTGAACCTAGTGTAGAACCTACAACCTTAACTTTTAACGCTGTTGGTAAAACTGCTGTACCTGCTGATGTAACAGGTTTACTTGTAGAACCAGTATCAGATCAACTATTACGTTTGCGTTTTAATCAATCAACAGATGTTGATGTAATACATGGTGGAAACGTTGTAGTCAGGCATAGTAATTTAGTAGACGGAAGCGGTTCATTTACTAATTCTGTTGACATAATTCCTAGATTGCCTGGTTCTGTTAGTGAAACGCTTGTACCTGCTATTGATGGTGAGTATATTTTAAAATTTCGTGATGATGGCGGTAGGTTAAGTTCTGGTGAAGCATCAGTTGTTGTAACTAATCCTGATCCGCAACCTAAACTTCTTACATTTACAGATAGAGAAGATACAGACAGCCCACCTTTTGGTGGTACAAAAGTAGACTGTTTTTATAGTGATGAAGTAAATGGCCTTGTATTAGGTTCATTAGAAACATTAGATGATGTAACAGATTTTGATGCTATTGCAGATTTTGACTTTTTAGGTGCTGTAGATATTACTGGTGGTTCTTATGATTTTGCAAGTATTTTAGATTTAGGTTCTACACACCCACTAAGATTAACTAGACATTTTGTAACACAAGGTTTTTATCCTAATGACTTAATAGATAAAAGATCAGCAAATATTGATACATGGACAGATTTTGATGCTGCAACAGCATTTGATGTAAATGCTAAATTATTAGTTGCTACTACAACTACTGCACCTTCTAATGGGTCAAGTTATCAAGATAGTGATTTTACAGGTAAAACATTTAACACTTTTGCTAATGGTACGCACATAGGTAGAGGTTTTAAATTTAGATGTGAAATGGATAGTGATGACCCTGCACAAAGTATAGAAATAGATCAATTAGGTTATACAGCAGAATTAGACAGAAGAACAGAACAAAAGTCTAATCTTAGTTCTGGTACATCATCTTCTGGNCTTGCAGTNACTTTTGANCATGCTTTNTTCACAGGTGCTAGTGGTACTGATGTNNCAGCAGGTTCACAATTACCTAGTATTGGTATTACTGCAAATGATTTAGGAGGTACAGATAAATTTGAGATTACTAATATTTCTGGTAGTGGTTTTACAATAAAATTTACTAATGCAGGTAATGCTGTACAAAATAAAACATTTAGTTATACTGCTGTTGGTTTTGGGCGTGGTAGTTAATTTTAAAGTAGGATATAATTAGATAAAAAATTGGATTAAGTAATGGCTCAACACGATTATGTTATAGATAACTCTACAGGAGCAAACGTCAGGGCTGATATTAATAACGCATTACTAGCAATATCTTCAAATAACTCTGGATCTTCAGCACCATCTACAAACTACGCTAGTCAATTTTTTGCAAATACTTCAACAAGTATTATGCAGCTTAGGAATACTGCTAATAATGCTCATATTAATTTATTTAGTCTTGCAGGCGCACCTGCATTTCCTTTAGATGGAACAATAAACTCAGTAAATATAGGTAAAGGAGCAAACTCTGTTGCTGGTAATACTGTTCTTGGGGAAAGTGCTTTAGATGCTTCTGTTAGCGGTGGAAATAATACTGCTCTTGGAAAATCTTGTTGTACAGCTTTAACATCAGGAGCTTCTAACGTGGGAGTTGGTATGAACTCTTTACTGGCACTTACTACTGGTTCAGATAACGTGGCAATAGGTTCTGCTACTTTGGAAACTATCACTACTCAAAGTGCTAATACTGCTGTAGGTGACAGAGCTTTAAGAGCTAATACAGCTGCAAATAATACAGCCGTAGGTTATTTTGCTTTAGATGCAAACACAACTGGAACAAACAACGTAGCCGTTGGTACTAATGCTTTAGATACAAATACTACTGGTAATGGTAACACTGGAATAGGAAGATTAGCATTAGATGCTAATACCACAGGATCAAGAAACACCGCTATAGGAGCAGAATCCTTAGATGCAAATACAACGGCTGATAGCAATACTGCGGTTGGACATTCAGCACTAGGAGCAAACACAACTGGAACTCAGAACGTAGCGATGGGTGCTAATGCTTTAACAACAAACACAACTGCGAATTATAATACTGCGGTGGGTTTTGAAGCCTTAAAATTAAACACTACTGGCACAACAAACGTAGGTGTTGGTAGCTTTGCTTTACAAGTTAATACTACAGGTGGTTCTAATACCTCAGTAGGATATTCTGCTTTAGATGCAAACACAACTGCTGATAATAATACTGCCGTTGGAAGAAGTAGTTTAGGTAATAACACAACAGGAACAAATAACACAGCTTGCGGTAAAAGTTCTTTAGCAAACAACACTACTGCTTCTAACAATACGGCTCTAGGTAAAGATGCTTTACTATCAAACACAACTGGATCATCAAGCGCAGCTGTAGGTAGTCTTTCGTTACAAGCAAATACAACTGGATTTTATAATAGTGCTTTAGGTCATGGTTCATTATTTGCCAATACAACAGGAAGTAATAATGTAGCAATAGGTTACGAATCTCTAGTAGCAAACACAACTGGAACACAGAATGTAGCTGTTGGTGCAAATGCTGGAGATGCCATCACTACTGGAAATAGTAATACTACTGTAGGTTATCAAGCAGGCACAGCAATTACAACTGGATCTAATAATAATTACTTTGGATCACTTGCTGGAAAATCTACAACTACAGCAGATTTTAACTGTGCATTTGGTCAGGAGGCATTAGAAACAAATTCAACAGGTGCTAGTAATGTTGCTATGGGATTTAGGGCATTAGAAGCAAACACAACCGCAAGTAACAATACAGCAGTAGGAACACAAGCACTAAAAGCAAACACAACTGGGACAGGAAACGTAGCAATAGGAAATGGTGCTTTAGACTCTAATACAACAGCAAATGCTTGTGTAGGAATAGGTAATGGAGCTTTAGATCTTAATACTACAGGGTCTGGTAATATTGCTATTGGTCAAGAAGTTTTAGTATCCATGACAACTGGAGCTAACAACACTGCCGTAGGTGCTGACGCTGGAAGGGATGCCTCAACTGGTAGTAACAACACACTTATAGGACATGATGCTGGTAGATCAAACGCACCTTCGGGTTCAATATCTACAGGAAGCAATGTAGTTTGTTTAGGTAATAATAATGTTACAGATTTATTCTGTGCTGATACTTCTATATCTGCATCAGATTCAAGAGACAAAACAGATGTGGAAAACTTTACTATTGGTTTAGATTGGGTTAACGCTTGTAGACCTGTAACATATCGTTGGGATAAAAGAACATGGTATGGAACAGATGAAGAACCTTATGGAACACCTGATGGCTCGAAAAAATCAGACAGATTACATATTGGATTTTTAGCACAAGAAATGTTAGAAATAGAAAAAGCTAATGGATATGGCAATACAAAAGATGATTCTTTAATAACAATTAATAATTGTGATGAAATGAGTTATGGAATTAAATATGAAAGACTTGTACCAATACTTGTAAATGCTATAAAAGAATTATCCGTAAAAGTCACAGCCCTCGAAGCAGGGTAAACTAAAAGTAACCTAATTTTATTATGGAAGAAAGAACTTCAGATGAAATCGCAGCAATCTTTTCTGCTGCTGGCGATAGCGTAACTGTTATCGGTACTGCTCAAGCATCAGATGAAACTGATGCTGATTTTAAAGACAAGATCAAGCGTAATGTAGAGCATCTTGAGATTATCAAGGCTTACAAAAAACTTGATGAAACGACTTCTATTTGGACATCAGAAGATTTTACAGCTATTGATGCAGCTATTGTTGCTGGTAAAAAACTCTATTAAATTATGAATTTACAAGAAAGATTGCAACAGCTTGCACAGCAAAGAGAACAACTTTTTGTTGCTTTGCATGAAGTCAACGGGGCAATGAAGATCCTTGAGGAGCAGATTTTGGAGACTCAAGCGACATCCGAAGCAAACCAGCCATCAAATACAAAGGCATCAACCCCACAAGAAGAAAAAGAACCATCAAAGTAAGTGGTGCTACCATTTTATTAAGTAATTCTTTTATCATGCAAAAGATTATAAACATACTTAGTATACTTTCTTTCCTACTTATATCTAGTAGCCTAGTAGGTATATTTATAGGTTACAGGTGGTTAACATCACCAAAGTTTGAAAAGTATCTAAAAAATAAAATTATGGGTAATATTGATAATGTTTTACCTGATGCAATAAAAGGTGGTATGCCAGAATTTACAACACCACCAATAGCAAAACCTAAAGTATCTATACCATTATAAATTGCCAGAAATAAACATAATACCTAGTGCATCAATACCACGTATACCTGATGTTGTAATACCTAACCAGACAAATTTACCTACAAGTACTCATGTGACAAGAATGTTACCACCTACTTTTGATATGCCTTGTGCAACTGTCAGAACTGATGGTACAAAAAATTCACAGCTATTTACAGATGACCCTGCAGGTAATGTTGTTATAAATTGTCCTATACCCTTTTATGAACCCTTACAATACAATGCTAAGGATTTAGTGCCAATACAGGAAGCACAACCACCTACAAACGTAGAACAGCCACCTATTGCAGAAACAGAAACACCAGAAGTACCAAAAATACCAGAAGAAAAACAACCACTATGTCCTGACCCTAAAAAGAATAACCCACGTATAGGTGATCTAAATGCAAAAGGTACAGAAAAAGTTGTAGGTTTTAAATATATAGAAGAAACAAAAGAATGTGTAGTGCAGTATGAACCAACAACTGTAGTAGATTATTTACCATCATTAAATACAGTATCTACTACTTTTGCAATAACTATTGTTGCAACAACCGCAGCTACATTAACACCTTTCCTAAACAGAATACTTAAACCTGCATTTAAAAAATTAATAGCTACTGCTAAAAAGGCTGTAGGTAAAAAAGGTACAAAATTTACAGGTAAAAAACCGATAAAATCTAAACTTAATTCTTAATTTTATGTACGTGGTCTAAATTAGTAGGCTCTATAATTTCTATATCTGAACAGACTAATGCCATAGGTGTACCTTCTTTAAATCTAAAACCATTTTTGTAGTTATCTGCACAGGTTTTTGCTCTACTCATTTCATAATTTAATCTTTTTGCAGCTAGTGATGCTTCATATAATTCATTTTGTTTTTCCATAGCTTTTCTACATTCTTTTATAGCTGTTCTGTCTAATGGAATACTAAAGGTAGCTGTAATACCACCATTTATAGATACATTAGATTGTTTTTGTCCTGTCCTAACCTTTTCAAAGTACAATATCTCACCTCTATAACCTGTATCTACATCACCATCACCTATTGCATTATTATCATCATCAAAATTACCTTCTATATCCCTTCTGCTGTATACAGGTCTATCAAAATGTGACTCAAAAGGTGTAGCAAAACCATAGGTAGTAGAAACAAATGGCGATATGTTTAATGTTGCACCCTGACACGTTATAGTATTCATCTGGTATTGAAATTGCCTAGATGGTACTACTTGTACAGCCTGATTTACAACGCTACCACTAGAATTTGATGTTGTATTTACAGAATTAGCTAAGACAGGATTATTAAACAACAGCAACAATAATAAATATCTTTTCATTGGCTAAATGTACTTGTACTATCGCTNACACTTTCTANTGTTGTAGTGCGTGTAACGTGCGTGTAATTNGTAATACCAGGTGTTTCTANNGTCTCNTANTACATAAAACTTTCACCTGCATTANTNATNCTGAATGTAGGCTTGTTATCTAAATTAGGTGATACAAAAGTAGTNCCNACACCCTGTATTGTTGTATTTACCTTAGTCCACCCTGCAGGTGCNACATT
>FUFK010041638.1_pt1 | contig 10455 bp, 3 predicted proteins | sample 1021851 | NCBI WGS metagenome assembly FUFK01 (sample SAMEA51879418, study PRJEB19060) | metagenome
CTATCAACCATTTCACGCTTTACAACGATAATGCCAGCAGTTACTCAGCGAGTTGACGATTATCTTGGTGGAGTATCTAGACAATCTGATGATAAGAAACTTCCCGGTCAAGTCGAGGAGTGTATCAACGGCTATCCTGATCCAACCTTCGGTCTTACTAAAAGACCGGGGTTTCAGCACATAGGAAATTTAGGTACTGGCACTACATACGACAACTCTAAGTGGTTCTTTATATCTAGAACCGATGATGAAAAATATATAGGCTGTATTACACCAGCGTCAGGAGGCTCTACAGGAGCNATTGCGATATGGAACGCTGTAACCTTTGCCGCAGCTACTGTTACGTACGGTACAGGGGCACAGGCGTACCTTACAGGGGCACGTACAGACTATGATATACTGACTATACAAGATAAATCTATAATTACAAACAAAACTGTAGTCGCAGCTAAAAATGCTGACCCTACATTTAATGCTAACAGACAAGGTACAATCAGAATAACTGGTGTATCTAATGACACTACATATAATATTAGTGTAGCTGGTCAAGCTATCTCAGCATATACATCACCTAACAATGCTACTTATGATACAGTCTTAACAGAACTTAGAAGTAGAATTAACGGATTAAATATATCTAACCTAACAGTTACTAAATTAAAAGACAGTCTACGTCTAGTACGTACAGGTGCTTCGTTTACATTGACTGGTACAGGTGGTGCTTTTAATAATCAGCTAAATGTATTTCAAGATCAGGTTGCTAGTTTAGATGAGCTACCAAGTGAGTCACTACACAACCATGTTGTTAAAGTTATTAATGCTGGTGCACTTACGTCATCATACTATCTAAAATATGTAGCTAATAATGGTACATCTGGACCGGGTTACTGGGCAGAAACACTTGCTCCTGATACATCTAACGGACTCAACCCTGCTACTATGCCACATGAGCTAGTAAATACAAGTGTTAATAACTTTACATTTCAACGTGTAACATGGGATGCTAGAGCTGTAGGTGATGACGAGACTAACTCACACCCATCATTTGTAGGACAGAAGATAACGCAGTCTTTCTTTCACAACAACAGACTAGGTTTCTTATCTGGTGACACAGTATCCATGAGTCAGTCAGCTAAGTTTTTTAACTTCTATCATACATCTGCACAGACTGTTACAGACTCAGATCCTATTGACATCAGTGCTAGTACAGTTAAACCTGTTGCACTTCATAGTGTAATACCATCTACTCAGGGTCTAGTACTATTTAGTGCTAACCAACAGTTTCTTATGGGAGCTGGCGATGGTATACTAACACCAGCTAAAACAGTTATACGTACAATAGCTAACTATGAGATGGATACGATTATCGACCCTGTTGATACTGGTACTACAATTAACTTTATCAGTAAGACCCCTAGTTATACAAGGGTCTTCGCTATGGTCACACGTGGAGAAAACGAAAACCCACAGGTAGCTGACATTGGTAGAGTTGTAAACGAATGGATACCATCATCAGTCGATACATTAATCTCGAGTGCTCAGAACCAATTTATTGCGTTCTCAGGACAGAGTACAAGATACATATATTTCTTTAGGCAGTATGCAGAAGGTAAAGATATTAAATTACAGACATGGTTTAACTGGGAAGCACCCGGTAATGTACAAACTATAGCAGCAGATTCTGACGAATTTTTTGCTGTAACTAAACAGGGCGGACAGTTTACACTTAGCAAAGCAAGTCTTAGTCAGAGTCCTGACGACGCTATTATTGTTAACAACGATGGTCAAAGACTAAATCCATGTATAGACTTATATGCTACAGCTAGCTCTGTTACATTTGACACAGCTGGTAACTTTAGTAAATGTTTTATACCTTACAATGACGCTACTAATCTGACACCTGTGATAGTTATTAAAGGTACTACAGCTACAGGTCAGTTTATTGAATCTGGATTTACTATATCTCCAGAGCGTGTAGTCGAAAGTGGTAACACATATTTTAAAGTACCATTTAAAAACTTGACAAGTGTGGCAAGCGATGTTATAGTAGGATATAAGTATGACTTTGACGTGATACTACCTAAGACATACTACAAGATAGATGATGATATGAAGCGTAGTGACTTCACTGCAAATCTTACAGTAGCTCGTATGAAGTTTGCTGTAGGTCTATCAGGAGTTATGGGTTTTAAACTTAAGTCTAAAGGCATACGTCAAGGTAAAAAAGAGTATACAGGTGACGGATCTACTACAGTATTTCCTTGGATTAATGATGACATTAACTATATAGATGATGACCAGATCAAAGTTAAATTAGATAATGTTGTAACTACAGCGTTTACAGTTGACAGAACTGGCACACTACCTAAGATTACATTCAGCTCTGCACCCGGTAACGATGTTAAGATACTAATATATCTTGATGAGTGGTACAGTCTGAATCCAGTTATCATGGCTGACAACTATCTAGCTAATGATATTGCTGTGTCAGATCATACTATCTTTACACTACCTATACACCAGAAAACAGATAATTTTACATTGCGATTATTTAATGATTCGCCATTCCCAGTCTCTCTAAACTCTATGATGTGGGAAGGAATATACTCACCTAGATTTTACAGGAGAACTTAATATGATGATGAATGATTTTGGCGTCCCGATGACGGACGCTGATATTAACATGTCTTCAAACCCCGGCAAAGCTATGCTAAACCAACAGCTATCTACATCAGGTGTGGAAAGCTCATGGGCATGGTTAGCACCAGTTGTAGGTGGAGCTATTGGGTTATACGGAGCTAAGAAAAGCTCTGACGCAGCTAAAGATGCACAAAATGAACGCAATAATGCGGTAGATGCACAGTACGAATACGACAAGCAAGCGTGGCAGATGCAAAAAGATGCTGCGATTGCTGATCGTGAATTTGCTGTACAAGAAATAGAACAACGAGCTAAAAACGAAGGACAACTTGCAGCTTATAAAGATGCACAAAATGCACAGAGCTATAATTACAATCTTCAGATACGTAATGCACAGCAAGAAACAAATGAGAAGATGTATCAGAAGTCTGAAGATATATACTTCAATCAGCTTGGTGTAAACGCATTAGAAGAGCGTGATGCAAGACTTAACGAAAGACGTCAGTTACAAGAGATAACTACACAAAACTTATACGAACAAAACGATGCAATGTTAGAAGCTTTGCAAGCAGAAGGTACAATCCGAGCAAGAGGTGTTACTGGTCGAACTGCTGACAAGCTTACATCAGCAGCTTTATTACAAGCTGGAACTAAAATGACATTGTTAGACCTGTCTTTGGACAGTGCTACACAAGAAGCAAACAGCACAATACGAGCCATCGGAAGAGAGCGAGTTGTGTCTGACCTAAATGCTTATGCAGCTAAGATGTTAGATCCCGGTGTACTACCTATGCCGATAAAACCATTACCTACACCACAAGCACAGTTTATGTATCCACGAGTATATGGAGACTATGACTTTGGACCAGAGCCGATACGAGGAGCTACAATATCTCCATCAGCAGCGGCAGCACAGGTATGGGGTACAAGTTTAACTAGCCTAGCTGGAGCAGCAACAGGTGTTATAAAAGCCTTTACCCCTTCATAATAAATAATGGCATTAGCAAAAAACTACAGGAGGTACGCCTCTGGTGGTAGAAATCGAAATCTAAAATTGGATACTGGCATACGTGCCATGCAAGAGGAAAGTGACAGAAGAGTCCAAGCTCTGAAGGGACTGGAAGAGCAGAACCGTATTCAATCTAGACAACGTATTTCCGACCTAGAAAGCAAAGAAGCAAAAGAAGCAAATAACAGAAAGCTACTTAATGATATCGAGGTACAGAAACCTCGTCAGCTACGTGAAAAAGCTATTAAGCAAAATGCTGAAGTTAGAATTAAGAATCACGAAAGACAAGCAGCAGAGAATGATAAGCTAGCCAAAGTATGGGCTGGCTTGTCTCCTACCTTAGCTAAGAGTTTTGAAGGATTAGTACAACAGTCAGAGTTATACAGAGCTAAGACTGGAGCTATAGATGACTTTAATGACTTAATACAATCTGGCAAGCTTGCTGAGATAAATAAACTTCATAGTAATCTTAAGAGTCAAGCTAACTCTCAAGAGTTTATGAACCTACGCCATGAAGCGTATAGAACAGGTGATAAAATAGGTGGTGATTATCTTACAAATACAATGAAGATAAACAACCGCTTTACCAAAGCAATGATCTTTGAAGATCTAAAGAAAAACTTTGACAATGTTATACAACCTGACTTTCATAGATTCTTACAAGATAACGGACTATATAAAAAAGAAGATATACTTAGACATTATCAATTTAGATCACAAGAGTTTTTACAACAGTATGGTATCAAACCTGACTCAGAGATAGGTCTTAAGATACAGCAACTGTTTAGAAATAAAGGTGCTACTGTTGAAAACCAAATGTATTTAGGTCATGACTATGAAACACACTCTGAGATAATAGATACATCTAAAGAAGAACTTAAAGCTGTAATAGCAAATGAAAGACCTAATGAAGCTGACTATGTAGGAGATCCAGCTGGCTACGAGAAGGCGTTAAAAACATACTACTCTGATGCCAATGCTATATTTATCAAAGGTGTAACCAGTCAAAACCAGTTACCACTTAAAGGTAAGAATGGTATGTACTCGGTTAACATGGCTCCTAATATGCGAGCTAGTATAGATACATACCTTAAGAATAATCTGAGTGATGTACGTTATACTAACGGCGAAAGCAACGAGTCTGGCTTTGAAATATTTAAAGAAGAAATGCTTGGTGTCAATAAAGATAACCCACTTGGCTATCTGATACCCGGTGCACCTGTAGGTTCTACTAAGAAGTCTGATTACTTGTTAGGTAAATTTCCTAATCTTGAGCAAGAGATGAAAGAAGAGTGGCAGAAACAAAATGCTACTAAACTCAAAGTGATGACTGCTCTTAAAGATGATGAGCAGAAAGCTATTGGTAATCAGTTTAAGAATAGAATAGANANTGGTGAGTTTAAAGGTGANATGAAATGGGACGGTAAGTTNTGGACATTTTACGAACAGCACAAAGGTAACAAGTATGTAACTTCTATTGCTAACCAGTACTTAGGTCTATCAGGTGATAATATAAATTATGACTCTGCTATTGTACAAGCTATACGAACTAACAACATACAGGACATAGCTACTGCATGGACAATGATGGATGAAAAAGGTTCTGGATATACTGACAAAGATCAGAAACTTGAACTTGCATACAAAAACTGGCAAGAGCTAGCTAATCATTTTAAAGTAGACATAAGTCAGCTTGATGATTTTATAGATACTTCATCTAAGGGTATCGCTACTGATATGATGGGTCGTGATAGCATATCTAAATCTAAAACTATCACACAAGAAGGTGTAACCCAAAAGGTAACAGCTTTACTACTAGCAACTTACAGCACTATGCAAGGTGAAAATGCTGAAGATAGATGGAACAAAAGCTTAGAGCTTGTAAAGTCTATGGCAGGCTATGGTGATGGTAAGACTTTAAAGATAGAGAATTTTGATGAAAATGCTGTACGTGGCTGGGGTCCTCTCAGACACAAGCAAATAGGAAGTCAGATTATTTTTACTAACAGTGCAGAAGCTGGTAGAAATTATAATGGTATTACAGAACTAGAAATTAATGACATGTTGTCTGATGAGAATGAAACAATCTTTGACGCTGCAACAGAAGTTGATTATAGTAATCTTGACAGATTATCTGGTGTTGTACAGTATGCCATGAGAGAACATAGTAGATCGGGAGAAGGTATATCAGATCAAGATTTATATGATTATCTTGTTAATGGTAGTACTAAAAATGAGTTACTAAATCATATTGTTAAAGATCGTCTAGGTAAAAAGATACCAGTAAGTGAATTTAAGAGAAGCTTAGAACCATTACTTGATGCTAAGTTTTATAATAAAGTTGTAATGATGGATGGAGACGAATGGTGCAACTATAAGTTCGGACCCGGATCTTCTAACCTTAGTCCTAAAGATAAACCCACAGCAATATGTGTACAGAAAATAGAAAAANANTTAGGNGTATCTGCATGGGAAGTNTTGGTNGATGACAAGGTACGAGAAAAACTTAATAACATGTTACAGGAGAGAAATTAATGGAAGAAGAGAATAAAGAAGAACTGATAGCTGGAGCTCCTATGAGATTCCAAGAAAATGCTGTAAATGCTGAACCAGTATTTCCTTCACCATTTAATTCTAAGATTGGTAACAGTACTGTCGACTTGTCAAACAAGGCTAATAATGACGCCATGTTAAAAGAGTATAATAACTGGTGGGACTTTGGTCAGGAAAAAGGTTTTTTAGGAATGAATTACTTGACTAAAGATGAGTCTGTTCTTGCTGAAAGAAACAAGATGCGAGATGAGTGGTATCAAAAATATCACGGCATGCCTTATGAAGAGTATAAGAAAGGCGTAGATGAGCGTACTGATACTAATGCACTCAAGATTATAGGCAAACGTCTAGATAATAACTTTCAAGGTTTATCTGCACCCGGTCTAGGTCTTGTAGACTTTGGTATGGATGCAGCTGGTACACTTATACCCGGCTTTGACAAGATAGATGANAAGTATGANAAAGCTACTATGCTTGACAANCCTACTCATCAAATGATAAGACGTGTATCTTCTATTGTATTACCTACTATCTTAGGTGGTGGTTATGCGTCAGCAGCAGTCAATGCTAAATTAGCTGGTGGTGCACTATTTACTAAACCTTGGTTTACAAAACTAGCTGCTGATTTAATGACACAGGTAGGTGTTGACGCTACAGTATTAGCACTTAGTGATGTAGGAGAAGATGANAGTATTACTACAGAACTGAGTAATATGTTTCCTGAGACATTCGGACCAAAGGGTAGNATACCTTTGCCTGACTTTTTTAGGACTGCTGAGAGTGACAGCCCCGGTGTAAGAAAAGTAAAGAACATGCTAGAGTCAGCACCATTTGCTATGATTGGTAGTGTGATTGGAGCTTTCTTAGACGTTAAAAACGGCAAGCAAACTATGGGCTGGTTTGAACCTAAAGATGGAGTAGCTCAACAATACAAACAAGGTGTACTTAAGTTTGGTGGTGATCCTGACATACTTATACGTATACAAGAAATAGATGAACTACTATCGNTAGGTCGTAAAAANCTAAGTAGACAGAATGAGAATATGCTCATTAACGAAAAGTTAAACTTAGAAGCACAGCTAGGAGATCCTGATATTGACGTATCTATGAATCGTCAGGCTGAAATTAATGCAAGTGAAGCTGATGCAGCTATAGATAGAAAGATTGCTAACAATTTTGAGCAGCTAGAACTAGATATTAATGGTCTAGATCCTGACTTAAATGCTGACTTACTATCTGATGCAGCAAAAACTAAACAGCAAGTACCTCCCGGTAACGTAGCACGTAACATAGCAGATACTACAGCTATCAAAGCTGGTACATCTTCTGGAGATCCAGCACCTATAATTACAGATTCTATGAGACGTAAAGGTCTGATGGTAGGCTCTAACAGTCGTGATGCTGTGATGGGTGTAGGAGAAGCTGCAAGAATGTCAGGTAGATTTGATGCTATTGTAGATGGTGTTAGATTTAGTGCCAAAGAAATGAACGCAGCAGCATGGGGTATCTATATGGATATCATAGATCCTATGTCTACTGTTGATGATGTAAAAGCATTATTCTTAGAAAACAGAGATGTTAAGAACTTGATGCTCGGTAAGTTTAAGATAGAAGTAATTAACGAAGATCAGGCAAGAGCAGCAGCATTTGCTATGCGTGATCTAGTTGACAGATTCTTAGGTAGAGAAGTAACTGCATCATCTGCTAGAGTTATGGATACAGTAGGTAGAGAGGCTGCTACGATTGCAGCATCTATTACTGACATGGCTCCGTTTGTAGATGACGCACATGCTATGGATATTGTACTTAGCAAGCTACAATTCTTAATGGATGAGTATGCACTTAACAAGTATCTATCTGGTTGGTCACTGCGTAACAAAAACTGGTTTGACCAAATACCTCCACGTGATGCAGAAGAAGGTATACAAATATTACTAGATGAGTTTAAGACTGCTGAAAATAGTATACACGCTAAGAATAAGAAGTTTACTAAAACTCTAAAAGAACTACGTAAGAATAAACCAGAAGCACTACGTCCTTTGATTGACGCATATGCACATACTAATGGNGATGTNGATAGTCTTGCTAAACTATACAAATGGGCAGCAGACCAGATNACACCAGTAGGTATGTTAAAGAGTCCTGATCCTAAAAACATGAACTTGTTTGCTAANGCTGCATGGGGTGTACGATATAACAATATGTTGTCTGGTATATCAGCGTTTAGAGCTGGGTTAGGTAACGGTGTACAACTTATACTTAGACCTATAACAGCTACACTAGGACATGCTGTAACTGGAAACTGGGATGGTATACGACGTACTATATATTATAATGGTGCTGTCTGGGAAACAAACAGACGTGCACTAACTGATGCGTACCAAATGATGAAGAGGACGCATAAAGATCCTACCGCTATGATGGCACAGTTTCGTAAAGACTTTGTATTTAAGACTGACAAAGCTTGGGACATCATGGATGACATGGCTAAGTTATATGAGATTGATGGTAACTGGGGTAGAGCATATCAATTAAAGATGGCATCTAGACTTAAGCAGATAGCTGGTATGAGTGGACTACGTTATGGTATGACCGCTATGGTATTTCCTGACGTATTTACAACCACACACCTAGCACACTACTTAGCTAGAGCTAAAGCTTATGATGATGTATTCTATGAATTTGGTAGTATATATGGTCAGGCAGATCTACTAAAAGAAGCAGAGCTAAAGTATTATAATGAGTTTTTCGATCAAGATGGACTTGTTAAAGATAAAACATTAAAAGCTATGGCTGGTGAAATACAGCTAAACTTAGATGACGGATTAGCTAGCTACCTTACAGATGCTACAACAGCATATCCTATACTCAAAGAAGTTATGGCGTTTCCACGTACAGCTTCTAACTATATGAGAGCTGCTGCATCATGGACACCTATCACATTAATACCCGGTATTAGTAAGTATAGTAAAACTATATATGCTAAGACATCTGATGACATAGCTGAAGCTTTACTAGAACACGGTATTGTCATGGCTAAGGAACCTAATGCACAAGTTATNTTTGAGAACTTACGTGCAGAATATGTAGGTAGATTAGCTTTCAGTAGCTTACTTGTATCTACATTNTTTGGNTATGCTATGGGTGGCAACATTCGTGGTAATGGTCACTACAATGCNAGTGAACGTAACAAGCAAAGAGACCAGATGGGTTATGAGCCTAANACTATACGTATAGGTAACAAGTGGGTNAGTTATAAAGGTATNATAGGTATNGAACATATNTTATCTATNATNGGAGATCTAGCATACTATGCTGGTGACATNGATGAGAACNTACTTGAGAACTGGGANTCTAAATTAGCTTGGACTATCGGTGCTACATTCTTAAACGAAACACCTTTAGCTGGTGTAGAGCCTTTGTTTGATGCTATTAACGGTAACGTACGTGCATTTAACAGACTTGTATCACAGAGTATATCATCATGGATTCCAGCTAGTGGAGGTCTTGGTGTTATTTCTAACGCTATAGATTCTGCACAAAAAGATATTAATGGTGAAATTACTGCATTTGTTAAGAANAGANTACCCGGTCTNAAGAGTCAACTTCCTAATCAGATAGACATATGGACAGGAGATCCTATTAATGATATAGATAATCCATTTTTACGTGCACTTAATGCTATTAGCCCTATACAAGTTAATGGGTCTAATGAACCTTGGAGAGAGTTTTTACAGGATATACAGTACAGAGGCTTAGGTATTCTTAAGTTTGACTCTACTGGATCATACGAATGGAAACCAGAAGACAGAGAAATTATAAATAAATATATTGGTGAGCANAAACTGTATAAANANATCGAGCGTATTATGAAACGCAAAGATTATCAGAAACANATCAAAGCTCTTAAGGCACTGAGAAATCAGAATAACCAAACCAATAAAGATAAAATAGAATTAAAAACCACTCTACTACCCATACACCAAGATCTTAACCAAGTCATTCGTGAAGCTTTAAAAATAGCTGAAGCNAGATACTTACGTGAACATCCACATGTACAAACATCTATCTATAATGCACAACAGGCTAAAAATCGCATGAAAGAAGGTAATGTTGAAGGTGCGGGTGATATACAAAAGAAAGATCTTGAAACTAAACAACTAATAGAATACGGTAACTAACTTATGAGTGCTGTTATACAAAACGAATATACAGGTAACAATAGTACTACAACGTACTCCTTTACATTCCCA
>FUFK010067384.1_pt1 | contig 10454 bp, 16 predicted proteins | sample 1021851 | NCBI WGS metagenome assembly FUFK01 (sample SAMEA51879418, study PRJEB19060) | metagenome
TCTGCCTCTACTGAGCTTGCAAACACCACCTGTTTAAGTGGGTTGGTTCTTTTCTGCTGCCTTTTGTTTGCATACAAAACATCTGATGCGTGGCCTTGCCATCTGGCTACTACTTGAAACGTATCCTCGATGGACTTCCCTGCTTCAATAAATGCTTTGACCCCTGCGTATGCTTTTGTAGCTGCCGCCGCAGCTGTAATCGGGTCAATCATTTGTCACCTCGTATATAACGTAAGGATCACAATATGAATTAGGCCAAGGTAAATACCATGTGTACGTTTGATCTGATTCGCTATTTATCTCCTTGTATCGACAAAGCCTGTAATGCTCTAACCTCGTTCTGCTGCCTATTGCCCATGTGTAAATATAGGTATCAAGCACCAAATACAGAAAAATAACTTCCACATATCACGCACTAGGGTCAACCCAATCAGGATTTGCAACCCACTTGGGGTCTGCCGCTGGGTCATAGGTATACCGATTGCCTGACCAATTGCTGGGCGCATCCGTAACGCTTTCAGTCAACGTCGCATTGCTGGAGTTCAAGTCAGCAATGTAGAAGTCTGGGGACGATGGATCGCCAACAGTGATCTTGTCAGACCCCATATCTACAGCCTTGCTGTCCTCAAAAAGATACTTAGACAGCTTGGTTGAGTTTTCGGTAATGGTTTTCATGGTTTAGCCCTTTACTAAAATTTCAGTGGATGAAACTGCTGTGCCTGCCGTGACAGATGGTGAATCGGCAGTTAAGCCTATTGTGCCATCTCCTTGCACGAAATATGTTTGCCCTGCGGTCAAGCTGGTCTGCTTGTCATTAACTGAGCCGCCTAGCTGAATGGTTGCTAGGCCATTATCGGTGCAGTCATTTTCTGCAAAGCCAATAAAGTTTTCTGAGGTTAGGTTTGTACCAACTGCTTCAGCAACTATAGCCGTGCCGTAATAGCTGTTACCGCCATCTGAATAAATTATGCCGTGCCTTTGAGCATTGGCGTCATACGCAATGTCTTGTGAGTAAGCGGTATTGGCCGCTTCATATACAAGAGGCGAACCAAAACTAATAGACGTGCCGCTTATCGTGCCAACAACAAGGTTTCCGTGCCAAGTATTACTGCCTGCTGTATTACGATCACTGTAGATAACGACTATTTTTTGCGAGCCAGAATCATAAGAAGAAGACATATACCATGCCTGACTTGCTAAAAAAGTTGTTGGCGACCCAAAGCTGATTGATGTGCCGCTAATCGTTCCAACTATTCCTGTGCCTGCATAAGAGTTTCCGCGATCTTGATAAAAAATCGCTACTTTTTGTGCGTTTGCATCATAGGTCGCACTCATGTGCTGGGTATTTGCCGACTCAAATGTTGTGGCAGTTCCAAAGCTAATAGAAGTGCCACTTACCGTGCCTACAATCGCTTTTCCGTAGTTAGAGTCATCTCCGTCTTGATATGCAATAACAACTTTTTCAGCATTAGCATCGTAAGCAGTAGCAATATAATTTATACCACTTGAGGCAGACTCAAATGTAACTGCTGTGCCAAAACTTATTGAAGTTCCAGACACCGTGCCAACAATAGCTTCTCCGTCAGCGTTGGAGTTATTGCGATAAGCTATTACAGTCCGATTAGTGCTGGCGTCATAAACAAGCCCTAATTTCAGTTCCGTCTGAAAAACGGCCGAAGCAAACTCAGTAACGCTCCCAAAGCTAATTGAAGTACCACTAACCGTGCCAACGACAGCCTTACCTTTGTTGTCGTTTTGCCTTGCTACTATGACAACTTTTTGCGCAGTCGAGTCATATACAATGTTGTGATTGTCTGTTGTGTCGTAGCTGTTCCAAGCCACCGGAGTGCCAAAAGATATTGAATTGTCACTAGCACTGATCGTAGCAACGACCGCATAACCATAATTGTTACTTGTGTCTCTGTATGCAATAACCAATTTCTGGGCATTCGTATCGTATGCTATTGCTTTTGTTGTGCTTTGATCTTGGCTTTTCCATACCACCGCTGTTCCAACAGACGGGTCACCAGTAAGCCCTGTTTGCACCTGCGCCACATCACCATCAGTTTGGATAACGCATGGTTTACCGGCAGTAATAGCGTTGTTCGCCGTCAACTGAACCGTGCTGGCTGGTAGATTAAGCTGTCTGCCTATATAGCTCATATCAGCCCTTCACTATCAGTTTGGTGGATGTAACAGCAGTGCCTGCGGTGACACTGGGAGTGCCTGCTGACGTTGCTATCGTGCCGTCCGTCTGCACAAAATAGGTTTGACCGGGTGTCAAGCTAGACTGAATAGTGCTGATGCCGCCCTTGATCAGCACCGTAGCTGTCTCTGTGTCAGCTGCTGCGTACTCTGCGATACCTATGTAATTTTCTGAGGTAAGGTTTGTAGAAGTAGATGAACTTGTCATCACCACTGCGGTTCCGTAATCAGAGTTACCGTTGTCTTTAAAAGCTGTAACAACTTTTTGAGCAGTAGAGTCGTAGGCGCTTGCACACTCTTGAACAGCAGAGGTTTTAAAAACTGACTCACTACTAAAACTAATGGAAGTGCCGCTTACGGTTCCAACAATGGCTGTTCCATAATCAGAATTGCCACCGTCCTTGTAAGATATAATAATTTTTTGTGCATTGGCGTCATAGGCGGCAGCGATTTCATAGCCCTGTGGGTCTTGAAATGCCACTTCTGTGCCAAAACTAATAGAAGTGCCACTTACAGTGCCAACGATAGCTTTGCCAGCATTATTGTCGCCAGAGTCCCTGTAAGCTATTACGACTTTCTGAGCGTTAGCGTCATAAACAGCTACAATGTCATAAGATGACCCGCTTTCAAATGTTGTAGAACTGCCAAAACTGATAGATGTACCGCTTACCGTTCCTACAACTGCTTTTCCGCTTGAAGCCAAATAACCTACAACAACTTTTTGAGCATTAGCGTCATAAGCAATAGAGTAATTATTTGAATTAGAGCTTTCAAATACTGTAGCAGTGCCAAAGCTGATAGACGTCCCGCTTACTGTCCCGACAACCCCTGTTCCGTAATACGAATTATTTTTGTCTCTAAAAGCCACAACAACCTTGCCGGCGTTTGAGTCATAAGCAATCGCCATATTACGGCTATCGTCGTTTTCAAATGTCCCAGCACTTCCAAAACTAATTGATGTACCACTTACCGTTCCGACAATAGCGGTTCCATAAGTAGTATTTGCGGGTCTATAAACTACAACAACCTTTTGTGCGCCAGCATCGTAGGCGATTGCATTGTATTGACAATTTTGGCTTTCATATACAACGGGTGTACCAAAACTAATCGAAGTACCGCTTATTGTTGCGACAACTGCTGTGCCATAAAAAGAATTTCCATGATCCCTATAAACTACAACAGTTTTATTCGCGTTCGCATCATAAGCAACTGAAATGTTGTCAGTTTCAGCACTTTCAAATACAGAAAGGCTACCAAAACCCGGCGCAGTGGAAGCAGTTTCCGCTACCTGCGCCACATCTCCGTCTGCCTCAACGATACAAGGCTTGCCTGCGGTGATTGCACCACTGGCCTTAGCCTTGAACCTTCTTGGAAGCGTGTCGCCCAAGGTCTTCATTCTTTCACCACCAGTTCAGTAGCGGATATGGCTGTGCCAGCTAGGACAGACGGCGATCCTGCTGTGGTGCTAAGTGTGCCGTCGCCTTGAACAAAGTATTGCTGGCCTGCTGTCAGGCTGGTTTGCGCGTCATCTGTACAACCTACAATCTGAATGGTTGCTGTTGCCCCATCAGCGTAGGCGTCATCAGATATTCCAATATAGTTTTCTGCTGTTAGGTTAGACGAAACAAGCGTTCCTACAACGGCCTTTCCTTTTTCAGAATCTCCTAAATCCCAATACGCTATAACCGCTTGCTGAGTATTAGAATCGTAAGCAGTAGCAGTATTGTAAGTAGACGAATCTTCAAAAACAGAGGCCGAGCCAAAGCTAATAGATGTGCCGCTTACTGTCCCTATAACAGTAGTGCCATGACGAGAGTTTCCAACATCGCTATAAGCTATAACAACTTTCTGCGCGCTGGAGTCATAAGCAATTGATGTATATTGGATTGCCGCACTTTCAAACACAACAGCAGTTCCAAAGCTGATTGAGGTTCCACTGACAGTCCCTACAATTGCAGTGCCGTAGTTAGAGTTACCCTCATCTTTATACGCTATGACTACCTTTTGGGCATTAGAGTCGTAAGCGATTGCCTCATCCTCAGAAGCGGCACTTTCAAATACAACAGGTGTGCCAAAGCTGATAGACGTTCCACTAACAGTTCCTACGACAGCGGTTCCATAATTAGAGTTACCGCTATCCCTATAAGCAATAACGTGTCTATCGGCATTAGAGTCGTAAACAATTGATGGAAAGGCAACACCACCACTTTCATACTGAACAACACTTCCAAAGCTAATTGATGTGCCGCTAATCGTACCGACAACAGCCTTTCCTTTTTCAGAGTCACTACCGTCTTGGTAGGCTATAACGACCTTCTGAGCAGTAGAATCGTAGGAGATTGAGCCATAGCTGAGGTTTCCAGTTTCAAACACAGTAGCCGAGCCAAAACTGATTGAGGTTCCACTTACAGTGCCAACGATAGCTGTTCCCTGACTGGAGTTTCCCATGTCCCTGTAACTAATAACTACTTTCTGGGCATTAGCATCGTAAGCAATTGCGTTTTCGCTAACTTGCGCGCTTTCAAATACAACTGAAGTGCCAAAACTAATTGATGTGCCGCTTACCGTCCCAACAACGGCTCTTCCGTAATAGTTTGTAAAATCACTGTCGTTATAAACTATAACTATTTTCTGAGCGTTGGAATCATAAGCAATGGCAGTGTTTCGGATAGCGCCAGTTTGATGTGTAACGGGTGTCCCCGTTGTTAGCGTATTGCCAACACTTTCAGCAACAACACTTACCGTGCCATCGCTGTTTACAATTACTTTATTGCCATTTGCCAAAGTTCCTGATGCCGTAGCGGTGTAGTAGGCATCAATAATGTTAGGGTCTTTGCCGATAAAACGCATGGCTTAGACCTAGCTTATTTCTTCGTAGCTAACAAAAACCTTCAGATCGTTTGCGGCGCTGGCGGTGGCGCCGATGCTTTTATCCTCTTCCAGATAGAAAGCAGTGTTTTTGTCGAAAGCGACAAGTGTTGAGTCTTGCGGCACTGATACGGTTTTTAATAGCTCTGTAGCCGTCCCACCAATATCATCCTCTGAGTAATACGACAGAGTAATGTCTGCTGCTACTGAGCCATCAACATTAGAAACCAAGATTGAGTTGACTTTAAAAACCTTGCCAGAGCTTGCGGCGTTAGAAACTACCGCAGTGGCATTGGTCGTGGACAAATTAACAACGGCGCTTTTTCCCGTAATGGTTGCAACATTTACAATGTTTGGTGCGGCCATTTTCTATCTCCTATCCAAATACAATAGCCATAGCAATGGCTTTACCCGTGTTGATTCCTGCGGCCCCAAACGACAACTTACCAGAGCCATCTGTTAATAATGCCTGACCGTTGGTGCCATCTGCGTTGGGAAGCTCTAAGCTATAGGTGGCACTGGCAGAGTGGGGTGGCCCCTTTAGGGTTACACCGTGAGTATTAGACTCGCAGTTAAATCGGATCGCACCAGCATTAGTATTGCCGTATAGCTCTGTAAAATTAGTGCCGCTAGGCGCAAGCCTCACATTACCCGGCACAGTGATGTTGCCGGTAAGCTGAGTAGCAGCAATAGCTAGTGCGGCTTGGTGTGCCGTAACAGATGCCTCCGTAACAGTAAGCGTTGGAATAACGGCTTCAACGTGGTCTTTTACAGCCGCATTGGTTGGTATCTGAGTATCGCTATCTGCAAATGTTTCCCCAGATGTAGTTACTGCACTAGCTTCAAGATTAGAAAAGGCAACGCTAGTTAATACAGCCGCCCCACCAACCGTGGCTGATGTAGCCGCAAGCGTAGTAAACGTGCCTGCCGCCGCAGTAGAACCACCAATAACAATGTTATCTGCTGTGCCACCATCTAAGTTGGCGGTCGTAATAGTTCCAAGATTGCTTACAGTAGCGCCGTTAAAGTTGACCGTCCCACTAGCAGTTAGGTTAGTAAATGTTCCTGCGCCAGCAGATGAGCCACCAATCGTAGCGCCATCTACCGTACCACCATTNATGTCGGCAGANGNNGCAACAAGGTTTGTAAAAGTACCGGCGGCTGCTGAAGAAGCGCCNATNGTTGTGCCATCAATAGCCCCTGCGTTTATATCAACAGTNGGGATGGTAACTGTGCCGGTAAAAGTNGGGCCTGCCGTATCAGACTTAGTAGCAATCGCAGTCGATATAGCATCAAATTCTGTTTCAAACTCTGAGCCGCGAACAACCTTGTTGGTNTCNCCACCNGGNANNGTNTCTTTAGCCGCAAAGTCAGTAGTCTTAGTGTAGTTAGCCATTGGTAATTCCCAGCCTGAAAAGAAGAAAGGGGGCCGAAGCCCCCGTTTGGATTAGGCAGATGGTACTGCCAGAACAAATCCAGCTTCAGGACGATACACCTGNACACCGTAAAGGGTGTCTGCGGTGTACAGAGTAGACAAGTACTCTTGCTTGTACTGAGTCTGCGAACGAACGGCAAGTTGCTCTGCCATAACGACCGCATCAGTGTGGAACAGCATCGCCGCACGGGTGTCAACGCTAGACGCAGTGTTGTCAGCCGCAGCCTCAATGGTTCGGCAGTTGGCAGAAACGTAAACGTCTACACCATACAGGTTGCCGATCAAGCCGCTGTTGACTGTACCACCAGATACAAAGTCTGAAGACACATACCGATCAATACCCATAATCGCATTGCGCGTTGCGGGCGGGATAATCAGGTTACGATTTTCCATCGGTACGTTGTTGTCATCTAGCTTCTGGATCATGTCGCGGAAAAACGCATCCGTGAACTCGTCACCAGCTACCAGAGTGTCATCAGTGTACTGAGTGGTAGTGCCGTTATCGTTGAAGAAACAACCAGTGTGCTGGTAGTCAGTAGCAGCAGGGCTAAATACAACAGCGCCACCATCACCAAAACCAGTACCAGCCGCATGAAGGTCATTGTCAACCTGTACAGCCAGCGAATAACCAGCGTCTTCAGTGTAGAACTGACGCANAGATGNCAAGNGCNTGNACCTCTACGATGTCCTCAATCAGACGNGAGTATTCAAAGTGCCGGTTNATAGTAACCTGCAGCTCTGACTCTGTGTTGGCAATGATCGTTACCGCAGTATCAGCCGCCTTAGCGTTGGCATCACCACGNGTAGGCTTAGGNATATGAATAACGTCACCCTTCTTGCCATTCATAGCGATACGCTTGACAAGGGGAGCCATCTTCAAGTTCTTTTGATAAGAAGCAATAATCTCATCTGACCAGATTTCTGGTACAAATGTTGCTGCTTCTGTTAAGGCGGTATTACCTGACGCGCCGGGATAAGTTGCTGTAGCCATGATAAATCTCCTTTAAGGCTATTTAACGCGACCCTCGGCGTAGGCTCTCAGCAATTCATCTGAAAGACTTTGATAACGCTCTGGGTCATCTCGCATAAGTTTTACAATGTCAGCGCGACGATAGACCTTCTTCCTTGTCCCCTCTGTGGAACCGCGAGCGTTACCAGTGTTTGCAGACTTCACAGTATTCTTACGAGCCGCCAGTTCTGCGTTAGCAGTCTGTTGGACAACCTGATTACGTTCTTTGTAAAGCGTAAACAGTTCATCCGCAGCGTCATAGTCATACCGTTGGTCGGCATCCACAAATAACTTTGTCCTAACCTTTGACCCCTTAATCCACTCGGCAAACTTAGGGTCTTGCAGTATCGTTTCCATCTCTGGGTGTTTGGACTTCAACTGTGCAAGAGTGGCCTGTTGTTTGTACTGTTGAGTGTAAGCCTCCGCTTCTTTGATCTTGGGNTGGTTAGCAATACGGCTATCCACAGCTTTTTGAGGATCAACAAAGAAATCAACATCTTCGCTATCGTCTACTTGCTGTTGCTCAGGTGCTTCTTTAGCCGAGAGTTCTGTCTGGATGTAGTTGTCAACCACTTGCCGTAGTTCGCCNACCTCGTTCCGCTGCTTGCCTGAAAACTTTTCAAGNTCTTGGTGCATCTGTATTAATTCTTCAACAGACTTACCTTGATACTTTTCTGGTACTTCAGGCTCTTGAGGTTGTTCCTCTACAGGGGCCTCAACAGCTTCAACGACCGGCTCTTCCGGTGTTGCGGTGTCCACCTCATCTGGACGCTCATCAATAATTGTCGCTCTTGACATNACTTAACTTAGCCCCGCCTTATCAAAGGTTATGGAGATATTTAAAGTTCGCCCGCCTCTCGACGAGCTTCNCTTCCTCTTCGTCCCGCTTCCTCGTGTTCGCGTACCCACTTCATGTGGCGTCCGGGGAAATCCCCGGTAGATCCATCTAGCACGAACGGAGTCGCCGAAACGACCTTCGTAGCTACAGCGCCGCAACCGCACCTATGGGTTGTGGTTGTGCTGTCTACAAATTCCTCGAACAAATGACCGTTTTCGCACCTAAAGTCAAAAACCCTAATCATCTGTTCCTACCAAATCGTCATAACTGTTGTTTATTGAATCTTCAAACTGCAACAGATATACCAATACTTCTAGCTGGCCCTGCCTAAAAAACAGGTCTTCAGCNTCTTTTACCATCGCGACATTATTAATAGCCGCCGCGTTCTGTGTCAACTCTTCAGTTAATTGCTTCCAGCCATCGCTTCTAAATAAATCAAAGTAATCGTTGTAATACTTTTCATCTTCACGAGTCATCAGGCTTTCTTTTTCCTTCTTCTGCCAGATGCAGTAACCGCATACTTAATAGCTTTTGGCCCTTTCTTCTTGCGTTTCGCGGCTTCTTTNTCTGCCTTNGTCATCTTGGCAGCTACAGCNTTGGGCCTACAGGCNGGNTANGGACGCTTAGANCCCTTGGCTTTNTTACGGCCACACTTCTTGCCGGTCTTAATATCTACCCAATCTTCTTTAAACCATTTNGTNAANCCNCCTTTNGNCTTAGCCATAAGTACCGCCACGCTTTTTGTATTCCCGCACCAGCCACGCATTGGCGTAGGCACTAGGATATACGTCAAATTTACGCTTGGCCGCAGCTTTAACCCTAGAGTAAAGAGCCTTGTTCTTTACATTATCGGGTATNGAGCCTTTCTTCTTGGCCTTGGGTTTAGCTTTTTTTCTTGCCACGTTTNCTCAACCTCTTCAAATCAGCACCAGTAATNTTGTCCCTTGGNGGGGCAACCCTAGCCAGCTTCTTTTGCTTGGCAGAATACTTAGNTTTAGGCATTACTTCTTCGCCTTTTTCTTGGCTTTTTTCTTNTTCTTTTTAGCTGGCTTAGACTTGTACGCACCCATTCCATAACCCATANCAGCCTCCTATTTGGCCTTGTGGACTTTCTGAACCTTAAAATCTGCTGATTGAGAAGCGCCTTTGTGCGGCTTGTAGCCTCCGGGCGGATTCTTCATCAACTTGTATTCTTTGCCATCTTTCATCCAATGATAGCCTTTTGGCGCTTTAACCTTCACTCTCTGCCTCCTTTATAGCTTTTTGCAAGGAATACTGCCGCTTGCAAGCATGGCACGATCCGCAAGTTAAAAACCCTTCAGTAGTCTCTTTAGGCTTTCTACACGACCAATACATTTTGCGCAACTCTTGGGGCATAGCAAAGTAAACACCCAGACTTCTTTCAAGCGGAACTTTGCTCATGTAATCAAATGGCGCAACCCATACAGGCTTTGTTTGTTTATTAATAAATAGCGCAGAAAAAATGCTGTATGCCTCGGCACTTTCTTCTTTGCTCATGTTGTAGTCGCCAGTAAATACTGCGGCTACGGGTTCAGACATCGTTGCAACAACCCGACCAGCTTGAAACAACGCCAACGCCATGTCTCGACCACCGGGATATTTAGCTTTATACGAGTAAAAACTTGATGAAAACTCAAACGGGCGTTGATTTTGCTGCATCCACGCTATGCTTTGCTGAATTGCATGGCCTTCTGCCTTAATCCTACCTTCGGAGTTATCAAGGTGAATTGAGTGTATATGGACATCAAACGAGGTATGCTCAAGAAGGCTCCAAGCAAGCGAAATACTATCCATCCCGCCAGAATACATAACTATCACCTTATCCGACTTTCTTTTTAAAAGTCCGTGATATTTATGCGCTATATCAAGAGATTCTTTAGTTTTTAAGCGGTAAACGTCCTCTAAATTTGTTGTCACCACTTTTTGCAGGACCAATATCGTGCTGTCAGTTTACTAGGTGGATTTGTATCACACTTGTGCCTAGCCCGAAATGACTTACGCCTAGCCGGTTGGCTCTTTTTGATCGTCATTTTGGCATCACCAAACCTAATGGTCTTGGTCTTGTCCCCCACCTTCGC
>FUFK010070821.1_pt1 | contig 10454 bp, 14 predicted proteins | sample 1021851 | NCBI WGS metagenome assembly FUFK01 (sample SAMEA51879418, study PRJEB19060) | metagenome
CTAATCTATCTATTGCTTCGAACTGTTGTAATCTGTTTTGTTCTCTTGCTGCATCAGCTTGTGCTTGTCTAAATTGAAAGTCTTGTCCTGCTAACGCTTGTCCTAAACCTATTGCTTGTTGNTGTAATCCAGGNACAGTTGTNGCTAAACCTAANTGTTGANNTGCTAATCCAGATTGTAAACCAGCTAATTGTCCTTGTTGACCAAAAGCNTGTGCAGCTAATTGATTAGCTTGNGTAAATCCAGCTTGATTTAATTGTGCTTGTAGTAAAGCTCTATCTAAATCTGATTTTCTTTGATACTCAGCTGTTTGAACTCCTGCTCTGCCAGAACCCAGGACTCCTAATTTTGCTTGTTGATCTTTAATTGCTTGTTGTCTTNNTGCAGCTTGTTCATCAAAAGNTGCAAGTGTAGCNTCTCTNACTGCTGTTTGATATGGAGACTCAAAAGCTTGGAAAGCTGTTGGTCCTGTTCTACCTGCTGCAGCTGTAATAAAATCTGGTACACCACCAAGTGTTGTTTGTGCTGTATCTAAAAATGGTTGAAAACCAGCTACGCCAGTTCCTGTTACACCTGTTATTTGTCCTTGATCACCAAACTGTAATGTTCCTAATCCTGCTTGTGTTGCTTGTTGTTGTTGAACTGCTTGATCTAATGCAGTCTTACCTACAACTGATGGTGCAAATGCAGCGGTGTCAAGCGGTGTTTGTACTTGATCTTGTAATGAAGTTAAATAGGCCTTCTGTGCTTCTTCTATAATTGGGGATGGACGTGTTATCTGTGTTACTTCTTCAGCCATTATGCTCTCCCCATAGATTCTAATTGTTTCATAGTGTTATACATTCTTTTTGCACCTTTGTTAATGCTACCGCCTCCAGCTGCTCTNACAGCATCNGCAGTAAATACGAATTCATTTTTGCTAAGTCTAGCAGGCACGTCATCGGCTTTTTCTTTTGCACCGTATGGCATGAAGCCTCCAGTATAACGCATATCTGCCTCAATTGGAAGCCCTCCTAAACCACTTTCTTGTTCCGTGGGCCTTGATCCAAGGGCATAGTTTGTTCTCATCAAACCACCCTGTGCCACGTTAGGTCTAAACGCTGTTGTGTCAAACTCACTCCACATTTCAGCTGCTTCTGCTTGTAATCTAGCTATTTCAGATGGCTCTAGTCCTGCCTCTTCACCCTCTTCTTCTATTTGTTGTTGTGTCTGTGTCAATGATAAGCCTGCCACCACAGCTGCAGCTACTCTTGGTTTAGATATATTTTTACCATCTGGTGTAAATATTGATCCTTTTAACAATCCTGAAGGAGTGAGTTGTTCACCGCCTACACTTAATAAACCTTGTTTTGCTTCAGCTACTTTTATCAATTCATCTAATTCATTACCTTGAGCAAATTTTTCTGGTGCTCCGTATAATAGTTTATCCAAACCTGTGCCAAGCTCTGCAGCTCTACCAGTTAATCTTAAATTTTCTATGCCAAATGGTGCGACCTGACCTTTAGTAAATCCTCTAAATGTTTGAGATGGTGCAATGGCTAATAAAGTTTTAAGTGGGCTTATCCTACCTCGACCCTGTCTTAATTGGCCACCAAGAGATAAAGCTAAAGCTGCGGGTATACCTGCTGGTGTAGCAGCAACAAAAGGTGCTGCAACTTGCATAATACCTGCTACTTCTTTAGGAATTATCTTCCTAGCTACTTTTTTTAANANNTCTNNTTATTTTCNTTAATAGTCCCATAATATCGTTTTATTGTATTTTTTCATAGTTTACAACTTAGAATCACCGCCTAAAGGCAATGCTTCTACTGTTATTTTAACATCTCTTCTTAGATGCTCTTGTTTAGTGTCTGTATTTGGGTCATTTACATCAGCTTGTGCCTCTGCATCAGACATATATTCTTTACCTGTTATAGTGTTGGTAAGAGTTACCTCACTCTGAGGCGTAATAATAGGTGTTCTTTTACCGTTAATCTCTTCGTATCTCAATGATGCTTCTTGTTCAATAAATGGCATTATGTCCTCGTTATTTGTAATATTGCAGCCGTCATCTTAACCACGTTAGTTTGTGACGTTTGCATCTTCAATATATCACCTTCTTCTAATATTAAAATATTATTAAAGGTTAACATATCAGCGCTATCACTAGCATTTACTACGTTTGTGCTAAACTCAAAATCAGTGCTAGCAGAACTGTCTCTAACTTTAGTCGTAACAGTTAAGGCAGAACCATGTGTATTAAATAGTCTTATGGTCTTTACAATAGATGTCGTAGCTGTAGGTGACGTATACATATCTACATCTGACCCAGCTGAACTAATTGTTGCTTGTATATTTTTGTAAACATTTGCCATTACGATAAAAAGAAATTAAATCTTTGTTGCTCCTCTTTTTCTGTTTCTAAGAACGTTGAATTAAGTTGTTCTACAACTGTAGTCAAAGCTCTGTTAATTTGTTTTTGGTTAGAGATATCATACTCTGGTTTTGGTTCTGGTAATCTTACTACTATCTTTGCCATTACTTTTTCTCCTCTGCCTCTTTCTCCTCTGCTGCTTTTTTCTCTTCTAATTCTTCTAATCTTTGATTTTGTGCGGAAGTGTTTAAACCAACTTCTTTACCTGTTTTTAAAGTTGCTAGTTCTCTTTCTTCCATTTTTGTTAAATTTAAATCAAGATTAGGATTTCTAAATGCACTAAGAACTCCTTTTAAAGCTCCTCCTACTTGTAGTGCAGCATAAGCTTTTGGATTTGTTTTAGCTAATTTCATTAGTGCAGCATTTGTAAGTATATTTTTTACGGATATACCACGGTCAGGAAAAGGATTTATTAAATTATCTGTCCCACTATAAGTTACTCCTGGTGGTATGCCCAAAGCTTGCATCATTCTAGCATTGTCATCTTCTTGATCTTCTCCCGTAGTGATTGTGGGTCCTCTAGTTAAACCTAAATTAACATCTGCTGTATCATCAAAACCAGAGTCACCACCACTAAAACTATCTACTTGATCTTGAGATGCAGTAGCTCCAGAAATATCACCGTATTCAACAAAACTTGGAATACCTGCAAGAGTCATAATACCAGAACCACCAGCATCTCTTAACATCTGTGCTTCTCTTTCATTTATAAAAGCAAGAAACTCACCTTCAGGCGCCATTGCTTGTATTAGTCTTCTTGCTTCTTTTGTATCTCTAATTGACATTATCTTCTACCATCCAGTTGTAAGTCTAATGTTAGTGTGCCAAATCTCCATGATTGGCTAGCACCATCATTTTCTATTTTAATATTTGCGTAACGTCCTCTTGTTCTAGTATCAACTTTGTTTGTTGATGATGTAATTGTAAAAGGACTTAACGTAGTTGCAGTATCGGTTTGTTGTGGAAACCTTTTCACTGACATAGTTATCTTAGCATCCCCTACAAGATTTTTAAAGTCTGGTAGTATTCTTCGCATAAATAAAAAAAATTGGCCTGATGTGCCTTCTAAATCTAAATCAAAATCAAATGATGTTATGTTTGATGACACTGTTGTGGTTGTTCCATCAGGGTTAATTTGATCTGTGCCTATCTCGTGTTCAAACAACGTGGTTTGTCCTAATCCAGATACACCAACTATTGTAGGAAAAGTGCCCTCTGCGGTAGAGTCAAATTTAGTTCCAAAAGGTTTTGGATATATAGTTCCGTCTATCCAACTTGTTCTAGCTTCTGTCCCTATGTACCAAATAGGTAATTGTCTGCTTTCACCATAATTATATATTACATACTGATCATTGTATGTTGATGAAGTAGTAGGATAATACCAAGTCACTTCACCAAATAAATTATTTAATCCAGCGTTTACTTGTTGACCTTTTGTAATATCTAATTGATCATAAACATAGTCTTCTACAGAACAAGGAAGTGTTTTAACCGTACCATCATATAAGAAGAAACCGTTAGGACTCATCCAATAAGCGACACCATCTACCTCAACTGCAGCATTCTTACCTATAAGTCCACAGTTTGTACCCACTTGTTCAAAACCAAATGTAAAAGGCGCACCTATAAATTTCATAGTGTATAGTGCATTATCCGTCCATATTAGAATTGTTTCTTTAGCTTTTAACGATCCAATGATTCTACTACCATCTTGTAATCTTTGTGTGCCCGCAGCATTTGTTACAGAGGGAGCGTAAGTATTTATATCTTCTTGATCGGAAAATCTTATAAACATATCATCTTGCGTTGTGGGATCACCTATTGTTGTTTCTGTTCCAAGATGAATTAAGTGTCTTGTTGTTGGAGATATTAAACTAGCTCTTGTTGCAGTAGGATTATTGCCTGTTGCAAAACCAGAAGTGGTTGTCGCGGCTCTTGTTGTCAAAGGTAATGTGCCCCCTGCATCCCAAGTAAATGTTTTACCGTTGGCAATCGTTGCTACTAATACTTGTCCAAAATTATCTAGTGACCAAAGCCCTGGTTCTAGTTGCACGGTTGATGCAACTGTAGCTTCACCCCAATCAGAAAAATTTGTAGCATCCGTTACAGCTGTGCCATCTGAGTGAGCAGCTTTATCTGTTCCATTTACTCCCCTTACAATAGTTTGTAAGTCAGCACCTGCAATAGACGCGTAAGATATTAATTCACTTTCTACTAAAATTCTGCCTGCAGAAGTAAAGTTTGTTGTTGAAGCTAATGTAATACTTGTTCCAGATCCACCTGTTCCGTTTGTATCGTTCAATAGTGCACCATTTAAAGTTGACGTTGCAGCACCAGCTACAGATCCTTGCCACTCAGATATACCCCAACCATAACCATAAGATTGTGCGGCTGGACCTATTCTAACATAGGGTGCAATATCTATACTACCACCAGGACCAGCGTTTGCTGGTGTGCCTGAAGTTGTTACTGTTACTTGAAACTGTGTTGCATTTAAAACATTTGTAACTTGAAATTTTTTACCATCAAAATCAGAAACAGAATAACCACTACTACCTGGTAGTGTCGTATCGTCTAGAAAAACAATATCACCAGGTTCTAAACCATGAGCAGTGCTACTTGTAATTGTTACTAAGCTTGATCCTGAAAATGTTTGTATAGTTGCATTATTAATTACAGCGTCTAAAGGTGTTATGTCGTAAAGCTGACCTTCAAAATATAATAACAACAGTTTGTCTGTTCCAATGGCTACGTATCTGTTTCCATCAAGATCTACAAACGGAAACATTTTTCTAGCCACACCAACAATGGTATCTGTAACTAAAGAAGACCAACCACCTACTTTTTCTGGTAATTGATATCTAAACCTAACGTTATTGCAATCAACCCAACGCCCCTCTGCGCCAACAGTTGTGTTTTGTTTGTCTATTCCTGGTGCAAAATTAACTCGTGTAAGAGGCATAATTCATCCTCCTATGCTGTATTGGTTTTGAAAGCCCAGCCACGAGTTGTATCAACATATACTAAAGTTATAGCTTGACCGTTTGTTGATAAAACTAAGTTACTTCCACTTCCATTTATATTGTGACCGTTTCTATTTATAGTTAAATTATTAGAATTAAAAGTTCCTCTTGCATCTACTATCACTACCTCATCGCCAGTTACAGCTGTGGTAGGTAGCGTAATTGTAATCCCTGCAGTTGTTGTATTTGTCAAAAGTTGGTCGCCAGCCACTGCTATGTAAGTTGTTACTGATGCTGAATTTACAGTTCCATAACCTTTTGATAATAATCCTAGTTTCATGTTTGTGCCGTCTGACACAACTGCAACAGTTGCATTTATTGGTATAGGGACGCTAGTCCCACTAGCTGTTTGCACAGATAAAGAAAAGAGTGTAGATCCACTTCCTCTAGTTGTAGAGTCTTTTACTATAATAGATCTTTCCGCACCGCTAGGCATAATTAAAGTTCTATTACCAGTTAAAGTCCCAGTTAATTCGTAAAAAGCATTTTTACCATCTGAAGTAGCTCCATTAGTTAGAGTAAGAGTGACGTCTCCAGATGCCATGGATTGACTTAAATATCCTGTAGCTGATTGTTCTAATATTTGTAAATTTGTATTTGTTATTGTTCCCCATAGACCAGCCTTTTCACCGGTTGCTATAAGTTCTAATTTTGTATCTGTAGAAAAACTTGATGCCATATTAATAAGGTTCTATCGGTGTCCAGACCATAGTTGCGCCTGGCACTACTGCACTCCATGTTATCGCCGTAGCGTCTTTTGTATCCAATGTTAGTGGGCTTCCATCAACGCTTACATTTGCTGCTGCAGTCACTGTAACAGTACCTGTCGCCATAGTCAATCCGTTTCCAGTGACAGAAATATTAGCATCTGCTGAAACTACGGCTGTTCCGGTAGCCAAGGTCAGTGGACTGCCTGTAGGGCTTAAATTAGCCTCTCCAGATATGGATAATGTACCAAGACCAAGTGTTAGAGGACTGCCTGAAACATTTTCAACAATAGAATCAGCTGTAATACCTATGCTACCTATCGTTATTGTTAACGATGTTTTAGTAGCTGTGATAGTTACGTTTCTATCCTCAGCTGCTGTTGCAAACGGAAACTCTGAAAATGCACTTAATCCTAACATAATTTATCCTTAAACAGGAGAGAGTGTGGTGTTATGGTGGTGACACTCTCCCCAGTATAAGGATATATCACTTTTTAAACCAAGCAGGAAGCCCTAAATGTGGTCTAGTATCGTTTATATTTTTATCAGCATCCTTAGATTTTTGATCGTTATAATGTAAAAATACTTGGGCGCAGTTATCACCTTGAAACTCTTCTCTCCAATGTTCTAATTCCATACCTCTATAAACTAACATATCGCCAGGCTTTAGATTAACTAAAATACCTTTATTTTGACTAGATACGGTTATTTTTTTACCGTCAGGTATACCAACATTTTTCTTTGGTTCTAAATGTATTGGCCAAGGGTCACCTCCAAGATTAAGTGTTGTTGATATCTCACAACTAAATCTGTCTTTGTGTCTATGTAATACGTCACCAGGTTTGTATATTCTTGCATAAGAATATGTAGGATATAATTTTAACCCTGTTTTCTTTTCCATAATAGGTAAAGTTCTCATCAATAAAGTTTCCATAGCTAAATCTGCATAATGTGAATATGTATTTGGAACTTGTTGATCTGCCCACGTTCCCCACTCCTCTGTAAATTGAGATATGTATCTTTCATCAAATAAAGTTTTTGCAACCTGCCTTTTAAGTAAAAAGTAATTATAACAAAACTCTGCTATATCTTTAGGCACGGCTTCTTTAATTACACAATATTTATTTTTTTTAAAACTCATTGATAAACTATATTCCCACTTACTATTGTTTTTTTATTATCTCTAGACGGCAGTGACTCATGTGGTATGGCGCCTAAAAATATTAAACATTTTCCTTTTACTGGTTTTACTCTGTGTTCATTTAATTGCACATATGGATAACCTATGTTTACAAATCTAGTATCTCCAGATTTACTTCCACAATCTACATAAAGAATAAAAGAATAATTATTTTTACCAAGAGAATGACAATGAATGTCGTGATGATCACTAATAGAGTATTTTTGAAACCACATATATTCTATAATATTTTTTTCTCTCTTTAATATTCTACCTACATAATTTACATATTCTTGTAAATAGTTTTTTATTTCATCAAACAATTTTTTATTAATAGAGTTATCATAATTAGATTGAAGATGTTTATATCTTGTTAATTTTTGTTTTTTAACTTTGTTGTATAATTTATTATCTATAGGAAGAGTTGTTTCAAATATAGATTGTGTAAAATCATTTATTTGTATTTTCATTTTTATTACTCCTCTCTTTTGATATTGCTGTTTCAACAGCTTTAATGTTCCAATGTATAAATCTAAATGGTTCTAGACCTGGATCTACTGCAAACTCATGAGGGACATAACCTGGAAAAATAATCATTGTTCCTGGTTTTGGTTTATAGTGAACCTGACTACTACCTAATGTTATTTTAGATTGATCTTTTGTAGGTAGCTTTGTCATCTCTGCGCCATGTCTTGGTTCATGAAAAATAGGATAAGATGTTTTTTCACTACATTTTAAAAAATAAAAACCTGATACGTGTTGGTTCCAATGCATGTGTGTAGAGTGATGACCACCACCTTTTTCACTAAACTCTTGCACCCAAAATTCTGTAAAATGTAAACTATGGTTTCTTAAATCAAAACCTTGCCAATCTAAAAACTCGTAAGATCTTTGACCTATGAATTGAACTAATTCCATTACTTTAGGATCATTAGAAAAACTTTCACTATGATAAGATAAACCAAATGATCCTATATCTTTTTTCCATTTAGGTTCATTTTTTAATTTATCTCTTAAAAGTTTTTCTCCTTTTTTAATATATTTATCTGTTACTTTAATTGTGTTTTTCAAAAACATTGGTGCTTCTGCAATCCATATTGGTGTTTGAAAATAAAATGCGGATTTAAAATCTACATGTCCTGTTGGTTTATTACTTCCGCCTTGTTTCATATTATTTAAATGGATAGCCAAGATTCCATATCACTAGACTATGCCTTATCCCTTTCGTCACTGGTTTAACTCTATGCCATACAAAAGATGGAAATACAACCAACGAGCCTTTTGGTAATATTTCGGTGCATGTTCTGATGTTAGGTTTTTTATTAGGATCTTCATTTCTAAAATCAAACTCTAGCTCTCCGCCTTTGTATTCTTTTGGATCTGTTAAACTTACGGTAACAGATAATTTTCTTATTTTACCTTTTGTTGGACCCTCTTCTACATAAGGTTTGTCCCAACTATCACAATGCCAATCATAGTACTGACCTTTTTTATATATTGTAAACTGACATTGTTCTGACCAATCCCACTCAAAGTTCCAACCTGCATTTTGATTTGCCATTTTAACGTAAGGTTGAATTTCTTTAAATATCCATCTATCGTTCATCCAAACAATATTTGAATTTCTTTTCTTTTGTAAATTTTTAATTTCTTCTTTATTAAGAGGATTTTTATTAAAATCTCTATCTCTTCCAAAACCACCTGTGATAGCCATAATTTCTCTTTGTTTTTCTGATTTACCATATTGCACAATCATATCGCAAATTCTTGGTGGTATGACAGATTCAAAGTACCAATAGTAATTAGATATATTCATAAGTTGTAATTAAAAAAACGTTTATTTTTTCTGATTTATTTTCAGATATAAAATATTTTTGCGTAGCAGGAAACATATAAAAATAATTGTTTTGAAGTGGTACGTGCCAAGTTCTACCTTTTCTTCTATTATCATCGTATTCGATAACAAGTTCGCAAGAATCTTTTTTACAATCTATAACGTAAATTAATGTAAAATCAGCTGAGTTTCTTAAATCTACGGGGTCAACTTGGTTTCTAGAAAAAGACTTTTCTTTTGGATTAAGAACTAATCCAAAATCTATTTTTGGAACTAAAGTGATTTGATGTTCTAGATTAACGTGATCTCTTAAATAATCTTTTAACCATTGTAGAGGTTGTGAAAAAGGCACTCTATAGTCTTGATAGGAATAATCTTTATTGTTCTGACTAATTCTATCTTCTTTTATATAAGATGAAACAATATCGTTTTTTATTTTTACTCGATCTATTTCGAAGCCTTTTGGAGTTTTAATCTCTCCGTAAATAAGACTAATTTCTGACAGCACCACCTTCTGCATGAATTATTTTTCTATTTTATTCCAGCTCCCATTATCTTCGTCCCACTCATAATAATGAGTAGAAATTTCTGCTTCTTCTAAGGCAGGCGGATCTCCTACTGGAGATTGCCATCTTGCTTCTGCTGTATTAAGAACCCAACTAGCATAAGGTTTCTTATGAATAAAAATATCATTATCTTCATCATAAATCATACCTATACCAGCATAATTTCCTCTAAATGCTTTAGAGTCATCACCTGATTTATGTTTATTGCCATAAGTATTATAAGATGTTTTTTTCCAAAGTGGCCAGTTATGAATACGTTCTAAAAACTGTCTACCTACTTCTTCATCTTCAATACCATCTGCATTCTGACAATCCTTGTCAGCAACAACATGCACTGACATGACTTTACTGTTGATACCTAATTTTGCATAATGTGCCATAATGTTCTCCTTATATATTAATTTTAATTAAGCTTCAACCACATTAATTTTGAAACTTATATCTTATAATTACTACGCCTGATCCACCTGATCCACCTTGAGTAATTGGTATTCCAGGACCACCTGATGATCCTCCACCACCACCTCCAGTATTAGCCGTTCCATTTACTGCAAGCCCTGATGGTCCACAACCTGCACCATTACCACCACCTCCGGCACCTCCTGCTCCTTTAGAAGCTGGTGCTGGTGTTGTACCACCACCTCCGCCTCCAGCTCTCGCTGTTGGTGTGCCATTAATGCTTGATGTTGCTCCTGCACCACCGGCTCCGCCTCCACCTGGACCATTGGATG
>FUFK010015897.1_pt1 | contig 10453 bp, 11 predicted proteins | sample 1021851 | NCBI WGS metagenome assembly FUFK01 (sample SAMEA51879418, study PRJEB19060) | metagenome
TTTGAAAGAGTTATGGTATTGATTTGACAATAAGTAATCAGTCCAATTAAAGCAACTCCCCATGGCCAGCCAATATCAACATATGACATTCTTCCAGTTCTCCATATTGGAATACATACCACAAAAAGAAATAACACTAATTGAGCAATACCATTGATTAATGCAATAGATTGAAAATTATTTGAGCTAAATAGCAGTATCCAACAAGCTATAAATGGTATAAATGGTTTAAAATATTTCATTTATTTTTGATCTGAAGATTTAAATCTTGTTGAATGAGAAGTAGAGCTATGCTTTGTTTTTCTTCCTTTAACTCTTTTTCTCCAAAGTTCAAAAGAGCTTCTTTTAAGATGTGTTCTCATAATTTTTCGAACGCCATTTTCTTTTAATCCAAATTGATATTCAATGGCTTCAAAGGGAGTACGATCTTCCCATGCCATTTCGATAATTCTATCAATATCTTGAGGCTTAATATCCAAATCCACCACCATGACACATTAATATCTGTCCAGTGACATAGTTGGATTCAGGAATACAGAACATATATATTGCTCCAGCAGCTTCTTGAGGAGTTCCAGGTCTACCTAAAGGAATCATAGTCTTAGCTGATTGAAATACAGCAGAATTCACACCAACTTTGATTTTATTTCCTTCAATATCAATGAGCGATTCTTCTTTTTCAGCATCTGCATCAGTTAAGCGAGTTTTAATGAGTCCAAATCCTACAGCATTGACATTAACATTGTATCGACCCCATTCTTTTGCCATAGTTTTAGCCATCCCTACAACTCCAGCTTTTGCTGTAGCGTAATTTATTTGTCCAGCATTTCCAAANATTCCAGATGTAGAAGAGATATTTACTACTTTTCTAAAATTGGTAATTCCATTTTCCTTTTCTTCTAAAAACAGTCTTTTAATGTGAGGTTGTGCAGCTCTAAGAATTTTAAATGGAGCGGTAAGATGACATTCTAAAATTGCATCCCACTGTTTATCATCCATTTTTTGAATGACATTGTCCCAAGTGTATCCAGCATTATTAACAATGATATCTATTCCACCAAATGACTCTAAAGCAGTGTTAATAAATCGTTCTGCAAAGTCATCATCAGTAACGCTTCCATTGCAAGCAACTGCTTTTCCTCCTATATCAGTAATATCAAATACAGTTTGATTGGCAGGATCTGCATCTAAATCATTTACGACAATGTGAGCACCATCTTTGGCTAACATTAAAGCTAACTCTCTTCCAATTCCTCTTCCAGAACCGGTAATGAGTGCTACTTTTCCTTCTAATTTTTTTTTCATAAGATTTCCTTTTTTAATCATCAATTTTACCATTTTTTTTAATTTGTTGCTCTATTAGTTTTTAAAGGTAGTGCATTGACATTTATATAAGTAAAGTGTACTTTACACATTAAAAATTTTATGGGGAAATAAATGATTAATAATAAAGGTCTTATAACAACACTTGCTTTAGCAGTTCTATCAACGTTATATCTTGGAAGTGTGTGGAATGATTTTTTTGGTACATTGAGTGTAAATGTATCGATGGATCGTCAACAGGCAATTAAAGCAGCCTCAGATGCTTCAAAGCAATTCGACATTCTAGATGATTCATTTGAGCAAGCATCTATATATAATTTTGACGATTCGTTACGAAATTTTGTTGAGTTAAAACAGGGTGGTAAAGAGAAATTCCAAGAGATAATCGATAACGATGTTTATTCACCATATAATTGGATGGTCCGTTCCTATAAAGAAGGTGAGATTGTTGAAGCGATGTTTCAATTCAAGCCTGATGGAAGTCCTAATGGATATAGAATTAAAATTCCTGAAGATTATGATTCAGATAATCTTGATGAAGAAGACGCCTTAGCACTGGTTGAACAAAACATTAATAATCAGTGGTCTGGAAATTTTAACGATTACAATCTTATAGAATCATCTTTTAAGGAAATGCCAAATGGAAGAATAGACCACTCCTTTCTTTTTGAACATAATCTTCAAGATATTGGTGAAGCAAAATATAGATTACGAGCAACAGTNTCNGGCTCAATNATAAACTCTGTAAGNCCTTTTGCATTTGTNCCTGAATCNTTTCAAAGAGAATTTGCTAANATNAGATCTGATAATGATACAATTGCNATNTTTGCCAATTTTGCNTTNTTAGGNATTTANTTNTTNGGCATTGGTGTNACTTCNCTAATAATTTTNTANAGAAANGGNTGGTTNAGATGGAANAAGTCAGTNTTAGCTGCTGCNTTTGTNGCTCTNTTTTCAAATATTCTTTTAAATCTTAATTTCTATCCTACGNTTTGGATNGCCTATGATACAGCCTCCTCAAAATCNCAATTTTTAACNGAACAATTATTGGGNANGATAGCCAATGGAATTCTTATGTTCTTNNTTTTNGCTGCCTCATTTATCACAGCTGAGTCATTAACAAGAANAGCNTTTCCNAANCANATTCAAATTTGGAAGACATGGAGTTCTAACGTTGCAAACTCAAAACNCGTATTAAATGATACTATTTTTGCTTACTTGATTGTTCCAATTAAACTAGCTCTTGTAGTAGCATTTTATATACTCATGGAAAGAAATTTTGGATTCTGGTCTCCAGCTTCATCATCATTNGATCCNAATTANTTAGCATCTATTTTCCCGTGGTANACAGGTTTAGCTATATCTTTACAAGCTGGTTTTTGGGAAGAAATGTTATTTAGGGCAGTTCCAATAGCTGCGGGGGTTTTAATTGGTCAACGATATAATATGCGCTTTACNGGATTAATGGTNGCTATGGTAGTNCAGGCATTAATTTTTGGTGCNGGACATGCTAATTATCCCGCGCAACCATCATATGCGAGGGTCGTTGAATTATTTTTACCATCAATTGTGGTTTATGGTATGATTTATTTACGATTAGGAGTTGTCTTTGCAGCTATTACTCACTATGTATTTGATGTTGTATTATTTTCTTTACCAATTTGGTATTCTTCAGGATACATTTTTGATAAGTTTATGACAGTTGTTGGAGGATTAATTCCTTTGCTTGTNATTNTATATTTTAGAATGAAACATCAGAAATGGTCTGATGTAGATTCTNCATCATTAAATGAAGGTTTTGTACCTACTCCACCAGAGAAAAAAACTGCCGAAGAACCAGAAGTCGTTAGCACTGTTCCAACTGCTTCTAATGTTTTAAACCCAAAAATTATTGGTATAGCTCTGCTATTTGTAATTGGAATTTTCAGTACCTTTAAGCTGTCGAATGTAGAGGTTCCTGTTAATTCACCATCAATTGACAAAGAAAAGGCAATTTCAATAGCAAATCAATTTTTATCTGATAACAATATTACATTACCTGATGGATATAATGCCTATGCATTTGATGATAGCTCATATCCTGCATCCTCATTTGTTTGGGAGGAGCTTGGGGAAGAGACGTATTTATCGTTACTTGGATCTTACGTTTTAGGACCTAGGTGGAAAGTGAGGTTTGCAAAGTTTGATGGACCAGTAGAGTCACGTGCAAGAGAAGTGATGGTATCTATGGATTTTGATGGAAATATTTTGAGATTTAATAATAGGTTTCCAGAAGATGAAGCGGGTAACCAGCTAAGCAGAGAAGAAGCGCAAGTACTTGCTGAAAATGCGTTAGCTGAATATTTAGGTATGAATATATCTGCTGTTACTCTTACCAGTGCTCAAGAATCTCAAAAGCCAAATAGGTTAGATTGGACGTTTACTTTCACAGATAATAATGAGTTAGACTATGAGGGCGCAAAACTTCAAAATATTATCTCAATATCAGGTGATCANATATCAGGATTCACAAAATTTGTTTTTGTTCCAGAAGATTGGGCAAGAATGAAACGAGATCGTGAAGGTTTGTCAGGTATTATAGGTACTCTATTTACCGTTCCTGGCGCAATTTTCGTTATAGGGTTGTTATTAATGAGATCATTTAAGTTATTAATGGATCGAAAAATCAATATTAGAAAAGGTTTAATTTTTGGTTCGTTTGCTATTTTTGGAATTCTTAGTGTCTTTAATGATTCATCATTCCTTAATACTTTGCCAACGAATCAACCTATTGAAAATTTGATGACTACATACTACATATCATCAATAGGTGGAGCACTGATTGCTCTTGGACTAATTAATATATTATTGTTTGGAACACTGAATAAAATTGTACAACCATCAATAAATAATATCAAAATAAAAGATGCAGTTCTTGGAGGGATAATTGTAGCATTAACCATGATTGCTTCATTGGTGTTAGCTGGCTCTTTTCAGTTAAACTTAAATCCAAATTTTGCAAGTTTTAATCTTACTTCATATTACCCAATCTATGATACATTGAATGCATATACGTTTTTTGGACCTATTGCTTTTAATATTTTTCTTGCAGCAGTATTGTATGATATTACAAAAGGGTGGAGCAATGATATCAAAGGAAACTTGATTGCTTACATATTAGTTGTTGCAGTATTTACAAGCGACATAGGGTTTCAATATGATATAGTAAGCTCTATAATGATTGCACTACTTTATGGTGCCTTAATTTTTACAATTTTTAAATTTATTATTAAGAATAACTATGCTATGATCCCATTTTATACATTATTTATGCGATTTTATGACAGATTTGCTGCCACTGATTTTGGCGTAGCATCATCATATTCAAATGAATTATTGTTTCTGGGATTATCATTAATTTTAGCATCTTTTGTAATGGCTTCTTTGACGAGGAAACTATTTAATATGAATGTAAAAGGATAAAATATATTATATTCCTTTCATGTCTTATTTTAATGGGAAAACAGTCATAGTAACTGGAGCTTCTTCAGGCATTGGTGAAGCAACAGCAAAAGAGTTTTTATCTAAAGGTGCTAAAGTAATTTTAGTANCTAGAAGTGAGTCTAAAATGCACGATTCATTTAAAGACTTTAATCAAGATTCATACTCTATCTATCCATTTGATTTAACTAATTTAGATGACATTGATTCTTTTGTAAAAATGCTAATAAAAAAAGAAGGTCCAATTGATATTCTTTTTAATAATGCTGGGGTAAGTCAATTTGGATATTTTGAGGAAAGCGATTTATCTGTGTTAGATAAAATAATGGAGCTTGACTTTTTTTCAGTTGTTCAATTCACAAAATCAATTTTACCTCATATGATAGCTAAAAAATCTGGTCAAATTGTAACGAACACAAGTGTTGCAGGGTTGGTTGGATCAAGAAATAGATCATTTTATTCATCAGCTAAATTTGCTTTACATGGATTTTTTGATAGTGTAAGATCTGAAATTATTCACCATAATGTTCATGTTACATTAATTGCTCCTGGAAGAGTAGCAACTGATGTCGGTAAAAATGCATTAACTGCAAGCGGTCAACCATACGGAAAAGATGATAGAGGACATAATAAAGGTTTAACATCCAAAGAAGCAGCAAAAAGAATTCTTACTGCCATTAAAAGGAAGAAAAGGGAAGCTGTTATTGCAAAGTGGAATGATATTGCATGGTTAGCTGTTTANATAAGAAAACTAGCCCCNCGNTTGTATTTTTTCCTCGCAAGAAGAATAGTAGCATAATTTTTTATGAAATATAGCATATTAGAAGATCCTCGTTANAAACATATTGCTGAACCTAAATCTATATTGTTTCAAATTTTTTCATTTATTTTCGATTTATATGCTAATACTGTTTTAACATTTTATTCTCCTGTNAAAGTNATTGGTAGAGAAAATATACCNAAAAATGAACCATTCATTTTTGTTAGTAATCANAATAGCCANATGGATATTGCAATTTTGGCTTATTCAACAAGAATGGGTTATGAAAAATTTGGTTTTCTGGCTGCAAAGGATTATTGGTTCGATAATAATTTTCGCAGAAGATTTTTTAAAAATCTAATCAACCTTATTCCCATTAGTCGNAAANCAAATCCTGAATCTTTAGATTTGGATGACACCATGACTCTTTCAAAAGCATTTATGGATTTGGGAAANAANATTATTATCTTTCCGGAAGGTTCTAGAGGTGAAGTAGGAAAAATNCAAAGATTTAGAAAAGGTGCAGTAAAGTTTTCAATGGGATTGGACGTACCTATCTTACCAGCCGCAATAATGGGAGCAGAAAAAGCATGGCCTAAAGGTGAAAAGTTTATTAAGCCTTTTCCTATTNCTGTGAAAGTTTTACCAAAAATTGATCCCCCAAAAACCGAAGAACTCTCTAAAACAGCTTATAATAAAGCCCTTTCAAAAATAACCAAAGAACTTGAAATCAAGATTTCTGAAGCAGTAAAAGAGCTTGAAGAAACTAAGAACCCTGACTAATTGTAATTATTGAACCACTTAAGGAAGCACTGTAACGAGTAAGTGCACCTGAAGCAGGTCCTGAAACTACATTGCCATTTAAGTCAAAAATTGAATTGTGACTTGGACATACTAGATTATTTGCTGCAGAATTAATATTTACTGTAAATCCTGCATGCGTACAGTTTCTTGATAAAGCTCTAACACCAGTAGTACTAGTTCTTAGAACAATTATTCCCCTATTATCGAAAGTGTCGCTTCCACTTAGAGCAATAGCACCACCAGTATTTTGTAAAGTTTGGTAAATCATGGAGGTATCAATTGTGATAACTCCAGAGGCTGCATCATAGTTGTAACCAGTGTTGACGCCACCACCATTATCTCCGCCACCGCCAGAATTACCGCCACCGCCGGAATCACCGCCACCGCCAGAATTACCGCCACCGCCGGAATCACCGCCACCGCCGGAATCACCGCCACCGCCGGAATCACCGCCACCATATCCACTATCAGATGATGTTGGCGATCCGCCACCACCACAAGCTTCAAGCAAAATTGCTGTACCACCAACAATAGTTAGTGTAGATGCCTTTTTTATGAAATCTCTTCTAGATGGGTTAGCAGCCTGCTCTTCAAAGCAATTGCAATCACATTTTGTTTTTTTTATTTCATCTGTCATGCTCGAAACTTAATAAAAAAAAATTAATATTAAAATTTGATAGCAAATTTTTTTTATATTGAGTTATGAAATATTGTAAAAAATATATTTTTAAGTGTTTTTTTATCTTAATTACCATTTTCTCAACATTAAATGGACAGTCAATTATAACACAGGAATCTTATGATGCTAGGTTTACTCCAAGAGAAATTGGGCTTCCAGAAAATATGCCGTATGTGAAATCTTTAATATGGGGAAAAGAAGGAGCATTTAGAAAATTAAATATTGGTCCTGAAACTAGAATTGAAGAATTACGATTACGAAGAAAAATGCTTCAAGCACATCAGTGGTTGGGTATAATAACTTTAGCAGGATTAGCTTATCAATATGATGTTGGAAAAAAGCTTTATGATGGTAATGATAGTGATTATTGGGAATCACACTATGATAAGCATAAAGCTATGGGATATTTTTCATATATGACATATATGTCAACATCCTCATTGTCGTTTTTTGCTCCTCCTGCACGAAAATATGATAATAATATGAACTCAATCAAATTTCATAGAAGAATGGCGGCCATACATTTTACTGCAATGATGGCTCAACCTTTTTTAGCAAAAAAGGCTGTCGAAAATGGTAAAAGGTATAATGAATTAATGGATGCTCATTTAAAAGCAGGAACAGTTGCGTTTTTTGCTTTGAGTTTAGATGCGTTAGGAATTACATTTTTTAAATGAAGAAGTTAATTTTCATATTGTTTTTACAATCTCTTTATGCTCAATCACTTGTTCAGTTTGATTTGGGTAAAAGTTTCATTTCATATGATGGAAAACATCCTGCTCATAATTGGACTGGAGTCTCAAAAGATATTCAAGGGACTTTTGAAATGAATAAGCAGGATTTAACCCAATCTAAGGTTGATTTGTATGTTCCAGTTTTTAGTTTTGACAGTAAAAATGCTAATCGTGATTCAAATATGTTAGATGTTGTTGAGGAGTACTACTATCCATTCGTTAGATTTACTTCATCAAAAATAATCAAAACTGAAAGCGGATTTGATGTAACTGGGAATCTAAGCTTTCATGGAATAACAAAAGAACTAACTGTACCAGTTAATTTAGATGAAGACAATGAAACTGTTATCGTATCATCAGATTTTTCAATAATGCTAAGTGATTTTAAAATTAAAAGACCTGCACTATTAACTGTTAAAATTCGAAATCAAATTGATTTAAAAGTCCTATTGGTGGGATCAATAGATAGTCAAAAATAATTTTAAAAGTTATCCAAATAAATAAAATGTTTTGTTTGGTACCATAACAAGCAAGAAAAAAATCATATGCAAGGAAATGATAATACCAAATATTGCGAGTAATTTTATTGTATTTTTATCCATTTTATCCTTTAAATAAGCGTTTTAATATAGTGATTTCTGGGAATAAAATATGAACTCTTTTTTGATAATTTTTATACTGTGGTCTAGTTCTTAGAATTTTAATTTCAATCCACGGTATACTTGCATACCAAAACATTGCTGTCATAGCTATTGGAGCTAATAGCAAGTAATTGAGTCCAGAAAAAGAAAACCCAAAAACAAAAATTCCCCACCAAAACATAATTTCTCCGTAGTAGTTGGGGTGCCTAGAATAGTTCCATAATCCCGTTTCAATTATACCTGTTCCACTAGGATGAATTTTTCGAAAAGCATGAAGTTGTTTATCGCTAATGATTTCTAATAATACTCCAATTATACATAATCCAAATCCTAAGAAAATTGTCCAATTATAGCTTTGTAAAAAATTTTGCGCCATTGGCATACAGCAGAAAAAAACAATGAAAGTAGGAAANAAATGAATCCCGCCAAGATTACCTATAATTTCAAATGAATTTCCGAGATTGTTTCTCATGTCAATATATCGCCAATCTTCATGGTGTAATCCATCCCAAGTTTTAATCCAGTTATAGGTAAGTCTTAATGACCAAAAAAGAACTGCTGTCATAAGGATTAAAGAAGGAGTATTAATCACATAATTATTTTCAGCTAACCAAAAGAATGCAATGAATGGAGGAATGACAGACCAGTATGGATCATAAAAAGATGAATTTTTAAAGTATACACTAAATGAATAAATGACAAATGTTGCAACAATATCAGCGATTAGAATTTGTAACATTGATGACATATGAGAAGAAAATTGTAAAGATATAAAACCCAAAATTACTGCAATAACATATGCAGTAAGAACCGTTAAAAGACCTTTAGTTTTTATTGTCATCGATAAGTGATTTCAATTCAATTTTTTCAAAAGATAAATAAATATATCCTAAAATAATAGAATACAATAAAAATATAGAATGTAATAGAATTGCAGCTGTCTGTGATTTATCAATTTCGATTCCGTAAAGAGTAAGAAAGTAAATAACAGCTAAATGGTATGTTCCAATTGCAGCAGGAGCTATTGGTAATGAAGTTACGATACTGGCAATTACCGTAATTCCAATATATTGTTGCAAAGATAAATCAATATTAACAGACTTTAATAATGTATACATATAAGCGACAAATGAACACCATAGCAGTATGGAAATACTGCCAAGTTTAATTTTATTCTTAGATACTAATAAGTATCCATCAATAAAGTTTTTAGTAATCGAAAATTGTTTTTGCATTTTATTAGCAAGAGAATTATTGCCAAAAATGATGAATGAAGTAATTACGTATAATAGTAAAATTCCAATGGAGAATTCTAACCCTAAGACATTTTTAAATCCGAAAAGAATTATAAAAATGCTAAATAATCCTACAATCCATAAGTCAATAATTTTTTCAGCCACTAAGCTTCCAACAAGAAAGCTAAACTTTATATTAGTTGAATTATTTGATAAGAGTTTTGCTCTGGCCAAATCCCCAGCTCTAAATGGAAGTATATTATTTAAGAAATATCCAACATGAGTTGTAGAAATATATTTCTGTAATTTGAAATCCTTCGGTGAATCTAACAAAATCTTCCATCTTAATGATCTAAGAAAGAAGGTGACAAAGGTTATTACAAATGCGGCAAAGATATAAGTCATATTTGCATCAGATAGAGCATGATAAATATCTTCTATATTTACTTGATTAAATGCAAAGTAGAGACAAAGCGTGGCTACGCAAAAAGATAGAATTTTTTTCAAGGATTTTGTTTATCTCTTTGGAATTCCCAATTGACGATTCTTTTTTTCATTTTTTCGCCATTTTCATCAAGATGTTCGCTGGTTTCCATTGGACTTTGATACTCAAGCGGGACATCTGTATTTACTTGACAATTGCTCATTAATCCAAGCATTGCAATAAGCATTATCGAAGCAATAATTGTTGGAAAATGTTTACCCATTTAATTTNAANTCTTTNAAAAAGTTTGTTTTNGTNGCAAGNTAGANTATTTCTACTAATCCAAATAGTTGTATAAGACCACATATTACGA
>FUFK010052725.1_pt1 | contig 10453 bp, 15 predicted proteins | sample 1021851 | NCBI WGS metagenome assembly FUFK01 (sample SAMEA51879418, study PRJEB19060) | metagenome
TTCATCTTCAGCATCAGGATCAGTACCATGAGCATTACAAATATATTGAAATCCTAGATCATGTTTGTCTTCATCTTTTTGGTTTGATTCAAGAGCTTCAACAACTCCTGGTATATCTGGTAAATCTTTTTCTAAACCTTGTTGTAAAAATTCTTTTACAGGTAGTTCTAAAACACGAAGAGCTAACGCTCGATATATTGAATCTTCAGACCCCTCTAACAACTTACCTCTAGTTACAGCAACAGGGGTCCACTTTCGTTTTCTCTCTACTAATTTTGTATATGGTGATTTCATTATTCAGCACAACTTGGACAAAAATCTTCGGTACATTCTGAGGATATAGGTTCAAACATATTTTTATATTCATCATCAAGTAAAGATGCAACGTCATCTTTCCTTTGTGTATCTGGCATTACCTGAAGACTGTAATAGATACTTGTCTGTGGGGAGTGCAACCACTCTTCTATGAACTGTTCATCATAGGTAACTACATCTGACCAGGTGTTTAGGCTGTAGCCATGAAATAGTCCTGTGTTATCAAAAAGCTTAACGATACCATCGGCAACTTTTTTAAAGTCGTGCCAACCTACTTCAGCTGCAGTTTCTACAAACCCATAGTCATAGCTAGTAACACCAAAAGTACCTGAGTCACGATCAACACTTGAATCTATTGGGGGTGCTATTTCTGGGGTAGTAGTAAAGCCAAGTTTGTCTGTATGGTTGTAAGAACATGTAGCTGTTGGAGCTATACAAAATGCTCTGTGCATACCATGTTGATGAGCTACTACAGCAGCACTATTAATTGCTTGCTGTAAAGCATAAGCTAACTTTCCAGCTGGCATTTCATTTGGCTGTCCTCCATTATTAAGGATGGATAATTGTTGACCAAATTCTTTATAAGTAATTGCATTTTGAGAAAGAAGATTAGCTAGACCAAGTATTCCTAATCCAACTTGTTTATCTTCTTCAGGTGATAAGTATTCTCCTGAATCTCCTACTCCTGTTTTTTTATGTAGTTCACATAGCTCAGTCATCCCTTGGATAAAGGCTGACTGAAGCTCTTCTATTTCACATTGCGGTAAATTTATGTGTTCGAGCAAACATGTACCTCTCGATCTGAGATAGATCTCCAAACATACATTGCCATAAATCCTTTCAAACTTGCCTGTGTATTTGATCTTGTTTAACCAAACATCTCCACTTTTAATAGCAAGTAATAATGCGTCTTTAACTTCTTGACTAGCTTCATACCACATTATTGGAGTGAGATCTACACATCTTTTCGCCCAGGGTAATTCACTTCTATCAGCTTCAATAAANTCCAGGATGTCAGGATGNNNTAGGTCTAAATGCAACGTAATCGAACCATTTTTNTATTNNCCACCTCTCCTCAATACTTCATTTAAGACCGAGTAGATTTTTCCAAACGAGACAGGGCCGCTTGCAACAAGACCTTTGCCATTTTCAGTTCCCTTTGGTCGTAGTTTGGATAGGTGGATTGCAACTCCAGCTGCATGTCTGAGAGCAAACGAAGTAAAACGTAAAGACGATTCGATCCCATTGTCACCCTCCATGCTATCTTCAACTACAAATACTGTGCAGCTAACAGGTAAGCGGGATTGTGGATTATCAATCCAGCTTTGTACTCTTCCAGTACGAGCTATAAAATTATTCATACAATATCTTTTAAATAAGGGGGTTTGTAATTACGACCTTTAGTTACTTTTCCCTGTTCATTTTTGACAGGCTTTCCATTTTCTAGCTTTGACATATTACTTTTAAATACTCTGTCTAAAGCTTGATCTAATTCCCAACCAGCCGCAGCTGCATATTGGAAACAGACAAAAACTAAATCTGCTAGTTCTTTTAGAGCATGTTCATCTGGTTTGTAATCAGCTACAGCTTGATTAAACTCCCAATACTCTTCACGAATTAAATCTCTTTGTAGTGCTAGGTCAGCTTTCTCTTTACCTATTGGCTGATCCATTTGCAATCTAAATTGGATCGCCTGACCTTGAAAGTCATAGTGCGTAAGTGTCATTTTCTTTTTCGATGATGGATATTTTTTTGGAGAGATATGTTTTGGCTTTTTTTAAATCTTCAAGTATGTCTTCGCTTGGTTTATGACCAGCTCTACATACATACTTGATTACATTGCCAAGAAAATAGTCGAGGTTTTGATCTTCAATGAAGTCCCATACTTCTATGATTCCTCGTTGGTAATGGTTAGGTGAGTACTTTGACATCTAATTCTTTTTGAATTTTTTTTAAAAAATCATCCATCCATTCTTCCCATACAACAGTCCCAAGATTTAACTTGGCTCCTCTATACATTCGTTTATTTAATAGATGATTTTTAATTAAAGTGAGTTCTTGTTTTGTTAAGTTCAAGGTGTAAATAAGATAGGTTGCTGCATTACTGAATCCCAATCTTCAGCTTGTAAAATCCTGGCAAGTCTTATTGTTCTTAAAGCATCTGCTTCTGTCTGCCCTGCTTTCAAATAGGCATCAACAACGGCTGGCCAATAATCTCCATCTTCAACTTTGGCTAAAATTTTTTCAGCAGATTTTGGTCCAACTCCATGACAACCTCGATAACCATCGCATTGATCTCCTTCTAGAGTCTGTTGGTATAGTTTTCGTTTAGCTGCTTCAGGTGTTTGTGTCCATTCCTCTTTTAAGTTGTATAAACGACAAGGTATTTGTTCCATGTCTTTATCAGGAGAAATAAGTACAAAGTTTTCAATACTTCCATTTGTACTAATAACGCCTAAAACATCATCGGCTTCAAGTGCTGGCTTCATGAGTGATTGCCAGTTATACATGCCCCAATTTTTTAACTTAAGGTATCCAGCTGGTTTGCGTTTAGTCCTATTTCCTTTGTATGTTTCGTCAACACATTTTCTAAAATTCTTTTGATCGGTAAAAGCTAGTAAAACATCGTCAGTATCAAAGCGTTCACATAGTCGTGAGATCTCTGTTTCAACAATCTTTTTGCCCTGGCTAAAATTACCAACAACAACTGTTAGATCCTGGCTGTAATCCAGTTCAAGTTCTGCAGCTGCAGCGGCACGATAAAAGAAAAAGTCTGCGTCTATTAATAGTTTTAGTGGTTTCATTATTTAGTGAGATAATCTACGGCTCGATTAAGAACCTCAATATCGTCATGAAGTAAACCTATCCCTGCATTGCAAGTCCTACACATATACCCTCGAAAGGNATCTGTGTGGTGNCAATGATCTAATACCCAGGCNGTTGTTTCTTCCTTACAAATAGGACAAATGCCTGGAGCTGGTGGTGGATTTTCTTTNCTTAGTTTTCGTCTAAGTATTGCTTGCTTCTTAAAACAAACTTTGCATCTATTTCTAGTTGCTCTATGTCTACCATCTGCNTTTTCAAATTCACTATCGGGTTTNGTTTCTCCACATGTTTTNCATGTCTTAATGACAGTCGGCCCATGTTTTTCCGATTTGGGTATCGCAATCGAGCTCACATCGAAAAGCGAGCTCTGTTCGTACATCCTTTATTGCTATTTTTATTAATTCACATGCCTTCTCTGCATGCTCTGGTTTAACTGAGAGTTGCATCTCATCGTGGACAAATGCCAACGGCCAATAATCAATATTGTTTTCTTGTAGTAATTCGTTGCTCCTTAATAACCAAGCCTTACAAATAGCGGCTCCACAGCTCTGCAAAAGATAGTTCAATGCCGCATACGCTTTGCCTTGTAATCTGATAGGTCTACCATCAATGGCATTAATTACTCCATGTTGTGCTCTTGTTTGTATTGCTTCATTTAATTCAGCTAAACCTTTAATCCCTTTAAGTAACTTTCCTCGTAGATCTTTACCTCTTTTAACAGCATCCTTTTTAGATGCTCCAGCGGTCAGACCTAACTTAAAATCGCCCCCTCCATAGATGAGGCAATATGTTACCGATTTTTGAGTTTTACGACTGACTTTAGATATTCCCGCCATGTAGGAATGAATGTCTCCTTCAACAACTTCCTTCGCAAACGCACCATTGTCATACCTTGCAAGGTAATGACTAAGACAGCGTAGTTCGAGGCCAGAAGCATCAGCTCCAACTTGGACACGATTCGGTCCAGGGTTGAAAAGTTCTCTTGATTCTTTATCACTTTTTACTTGGGAAAGGTTAGGTCTCATGTGAGCCATGCGACCAGTATTTGTATTGAGGACACAACTATGGTGTATCCTTCCTTCTTTATCTACTTGTTTTAACCAGGCATTAGTTCCTTCAGATAACTGACCTAAATGTTTTTGCAAAGTTAATATTCTTGCAAATTTTTTAGACTCTTCGGTATCTATTTCCTCCAAAATTTTTTCGTCAATTTTTGGTCTACCTGTATCTGTTTTTTCTAAGGGTTCCCAACCTCTAAAATTCTTAAAGGCAAATGCTATATGTTGCCTACTGGTTGGGTTAAACTCTTTGAGTCTGCAAAATTCAGCACCAGTTACATACCCTTTATTCTGATTTGGGCGAGCTGGTGTGAAATTCCCTCCATCAACCCATATAAAGGTTGACCGCATCTCGTCTGAGAGCTGTTCGAGTTCTATTCTTAATTTGTCTTCTAATTTATGAGCGAGGGCTACATTAAATGGATAACCTTCTCTCTCTTGCCAAGACATAATCCTGGCTAATCTATGTTCTGTTTCTATTGGTTTTTTATATTGTTCTAGCTTTGGTTCAAAAGTCTTTATAAGAGCTACTGATACCTCCACATCTTGAGCACAATACTCCAACATCTCAGGGCTGTAAGTAGACCAATCCCCATGAAGTTGTTTACCAAAATCAGATTTAAACTTGCCTAATCTATGACCCCAACTTTCTAGGCTATGTCTACCATAAAGTTGAGCTGGCATGTTTGGTGGTTTAGATCGAAAGTCCCTATCCAACATGTCCATAAAGAACAGCCTGGATAAAATCAAAGTGTCATAAACTTTGGCGGTACTATCTTTAAAAAATGGATAACATTGCAAGATTGCTTCGCAGTCAAAACCTATCGAGTTATGACCCCATATTTCATCAGCTACCATCAGACTTTGTATGCCTGTTATAACTGAATTATGTAATCCAGAATCATCATATCTGCATACTTCTCCAGTATCTAAATCCTGAGTAACTAAACAATGAATACAATCTAAGTCTCGTAATAGTCCATTAGTTTCTACGTCAAATGCAAGTCTCATATTATCCCCATTGCTGACTCATAGCTAATGCTATTAATGGATAAGTAGTACTTCTAATTTTCCAACGATCTTTTGATGGTGGTAGATAATGAAGTCTTTGTACTTGTTTCTTAGGTAAACCAGAGACATCAATGTATTTAGTTCCTTTTAATTTAGGTAGTCCTTTAAGCCATAAGCCTGTTTTTTTTTGTTCTGGGTGTCCAAATTCATAAGGCTGAATGTATTGTGTAGCTTTACCTAATTTTGATCTACTTGATAATGCTCCAACAGGATTTTCAATACATATCTTTGAGCAGTTCTTTGCATCCCAGATAGCTTCAACAAATTTGATTGCTGCTGGCTGTCTACCGTCAGCTACTTTCTCAGCCCATCTAGCTGCTCCACTAACTGATAAATGAGTGCATGGAGGATGAGCAATAATTAAATCCCATTTATCATTAATAATCTCAAGAACATCTCCTTGGATATGTTTATTGCTTGGCTGATCTGTAGGTAATAGATCACATGACCATGAATCATGACCTCTATGAGAAAATGCTTCTCTTACCGTTCCTGAAAATTCACAGGCTACGAGTACTTTCATTTTATTTTGTTAAAAATCTTGTGCGGTGGGTATTTCAACTAATCTTCCAGTTTCCTTGTTATAACTAAGCACTCCATCTATCGGTCCAGTTTGACCATTAAATCTATTTTTAAGTACGGTTAGTTTTGTGGTATTAGATCCTGAAGTTATGTCCCTAGATAGGCTGCAACAAATATCTGCTAGTTGAGCTATTGAGTGGCTTCCCCTTAGTTGACCGAGGGATACCTGGGCTCCTTCTTCNTGTCCTTTATCNTTATGNGATCTTCTTAAGTGTGAGATTAAGATCATCCCNATATTGGTTTCTTCTACAAATGACCTTAGTTTGGTCATTACTTGGTCTATCATTCTNCNNTCATCATCGGTATTGCCACTNAGCAATATNGATAAATGGTCAATGATGACAAATTGNGCTCCAAAGTTTTTTACGACAAACCGAATATCGTTAAGTAAATGGTCAGGGTCAACACTCCCAAATCCACTCCGTAAAAAAACTTTCCCAGAGCCGATACTACTGTCAAAAGCTTTTCGTAACTCATCTTCTGGTATTTCGTTGTTTAAATGTAAGGGCTTATTTGCTTTGACTGTCATTAGTCTTAAAGCTTGCCTTTGTACTGATTCTTCTAAAGCTATATAAGCTACGGTAAAACCCTGGTCTATGAGTGATACACATACTTCTCCTGTTGCAGTTGATTTACCACAACCAGTAGCCGCTGTCCATACACATAGTTCTCCTAAACGTAATCCTCCTGTAAGAGTATTAAGTCCAGGAAAAGGCCAATCAGCATCCTTCCCATTAATGGGTTTTGTGACGAGATCAAAAAGACTTCTTCCATCAATAATCGCTCTTGGGCTATAGGCTTTTTTGTTCCATATAGCTTGACGAATAGCTTCAGCATCTTTAGCTTGTAATGCTTCGCTGGCATCTTTATATCCTGNNANNGTNGCTATAAAAACACGATCAGCTGGNAANAAAGAAGCACATTCTTCAGCGGCTTCTTGTCCAGCTGTATCGTTATCAAAGAAAAGAATAATCTCTTCAAATTTTAAAAGNGCTGGTAACTGTGCTGANAAGTTTTTATAAGCACCTTTAGCTCCATTTGAAATGGACATTACGGGCCAGTTTTTTCTGGCTTCCCAGATGGAAAGGCAGTCTATTTCGCCTTCAGNAATAACAAGAGTTTTTCCAGAACCGAAAAGATGCTGACCAAACAATGTCTTGTCAACATTTTTACCTTTCCAATAAAAATCTTTCTCTTTAGTTTTCTCTTTGTACGAGCTAATCTGTCTGGATGTAGTGAAATATGGGAACCGTATAACTGGCCCAGGATGATCGACCCTGACATTAAATTTCTTACAAGTTTCTTCACTTATATTTCGAGAGGTAAGTCTGGCAAACTCTCCTTCGTAGGTAATTCTGGGATTGCTGACGGTGTTATTTCTGGTAAGTTGTTTCGGATTAGTCGCTTCATTAGGAAAGTTTGTATATCCGCAACTGAAACAATATTCGTGGCCATCGCTATAAACAGCAAGTGCATCAGAACTAGGACAGCTAGGACAGGCTTTGTGCGTAATAAATTCGGACGTTTCATTGTTCATTTTGAGGACAATTCCTCGTAGATTTCGGTGTACTCTTTTAGTGATTCAAGGATCACTTGTACTGGGTATCCCTCTTCCTGTAGTCGAGAGACAAAAGTATCTATGGTGGGCATGAGATCGCTGGTAGCCATGAGGGTGGAATGTTGGGATAGATACACCAGGGAAATCCATGCTTATCGCACCAATCTCCATAGTGAGTTTTGCTATTTTTTGATAAGGTATTATTTCTTTGAAAGACAAAACGTATATCTAAGTCTGGATACTGTTTCTTAATTGCTAACATCTTCCTTCTATCAGCGGGTTTGAAAAATCCCTTAGCTTCTAGAATGATGTTGTTATTTAAAAAGAAATCAGGTGTATATTTCGATTCAAGTTTGTAGCTATAACTCCTCGCTTCATAAAGATAAACAACATTATCTTTTTCAAATGACTTAGCAATACGCTCTTCTAAAGCAGAGCGAAAAGTCATAATTAGAAGTCATAACTATTGGCTACTTCAACTGGTCGATCATCACTTACTGTTGGTGATGAAGACTTATATCCATCTCTTGTTCCAAAGATAGAATTAATATCATCCAGGCTCATATCCCCACTATCAGTTGCACCTGTGGCGGTGACAAGTTTAGTCACTTGCACTCCGACAACTTTAAGGGATGTTCCTTTGGCTGGTTTAGTGTATGGAGATTGGTCAACAATCAGTACAGCTTGAGTACCTTTCCTTAAATTTTGTAGGTCAGAATCCGACAATGGTTGTCCTTCTGTATCTACAAAAACTGGTATAGGTTTTTTAGCAGTTTCGCTATAACTGTATTTACATAAACCCTCATCATCCCAGGGTTCAGGATTAAGAGCTACTCTCTTAGGGTTTTCCAGTTTAGTGTCTACCCATTTAAGTAATTCTTTCCTATCTTTTTGAACTTTTTCTAAAGTTTCTGCTGGAATTGTGTAGGAGAAACATCTGTTTTCATACTTTCCAGAGTCTTGATATACGTTTATGAATCCTTCTAATTGAGTTTCAAAGACGTATCTATTAGGTTTTTGCATTTGGTTCTTTTGGATTGATGATCTAAGTTTCATAATTTTTTAGGACTCGGATATTTTGTTGGTAATTCTTCAAGTTGTTTCTTTACCCTCTTTATCCATTCATAGATCAAATTTTCTTTGTGATTTGAGATAGCTCTCATAATGTTCTTCTTTAATTTCATGAGGATTTGTAACTCCATAAGCAAGGAACATTGCATAGTCCTCTTCGGTTAATTCCTCTATCTCTAGTTGTGTTAAATCGGGCATCGGATGTTCTATTTAAGATTACTGGTTGAGTGCAAATGATAAGAACCCAATAAAAAAGCGGCCTTTCAGCCGCTATGAGTGATTGAGTTGTATCTATGTTGCTATCTAGTACCGCATTTTGAGTGCGGTGCGTCTACCAATTCCACCACGCTCCCAAGGCTTTTGAGCGATTGCATTGCATAAAAATCATAGCAAAAAGTAAAAAATTAGGCTTTTTGATACTTTCCAGCAAGTACCGCATACTCCATTTTAAAGGATGCGGTTCCTATGTCTACAATTTAGCAACTAACTTATGTAAAGCTGGATTGGTAGGCTTACAATATTTCAATGTTGTTTTAATGTTTCTGTGTCCAGCTACCGCTTGGATATTTATAGGATGATCTACAGCTCCAGACCAGGTACAAAAGCTATGCCTGAAAGAGTGCCATACATACGATTCATCTAATCCAATAAGCTTTCTACATTTAACAAATTGTTTATACAGTTGCCCTTTGTTTAACCATTCGTCTCCAAATAATAATCCTTTTGGATCTTTTTCATTGAGACGTTTTAAAAATAAAGGCTCTATTTTTTTATGAATTGGAACTGGTCTACCTGATCTATTTTTAGTAGTAGTTTCTGGTCGACCACCTATCCATACAACATTGTTTTCTAAATCAATATCTCTTATCCTGACCCTTAAAAATTCTCCTTGTCTAATACCTGTATAAGCTGCAACATTCATTGCATCAGCTAGGTTTTGATTTTGAAAAATTTCTACAGCTGCCGAGCATAGTTGAACTACTTGTTCTTTAGTGAAGTAAGCTTGCCTACTTTCATCTTCTTCTAATAGCTCAAAAAAGGGTCGCTTGTATGAGTGCAAGTCTCTTTGGAATGTGTATCTCATAGCGTGAGAAGCACAAGAAACTATTTTATTCACTCTGGCATTAGATAAATCGTAATCATCTAATAGGTCGTTTTGTAACTCAGTCCATACATGACCCTTAGTTAAGTGTCTGAGTGGAAGTGACTCGCCCCAATAAGAGGTGATTCTGTGGATTCTGGTAATTGTGTCATCAGCGGATTTTTGACGCTTCCAACAATAATTCCAGGTGTACTTGTGAATGTCTCCCCAAGTTTTAAGTGCGGTGGTCATAGTTTTTGGTTAAGAACATTTTCGATGAGCTTTACTATTTGCTCACCTTTGCGGCTTAAATAAATCCTGTAGCGTTTATGATCTTCAGGATCTTTTTCCCTATAAATAAGTCTTAATCCTTCCTTNCCTANNCTGTGNCTTGGACCNAGCCAAGTTACATTCCTGGATACTGATGAAGTAGTCATAGACGTTTCCGTAGCTATGTCTTCTTGTCGGCAACCATTATGGCTAGCGATATACAAAAATGTAATTAATAATTGNGCTGGNAACTCTCNNTCTAGTGATCTGATGACATCAAATGCCATGTACATNCNATACAAAGAGTCGTTAGTTCTNATACCAGGGGATGTCACTTTTGTAGTAAGAATGATAAGTCTTTTTTAGTTAAGCTGAGGGATAATAATGCAATGTTACTTGCACTAAGCCAAGTATAACCAAAAAAATATATTTGTGTAACCCTAACTTAACAGACTATAACTCAAATGTGGGTGAATAAAAATCTAAATCCCATAAATAGCACTCTTCTAAGAAGTCAGCAACCTGGGCTAAAGCCCTGGCTTTCTTGGGGTCATCGAAGTTTACATAGTATTGTAGCCTCTCAATAAGAGTGGCATTTTCATGTAGTTCTGGCATATCAGT
>FUFK010040652.1_pt1 | contig 10452 bp, 13 predicted proteins | sample 1021851 | NCBI WGS metagenome assembly FUFK01 (sample SAMEA51879418, study PRJEB19060) | metagenome
CCGACTGATCCTGCGCATGACCGTGAGCGGGCTCGTGCTGGGCTGCGTCTATGCAGCCCTGCCGGATGCCTTCCATAACCCCAGCGAACTGAAGCACCTAATTGGAGCCGGCAAGGCCGACATCAGCCTGGCCCTCGCCAGCTTTGTGGTGCTCTTCTTCAGCACCGGACTGGCGGCGGGCTCAGGAGCGCCAGGGGGACTGTTCATGCCGATGCTGACGCTGGGAGGGGCCATTGGCCTGGCCGGTGGATCCGGCGTTGAGGCCCTCACCGGCCATGTGCCCACCACCTATGTGTTCGCGGGCATGGGCGCCTTCGTGGCCGGCTGTTCCCGCACGCCGATCTCGGCGATGTTCCTGGCCTTTGCCCTGACCAAGGATCTGCTGATCCTCAAACCGATCCTGGTGGCCTGTCTCACCAGCTTCTTGATCGCCCGACTGTTCCATCCCCACTCGATCTACGAGCGTCAGATGGGCATGGAACTCGACGCTGAAGATCGGATGGCCATGAAGCTCAACCGCTACAGACGTCCGTTTACGCCTCCATCCCCGCCATCAGGCCCAACAGGAGGCCCCCGCTGAACCAGGAAACGCTGCTGTTCGATCCGGCCACGCCGGAACCCGGAGCCCTGCGCACGGTGCTGGCCTTCCCCAGCACTTACACGGTTGGCATTACCAGCCTTGGTTATCAGATCGTCTGGTCCACCCTGGCGATGCGGTCCGACGTCGACGTGCGCCGGCTGTTCACGGATCAAGGAGATCCACCCCACCGGCACTGCGACCTGTTTGGGCTTTCTCTCAGCTGGGAACTCGACGGACCAGTCCTGCTCGATCTGCTGGAACAGCAGCGCATCCCGATCTGGAGCCACGCGCGCACCGACGAGCATCCAATCGTGTTTGGTGGCGGACCTGTACTGACCGCCAATCCCGAGCCCCTTGCACCATTTTTCGATGTCGTGCTACTGGGCGATGGCGAGGATCTGCTGCCCGCATTTATCGATGCCCTTCAGAGCGTGAAGGGCCAACCCCGAGCCGAACAACTGCAGCATNTAGCNCGGGTGCCGGGGATCTACGTGCCGGAGCTCCATGCACCCCGCTATGCAGCGGACGGCACCCTTTTGGGGGTGGCACCGGTGGATTCAACTCTTCCAGAACGGGTGGCCAAACAGACATGGCGCGGCAACAGCCTCAGCCACTCGACGGTGATCACGCCGGAAGCGGCGTGGCCCGACATCCACATGGTGGAAGTGGTGCGCAGCTGCCCGGAGCTCTGCCGCTTTTGCCTGGCCAGCTATCTGACCCTGCCGTTCCGAACACCGTCGTTGGATGACGGGCTGATCCCGGCGGTCGAGAAAGGCCTTAAAGCCACCAAACGCCTCGGCCTGCTGGGAGCGTCCGTAACCCAACACCCCCAGTTCAGCGATCTACTCCATTGGCTAGCCCAAGATCGCTTCGATGACCTACGCGTCAGCGTCAGTTCCGTGCGGGCCGCAACGGTCACTCCGAAGCTGGCGGCTGTGTTGGCAGGACGAGGCAGCAAATCCCTCACCATCGCCATCGAAAGCGGCAGCGAGCGCATGCGCCGCGTGGTGAACAAAAAGCTCAGCGGCGAAGAAATCGAAGCCGCCGCCCGCCATGCCAAGCAAGGAGGCCTCAAGGCCTTGAAGCTCTACGGAATGGTGGGACTTCCCTGTGAAGACAACGACGATGTGGAAAGCACCGCAGCGCTGCTGCTGAGCCTTAAGAAAGGCACCCCTGGGCTGCGATTCACCTTGGGGGTGAGCACCTTTGTGCCGAAGGCGCACACCCCGTTCCAATGGCAAGGGGTACGCCCCGAAGCGGAAAAACGCCTGAAGCTGCTGGCGAAACGTCTCAAACCCAAAGGCATTGATCTGCGCCCGGAAAGCTATGGCTGGAGCGTGATTCAGGCCCTGCTGTCTCGAAGCGACCGGCGCCTGGCCCCCGTAATCGCAGCGGTGCGCGGCTCCCAGGAAAGCCTGGGGGGTTGGAAAAAGGCCTACCGAGCNGCCCTGGCCGGTGAACTTCCTGAAGCCCGCAGCGCAGGCGTTGTCTTACCGCTGCCTCCCAGTTGGGAGAGCGTGGTGCACGATGAATGGGCCTCTGACGCGGTGTTGCCCTGGTGCCATCTCGATGGCCCCTTGAGTCAGGAGAAGCTGCAGGAACACAGGCAAGAGGCCCTCAACCTGGGCTGAACGCTGCTGTCTTGGTCTGCCGAATCCGACTGCGCAGTCCGGCCAACAGAATCCAACCGGCAATGTTTAGGCGGCTGTCAAAGAACGGCATATCAGTGCCNTGAAGCACCACCAGCACCAGCACCGCAGCCCACCAAGCACGATCAAACAAACCCATGCGGCTGCAGCGCAAGGAGACGATCAACAACACCAGCACCAGACCNACCAGCGCAAGCGCCGCCGGCACCCCACTGCTGACCGCCAGCTCCAATGGCAGGTTGTGGGAATGGCCATGCCATTTGCCCGTGCGCAAGGGGTACAGCACAGAAAAAGCCGCAGCACCCCAGCCCAGCCATGGGCGTTCAGCGATCAACTGCAAAGCCACACCCCACTGACTAAGACGGGTAGAGGCCAAGACACGCTCCCCCGCATAGCGGCTGTCACTAAGCCGTGACCACACCGACTCAGGCACCAAGGCCCGGGCAGGGTCCTGGAGCAGCTCCGGGACACCGGGCCACACCGCCAGCAGAACAGGGATCAATCCCAGGGCCAACAGGGGCAGCAACCAGGGCCAACTCACCGGTCCAAGCACCAGGGGCAACGCCAGCACCAACGCGCCCCAGCCGTTGCGGGACTCCGTGAGCACGAGAGCCGTCACCAAAGCGACAGCCAGGATCAGCACCACACTCCGACGACGACGATCGAGTCCGGGTTGCACCAGGGCCGCCAGCATCAACGGCCACACCAGCGCCAACCAGGCCGCGGCGATGTTGGCGTAATCGAACAAACCCGACAGCCGGCCCTCCGGCTCACCTCCAGGAGCCATGAACCAGATCACCAGGCCCCCCAAGAGACTGCCAGGGACCCTGCCAACCCAACCACAACTGACCCAAGCCAGTCACCACAACAGGCACCGTGCCCGCCACCATCCAGAGCGCCGTTCGGCGGCGCGCCCCCGCCTCCGCCACATAGGGCTGGAACCCCCAGAATCCCCAAAAGAAAGGAAGCCAATTGGCCAGACCTGCCCAAGCCAGGTCAGCACGCAAGGCGCTGAAACAGCCNAGCAACATGAGCNCGCCAGCCANCAGAAGCGGCCAGTTCCAGCGGTCATGCCAGTAGGCGCATTCACGACGGAGGCTGCCCAGGACCAAGGCCGGCACAAACAGCAGGCTTGCCAGCAACACTGACGAGGGAAGCAACAGCAGTCCGAGCTGAAACAAGCACCAACCCCAGGGGGATGCGGCGACCGGACAGTCGCCTCTCAGCCATGCGTACAGACGTGCCGTCATGCAAAAACAGCCGTACGCCCGCGATAGACCATCACCTGACGGCGCAGATGCAAGCGAAGGGCACGCGCCAAGGCAAGGCGTTCCGTGTCACGGCCCTTGCGGATCAGATCCTCCACTTCGTCCCGATGGCTGACGGGAACGGTGGTTTGCTCAATGATCGGGCCGTCATCCAGATCTTCGGTGACGTAGTGGGCTGTAGCGCCGATGAGCTTGACCCCACGGTCCCAGGCCCGGTGGTACGGCTGAGCACCCTTGAACGCTGGCAGAAACGAATGGTGGATGTTGATCACCTGGGGGAAACGCTCGAGGAAATCACTGCTCAGCACCTGCATGTATTTGGCCAGCACCGCAAGTTCAACCTTGTTCTGTTCAAGCAGCTCCAGGATCCGCTGCTCCGCTTCCGCTTTGGTGTCCCGACTGACGGGAACACAAACAAACGGAATCTCAAAGGATGCACACAGGGGTTCCAGATCCGGATGGTTGGCGATGACCAGGGGAACCTGCATCGGCAGCTCCCCGCTTTGAACCCGCCAGAGCAAGTCCTGCAGGCAGTGGCTCTGCTTGCTGGCAAAAATCGCCACACGGGGATGGTCGTCTGAGAAGTGGAGCTGCGCTTCACCACCAAGCCGCTGTCCCAGGGCCTGAGCTGCTTCAGGAAGCACATCCCTGGGTATGCCGAATCCCTGGAGCTGCCACTCAATCCGGCTGAGAAACAACTCTGCTCCCGAGTCCGTGTGGTGATCGGCATGACGAATGCTGCCTCCATTGGCTGCCACCCAACCCGCCAGTTCGCTGACCAAACCCGGACGATCAGGGCAGATCATCTGGAGGATGACCGTGGCGTCACTCACAACAACGCTTTGAAAAACAAAATTCTCCCGCGCAGGAGGGGCTGGTTAAAGTCGCAGGGAAATTTTCGATCACCATGCTGAAGGCTCTGAGCCGCCTTGCCGCGTTCTGCCTCTGCGTCGCTTTGAGCCTGGGTCTGATGGCCCCGGCTGCTGNNAANGCTGCCGGCATCAGTCCTGACGANCTGGGCGTGATCCGCCGCCAGGCCGCAGCCTTTGAAGANGCAAANACCCGTCTGCCTGATCTGGCCCGGCTGGTGAGTGAAAAGGATTGGGTGTTCACTCGCAATCTCCTGCATGGCCCCATGCAGGAAGTGAGCCGGGAAATGTCGTACATCAATCAACGCCTCGACAAGAGTGAGCGCAAGGAAGCCACCAAGGTGGCCCGCTCCTTAAAAGAAGCTTTGGCCGATCTGGATGAAGCAGCACGCCTGCAGGACTTCAGCCGCCTGCAGAAGGCCTACAGCGCCGTGGCTGCCGGCTTTGACGCCTACAGCGATCTCCTCCCGGCTGAGGCCTTCAACTGATCCGCTCCGTTGGAGTGATTGGTGCCGGGGCCATCGGCCTNGGCACCGCNTGGCATCTGGCCCAGCAAGGGCACGATGTTTCTGTTTACGACCCTCGCNTGAACCAGTCCGTTGATCGCGAGGGATCAGCAAACGATTTGAGTGGAACATCNGCATCCCTCGGGGTGCTGATGGGCCACGTGTTTCGCCGCAGCAGCGGGCGGGGCTGGAGGCTGCGCCGCCGGAGCATGGAGCTCTGGCCGCAATGGATCGAAACGCTGCAGGCTCACCAGCCTGACCTCAGGCTCCATNCGGGCCTGCTGCAAATCGCCGAGGACGAACAAGCGGCTAAGCGGATGGAAGCGCTGGCCGCCCAGCGCGTTGACCTGGGCCTGNAGATGGTCACCAACGCCGACCTGGCAGCGGTCTGGCCGACGGCCAGGCACGGTGGCCTGCACTCGCGCCACGACGGTCGTGTGGATCCCCTGCTGCTGCAACGGGCCCTGCGACAGGCGCTGGCAGAGCAAAGCGTGGAGCTGAATGCCACGGCGGTGGTCCATCTGGAGCGCAACGACAACCACTGGCATGTGCATCGCGCCGATNGAGACAGCTCCGTTCACAAGCTTGTGGTGCTCTGCACGGCCCTGANCTCGGANGTCTTGCTGGAACCGCTGGGCCAGGCCCNACCGATGACACCGGTGTTGGGCCAGGCCCTNTCACTGGAACTGACAACGGGTCCGACAACGTGGAACAACTGGCCCTCGGTGCTGGTGGATCAGGGCTTCAACCTGATTCCAACCGCACCCGGACGATTGCTACTCGGGGCCACCGTGGAACCGGGCGATCGCGCTTCCGAGGATCCTCTGANGCTGATGCGCAACCTGAATGAGCGNGCACCGGAGTGGCTGCGCTCAGCCAAGGTGGTTGGCCATTGGAGTGGCCTGCGAGCCCGGCCCGTGGATCGCCCGGCCCCTCTGCTGGAAGAGCTGGAACCAGGGTTGATCCTTGCTAGTGGGCACTATCGCAACGGCGTTCTGCTCACGCCTGGCACCGCCGAGTGGGTCGCCGCTGAACTCGAGCAGAGATCACTTGAGCAGGCATAAAAAAAGGGCCCCGCAGGGCCCTAGTGCGTTGGGGAATCACCCGTTCACTTGGTCTCGGTGAACTCCGCGTCGATGACGTCGTCACTGGCATCGCCACCACCGGCGTTGGCTCCGGCACCGGCGTCAGCACCAGGCGCACCAGCACCAGCTGCAGCCCCTTCCTGCTGATAGACGGANGCGCCCACGGTGTAGAGCTCCTGCTGCAGTTCCTCCAGCAGGGTCTTCATCGCGTCGTAGTCATCCTTCTCGGTGGCTTCCTTGAGCTTGAGGCGCTTCTCCTCCAGCTTCGCCTTGGCGTCGGCATCAACCTTGTCGCCCAGTTCGCCCATCTGCTTCTCAGCCTGGTAGACGAGGGTTTCGGCCTGGTTCTTGAGGTCGATCTTTTCGCGCTTCTCCTTGTCAGCGCTGGCGTTGGCCTCGGCGTCCTTGACCATCTTGTCGACCTCGGAATCCGAGAGGGTCGACGCACCGGTGATCGAGATGGACTGCTCCTTGCCGCTGCCCTTGTCCTTGGCGGTGACGCTGAGGATGCCGTTGGCGTCGATGTCGAAGGTCACTTCGATCTGAGGCACGCCCCGGGGAGCCGGGGGAATGCCATCGAGACGGAAGGTTCCAAGCGACTTGTTGTCGGATGCCATCTCGCGCTCACCCTGGAGCACGTGGATTTCCACGTTGGTCTGACCATCCACAGCCGTGGAGTAGGTCTCGGTCTTCTTGGTGGGAACCGTGGTGTTGCGGGTGATCATCTTGGTCATCACACCGCCGAGGGTTTCCACACCCAGGGAGAGGGGCGTGACGTCGAGCAGAAGGATGTCCTTCACCTCGCCGGCCAGCACACCGCCCTGAATGGCAGCACCGACAGCCACCACCTCATCGGGGTTCACCGTCTGGTTGGGGTCTTTGCCGGTGATGCGCTTCACCAGTTCGAGCACGGCCGGGATGCGGGTGGAACCACCCACCATCACGATCTCGTCCAGCTCGCCGGAGGAGAGCTTGGCGTCCTTGAGCGCCTGCTCCACAGGCATGGCGCAGCGGTCGATCAGCTTGGAGGCCAGTTCCTCGAACTTGGCGCGGGTGAGGGTGAGATCCAGGTGCTTGGGACCCTCAGGCGTGGCCGTGATGAACGGCAGGTTGATCTCGCTCTGGGTGGCGTTGGACAGCTCNACCTTGGCTTTTTCAGCGGCTTCGGTGAGGCGCTGCAGGGCCTGCTTGTCCTGACGCAGATCGATGCCTTCGTTGGATTTGAAGGTCTCGGCCAGGTGATCNACGATCACCTTGTCGAANTCGTCACCNCCGAGGTGCGTGTCACCAGCGGTGGACAACACCTCAAACACGCCGTCGCCAACTTCCAGAACGGACACGTCGAAGGTGCCACCGCCCAGGTCGAAGACCAGGATGCGCTCGTTGCTCTTCTTGTCGAGGCCGTAGGCCAGAGCCGCAGCGGTGGGCTCGTTGATGATGCGCAGCACCTCAAGGCCAGCGATCTTGCCGGCGTCCTTGGTGGCCTGGCGCTGGGAGTCGTTGAANTANGCNGGAACGGTGATCACCGCTTGGCTGACGGTTTCACCGAGGTACTTNCCGGCNTCCTCNGCCANCTTGCGCAGCACCTGGGCGGAAACCTCTTCAGGCGCGAATTGCTTGTCGAGAACCGGGCACTTCACCTTCACGTTGGAGCCGGCCTTTTCGACGCCGTAGCTCACCTCTTTCGATTCCTCGTTCACCTCATCAACCCGACGGCCGATGAAACGCTTGACGGAATAGAAGGTGTTATCCGGGTTCATCACCGCCTGACGTTTGGCGATCTGACCCACCAGCTGATCCTGGTTCTTGGTGTAAGCAACCACGGAGGGCGTGGTGCGGAAGCCCTCGGCGTTCGCGATCACGGTGGGCTTGCCGCCCTCCATCACGGAAACACAGCTGTTCGTGGTGCCAAGGTCAATGCCGACAACCTTGCCCATCGGTGCCCACCTCCAGAAATGGTGATTTGAATGGGCTCATCCTCCACAGCAGACCCGGTGACAGGCGAGGTGTGGTTCCCGAACAGGCAGGCTGGTGGAGCGATCCGGCCCTGGCAATGATCAACGGCGACACCAGCCTTGTGGGCCTGCTTGGCAATCCAGTGCGCCACTCGCTTTCGCCGGTGATGCAGAACGCCGCCCTCGAAAGCATGGGGCTCAACTGGCGCTACCTGGCCCTGCCCTGCACAAGCGAAAACCTTGATNANGTGCTGAAGGGTCTCAGGGCCGTGGGCTGCCANGGCCTCAACGTCACCATCCCCCACAAACAAGCCATCGCCGAGCTCTGCGAAGAGCTGAGCCCACTGGCGAAACGGCTCGGTGCCGTCAACACCCTGATTCCGGGAGCGGGNGGTGGCTGGTTCGGCACCAACACCGATGTGGAGGGCTTTCTGGCACCCCTCGGTGCCAACGACGCCTGGGCCGGACGCCATGCCGTGGTNATCGGCTGCGGCGGATCAGCTCGAGCCGTGGTCGCCGGTCTGCAGACCCTGAACCTCAGCAGCATCACCGTTGTGGGACGGCGAAGCGAGGCACTGCAAGCCTTCATCACTGATCTGCAGCAGAGCCACGCCCCCCTGACGGCCTGTCTCGACACCGCTGTTCAGCTCAACNAGAACGTGGCTCAAGCGGCTCTCGTGGTGAACACCACCCCGGTGGGCATGGCCCAGCACGGTGACCCCGAGGCGATGCCACTGGGGGCCGAGCTCTGGACAAGACCTGAACGGAGAAGCGGTGTTGTACGACCTGATCTACACACCAAGGCCCACCAGCTGGCTCGCCGCTGGGCAACAACGGGGNCACCGCTGCATCGATGGTCTCGAGATGCTGGTGCAGCAGGGCGCTGCCTCGCTGCGGCTCTGGAGTGGACGCGACGACGTTCCTGTCGCGGCGATGCGCAGCGCCGCCGCCACTGCTCTTGCGACCTAAGGTCCCAACAATCCCTAGCTCCACCGTGCAGATTCCCCTCTGGCAGCGGCTGCTTGCACCGCTGGTGTACCTGCTCCCCTGGAGTGACGCCATTCCCTTTGGCCTCGGGGCTGACGGTGTGTTCAACCAGATCCCGTTGCTGAGGCTGCTGATCGTTCCTGCAGTGCCGCTAATCCAATTGGATCGTGGGGTTCCCTTCGGTGGCCTGCTGCTGTTCTTCGTGCTGTTTCTTGCGGTGGTGCGGAATCCGGCCGTTCCCTACTTCCTGCGCTTCAACACCCTGCAGGCCCTGCTCACCGACATCGTGATCGTTGTGCTGAGCTTCGCGTTTGGGATCCTTCTCCAACCGATTGCCGGAGGCAGCCTGCTGCTGAGCACCCTNTCCAGCACGGTCGTGGTGGCNGTGCTGGCGATCCTTCTGTTCGCCCTGGTGGAGTGCTGGCGCGGACGCGAACCGGATCTGCCCGGCATCAGCCAGGCCGTACGCATGCAGCTCTACTGAAGCTTCGGGGGCACGCCAGGGGATATGGTGTTGGATCCGTCGCTCACTTCGGTGAGCCTGATGCCCCTTCGGTGCTGCCCATGACGCACGATCCGTATTACGAAACCATGTACATCCTTCGTCCGGACATTCCGGAGGAGGAAGTTGAAAGCCATCTCACCAAGTACCGCGACATGCTCGTGGAAGCTGGTGCCGACGTGCTGGACAACCAGATGCGTGGCAAGCGCCGTCTGGCCTATCCGATTGCGAAGCACAAGGAAGGCATTTACGTGCAACTGAGCCACAACGGCGATGGCCAGCACGTTGCTGTTCTCGAGAAGGCAATGCGCCTCAGTGAGGATGTGATCCGCTATCTGACCGTGAAGCAGGAAGGTCCCCTTCCCGCACCTCGGGTGATGCCGGGCAGCGAAGCTGCTCAACAGCAACAGGCCGAAGCCGCTGCATCAGCTGACTGATCAGCATTGTTGGATTCGTGGGTGGGCGATACCGTCCGCCCATGGATTCGAAACACGACCACCCTCAACCAACCGAACCTGTTTGGAACGAGCGTCATGGCGACGCTGAAGTGATTCGGTTGCTGAAACAGAGAATTTCCGAGCTCGAGGGCGAGATCGAGGCCTAAAACGAGCTTCTGGCCGAACTGCCGGACGTCTTTGAACGCCGCTTCCAACAGCGGCTCGAGCCGTTGATGGAGCGCTATCAACTGCTGGCTGAACAGGTTGATCAAGACCAGATCGAACGGCCTCAGCCAGCCCTGCCTGGAAGCTCAGAACCGGACAACGTTGTGCGTTTTCCGGGCCTGAGGCTTCTCAACTTCCTGCAGAAGCGGCAGCGCTCAGCTTGAACGGCGCTGGGATGCTGACCAGAGTCGGGTCGGCAGACCCCAGACGTAGATAAAGCCCTCTGCAGCGCGGTGATCGAACTGATCCTCACTGCCGTAGGACGCCATTTCGGGGACGTANAGGCTGCTGTCNGCTGANCCGCGGCCGGTNACCGTGGCCGTTCCTTTGTGCAGCCGGAGACGAACGACACCATTGACGGTGGTCTGGGTGCGGTCCATGAAGCCGTC
>FUFK010042138.1_pt1 | contig 10452 bp, 10 predicted proteins | sample 1021851 | NCBI WGS metagenome assembly FUFK01 (sample SAMEA51879418, study PRJEB19060) | metagenome
CCCCTGAAGGTACGAGGAATTCCGAACGAAACCCATGATGCAAAAGTAAGGAGAGCATCATCAATGGTGGAACTCGATGAGTTTTTGCACCGGAAACCCGCTGAACTGTCTGGTGGTCAGCGACAGCGAGTAGCACTAGCAAGAGCAATTGTACGTGAACCCAATGTGTTTTTAATGGATGAGCCCTTATCCAATTTAGACGCTAAGTTAAGAATTTCAACGCGTGCTCAAATTAAGAACCTATCCCATGAACTAGCTGTAACCACCATATATGTAACTCATGATCAGGTAGAAGCGATGACTCTAGCTGATAGAGTGGTGGTTATGAACCATGGTGTAGTTCAACAAGTGGGCACACCAACAGAGATTTACAATTCGCCTTTAAATACTTTTGTTGCGGGTTTCATAGGTAGCCCGGCGATGAACCTTCTAGAAGGACATGTCTCGAATGGTTGTTTTGAGACTAAAAGTACAAAGATTAGTGGCCTTAAGATAAAAGATGGCCCGATAACTCTCGGTTTTAGAGCTGAAGATGCAGAAATCTCGAAACGTAAATCCGAGATTGCATCAACTGTTTATGCAATGGAGTTACTCGGTGATGCAACCATGGTGACCATTAGAATAGAGGATAAACTTATAAGCGTGAAAGCCGACAAAAATTTTCGTGCAGAAATTGGCGATAAAATAAATTTCTCAATTCCTGCGCAAATTTGCCATCTGTTTGATGCAAAGACAGGTGCAAGACTTTCGGGATGACCCGAACAAAACCCACTCGTGTGGACCAATTGATGTAATTTAATGACATCACTCAAACTAGGGAGACCTTTAAATATGAACTCAAAATTATTGTCGATAGTAGGCGCACTCTCAATCACTGCTTTTAGTGCTGCGCAAGCTTGTGAAATAAATGCACGTGTTAGTGTAGTTGGAAATGAGTTTCCAGCGATCCAAACTGTTGGGGCTGGAGCTGCTGCATGTACTGGTGCAGAGGTTTCAACTAACCTCACAGCTGATCACCAAAAAATCAATGTGCCTGGGATGCAGGGCAACCCAGCAGAATATACTTCAGCGATTGTTGCGAATTCATCAATTGTCGCTTTAATGAATGAAGACGTTATTCGTCCTTTGGATGATTTAGTTGCAAAACATGGTGGTGATCTTCAGTCTAGCCAGCTTATAAAAATAAATGGCAAAATCATGGCCGTTGCGTTTATGGCTAACGCGCAGCATTTAATGTACCGCAAAGACGTTCTTGCAGATTTAGGAATAAGCGTTCCAAAGACATACGAAGAAATGTTGGCGGCTGCTGAAAAAATTCGTTCATCAGGAAAAATGCAAAACCCAGTTGGCGGAGCATATGCTGCTGGTTGGAACTTAGCGCAAGAATTTAATAACATGTTCTTGGGCTATGGTGGTTCACATTTTGAAGCAGGTACAGCTAATCCTTCAGTGAATTCCGAAGCGGGAATTAATGCGCTTAATATGATGAAATCTCTTTCAGAATATATGAACCCAGATTTCTTAACACACGACTCTAATGCAACAAATGCTGAATATAGAGCTGGCAACATTGCTTTGTTAAACATGTGGGGCTCAAGAGCTTCGTCACAAACAACAGCTGAAGGTGTAACTGATGCTGTGAAGAATGGTCATGCCATTGCTGGCCCGATGACAGTTGGCGGTGGCTCAACTGCAGCTTCTACACTTTGGTGGGACGGTTGGACTGTTGCTAAAAATATTTCTGACGCAGAAGCAGAGGCAACATTTATAGCAATGATGAACGGCATTAATCCTTCTATGATGAACGATGAAAATATTCGTACTCAAGCTGTTTGGTTGATAGATGGCTATAAACCAACTGATGCGGCTGTAGGAGTTTTTGAAGCGGCTAAGATGGGAACCACTCCATATCCAATGCTTCCTTACATGGGTCTACTACACACAGCATTAGGGGCAGAATTACCTGACTTTATGCAAGGTAAAGAAAGTGCTGAGCAGGCTCTTGCCGATGTCGAAGCAGCTTACGTAGCTGCAGCCAAGGAAAAAGGCTACTTGAACTAATTTAAATTATTGAAGGGGCGCGAAAGCGCCCCCTTATAAAATTGAGCCTTTTTAAATGAAACACTCTACTTTTATTTGGTTTTTTTCACCAACAGCGCTTGCAATGATCCTTTTCATTGCTTTCCCAATNGTGTCTGTGCTTGTTCAGTCTGTTCATGCTCCACACAAAGCTGTTTTGGTTGAAGTAGAGACTTGTACACCTTTGGTAGGGTGCACAATAGAAACCTCAATAGATCAAGAGGCCACAAGAGAATTACGGGAAGAAAAACCGATTGGTCGTTTCATTGGTTTGGAAATATTTAGCGATCGAGGCCATTTGGCGATATCAGAAGTAAAAGAGAGTTGGTCTAGCTCCACAAATCTTAACGAATTTTTTAAAAAGCTCGGCAACTTGCCATTTTACAGAGCAATGGCTTTTACTCTTACCTTTACTTTTATCGTTACGCCGCTTGTTGTCATTGTCGGGTTCTTGGTTGCNCTAAACGTAAATGCACTCCATGAAAGAATTAAAGGTGTCGTTGTATTTTTTTCTCTTTTACCTTTTGTGATAACACCACTGATCGGAGCGCTTGTTCTATTTTGGATGATAGATAGCCGCGGGGTATTGGGATCTGCNATACAGTGGATTTTNGCCGATCCTAATTTGTCTTTGAAAGCGTCGACCGGCTTAATGTGGATTTCTCTTATCGTCTATGGAGTNTGGCACGCTGCCCCNTTTGCATTTGTTATTTTCTATGCGGGTTTACAAACTTTGCCAGCTGATCAATTAGAAGCTGCACAAATTGATGGCGCAACGCGAACCCAGCAGGTTCGATACGTCGTTCTTCCGCACTTAATGCCGTTAGTCTCTTTTGTAGCGCTCATTCAATTGATGGATAATTTTAGAGTATTTGAACCTATAGTTGGTTTCAATGCATCAGCGCATGCTCAGAGTCTAAGCTGGTTTATTTTTAATGATCTAGGTGGCGAAACTCGCCAGTTATCTTCGGCATCTGCAACGTCAGTTCTGACAATAATTGGGGTGACGATCCTTTTGCTGCCAGTTTTAAGAAGAACGTGGCGAGACTTTATGGAGAAAGCCAAATGACACTTGCTTCTAAAAGGCGCTCAGTAAGTCTTCGAATTATCATATATATCTTTGCCGCACTTTGGTTATTAATCGCGGCCTTTCCTTTTGTTTGGACATTTTGGGGCAGCTTCAAGGTTGAGCTTGATTTTTTCTCGGTGGCAAACTGGACGAACGCTCTGACTGGTGAGCGAACGATAGCTGAATATGGTCAACCTTTTACAGACGCTGGTTATGAAGGGGCTTGGATTAAAGAAGAGTTTTGGCGCAACGTTATAAATACATTTATCGTTTGTTTTTTCGTTGTCTGTACGTCACTTACCATTGGAACACTGGGTGGTTATGCATTATCACGCTCTGGTTATCGCTATACACTTATTTTGCTAATTGCGGCTTTAATTTTTCGAGCAATGCCGCCCATTACACTCGTTTCTGGTTATATGCTACCATTTTTTGAATGGAATGTTTGGGGTATTTTACCAACTACAATAATCGTTTTGGTGGCAATTAACCAACCCTTCACCCTGTGGATGTTACACTCGTTCTTTCAAAATATACCAAAGGAACTTGATGAAAGTGCCAAGGTGGACGGCTGTTCTCAGTTCAAAGCTTTTCGCCTTGTGATCATCCCGGTGATGTGGCCCGGCGTCATCACTACGGGCCTTTTTAGCTTTCTGTTGGCTTATAATGATTTTGCAATAACATCGATGTTACTTTCTGAGGATAACCGCACCATGGTACCTCAAATTGCTGCCTTTTTAGGTACAACTTATACTGAGGGAAATGTGATGTTTGCTGTCGCGGCTGTTGTTTCTGCAGCAGCGCCACTTTTCATTCTTGTGATGTTTTTCCAAAGGCAAATAGTTAGCGGACTTACTGCGGGAGCAGTAAAGGGATGAACTGTTTTAGAGAATTAGAGTTACCAAGGATAGTAAACGATATTGAGCTAGTGGTTGGAAAAGGTAGAAATCAATGAAGGGTTCACGTCCAGAACAAGCAGCGCTTACAAAGAATACTGATCTTACAAAAACCGATGAAACGCGTCGGATCATTGAGGAAATGGTTGATGGTTTAAATGATCATAGGATAGATGATATTGGCGAATTTTTTTCTGATAATTTCCGTTGGATGGGTAATCAAGGCTGTGGAACGAAAATTGGTTTGAAGGAATTTCAAGACAATTGGCAACGACCTTTTCAGGCAGCCTTCTCAGATAAGGTATGTATTGATGAAGGGCGTATCTTTATGGGCGAGTGGGGTGCTGCATTTGGACGACAAGAGGCAACCCATACTGGTGAATTCCTTGGGATCGCTGCAACGGGCAAACGAATAGAAATTCGTTATATGGATTTCTGGAAAGTTATTGACGGCAAAATAGTAGACAATTGGGTCAATGTTGATTTCGCACATGTTGCAGCGCAACTCGGTGTGGATTTGTTTGATGGGCATGGTTGGGAAGCTTATGACCGAGGTGATAAAATTGCACCCCGACCTGACAAGGGGAGTAATTAAAATGGCAGTCAATTTTCTAAAGAAATCAAAAACTGAAACAGAAAAAGCTGCAGAGGATGCTAAGGTACGCGAAGTTGTAGAGGCTACCCTGACTGAGATTGAAAAGAATGGTGATCAAGCCGTCCGTGAATTGAGTATAAAATTTGATAATTATACCCCGGAAAATTTTCGATTAAATAAGAGTGAAATTGAAGCAGCTATGCAGAAGGTATCCTCACGGGATATGGAAGATATTCAATTTGCTCAAAAGCAGATAAGAAACTTTGCTGAGGCTCAGCGAGCTTCTATGACTGATGTAGAGATTGAAACTATGCCAGGTGTCATTCTTGGCCACCGTAATATTCCCGTCCAATCAGTTGGCTGTTATGTGCCAGGGGGAAAATTTCCGATGGTTGCTTCTGCGCATATGTCAGTTCTAACGGCATCTGTTGCGGGAGTTCCTCGCATTATTGCATCAGCTCCTCCCGTCAATGGAGAACCTCATCCTGCTATCGTTGCAGCTATGCATATGGGTGGCGCTCATGAAATTTATGTTATGGGTGGAATTCAAGCCGTNGGCGCCATGGCTATTGGGACTGAAACTATTGAACCTGTTCATATGCTGGTTGGTCCTGGAAATGCTTTTGTAGCTGAAGCAAAACGTCAACTTTATGGACGCGTCGGCATAGATCTTTTTGCTGGACCAACGGAAACAATGGTAATTGCAGACCATACAGTTGATGCTGAACTATGTGCAACAGATTTACTGGGTCAGGCAGAGCATGGATATAATTCGCCGGCAGCTATGATTACCTGCAGTGAAAAACTGGCTCAGGATACAATGATTGAAATAGAACGCATTTTGAAAATTTTACCAACCTCAGAAACGGCATCTGCCAGCTGGGAAAATTATGGTGACATGATACTTTGTGATACACACGAAGAAATGCTAGGCGTCGCGAACGACATGGCATATGAGCATGTACAAATCATGACAGATCGAGATGATTGGTACCTCGAAAATATGCATTCGTATGGGGCCTTATTTCTCGGCCCACGTACCAATGTCGCGAATGGTGATAAAGTCATAGGGACAAACCATACACTACCAACAAAAAAAGCAGGTCGATACACCGGTGGTCTTTGGGTTGGGAAATTCCTAAAAACTCATAGTTATCAACGCATTGAAACAGATGAAGCTGCCCAGCTGGTAGGAGAATATGGCTCTCGACTATGTATGTTGGAGGGATTTGTTGGCCATGCTGAGCAATGTAATGTTCGAGTTCGGAGATATGGTGGTAAAAACATTCCTTATGGAGAAGCAGCGGAGTGAGCAAGCTAAATGAAAGAAATAAAGCGGTTGCACTAGAATTTTGGGAGGCTCTCGATGCAAAGTCTTTAAAAAATTCAATATCAGTTAAGCTCGCTTCGGATATGCGCTGGGATGGGTTTGCTCCTTTTACCAAAACAAGCTCTTCTGAAGAGTTCTTAACTAAATTTGTGGAAGGATTTTATTCTATCTTTGATGTGGACCGCCGTGAAACACATATATTAATTGGTGGTATTTCCAATGGTCGTGCTGATGGAAAAGATGATGGAAACCATTGGGTTGGGGGCACTGGATATTTACATGTAAGGCAGAAGCATAAATTTGGCCCCATATCTGCGCAAGAAAATCAACTGCGTTTAAGGTGGGGAGAGTTTTTGCAATTTGATGAGCTGGGTAAAATTATCCGAGTGCAAACAATTTTTGATATTATTGATTGGCTCGAGCAAATTAATTTATCGCCGCTCCCCAAACCTCTTGGTAACTTGCATGTTTATCCTGCACCGACGGCTTGTGAGGGTTTCGTCTCTGATCAAGAGGGAAAAAAACAGTCAAAAAACTTATTAAAGTATGCGCGTGATTTTATTTTTGGCGGACTAAATGGGTTTGATAAAGTAGATTTAAAATCTATGGGAATGGCAGATTTCTTTCATCCTAACCTCAAGTGGTACGGGCCAGGTGGTATAGGNGCATGTCTATCATTTAAAGAGTTTGAAGATTTGCATCAACGCCCTTGGCTGCATGCTTTTCCAGATCGCCGTGTGGGAGATTTGGATAATCTTATCGCAGAAGGTAGTTTTGTTGGAGCTTCCAGCATGCCTGGTGTAAGTCTNACGCATCAGGGCCCATANTTAGGTCAAAAACCTTCCAACAATAAATGTACCGTAAATGGAATTGATTTCTGGCGTGAAGATGACGGGAAATTTGTTGAAAATTGGGTGTTTGTTGATATGGTGCACCTCTTTTATCAAATGGGCGTTGATCTACTAGCAATGGTAAAACATGATGTAGGAGATATCACTTGATAAGCTTTTTCCGTATTATACACCATGTTTTCAAACAAAATTTTATAGACATTCCAGTGTGTAGATATGGTTGAAAAAGTCACGTCGTCACAAGTAGCAAAGAGAGCGGGTGTCTCGCAATCAGCAGTTAGTCGATTTTATACTCCAGGAGCTTCTGTCTCCGCAAAAACAGCAGCAAAAGTTAGAGTCGCAGCTACGGAGCTGGGCTACCGTCCAAATATTTTAGCTCGTGCAATGGTATCTGGAAAAAGCCGTATAATTGGTTTGGTTGTAGCCTATATGGAAAACTATTTTTACACCGAAGCTTTAGAAAAATTGTCAAACGCTTTTCAGGAACGCGGCTACCATGTATTGATTTTTATGGCCTCTCAAACAGCTGGCAATGTTAGCTCAGTCGTTGAAGAAATATTAGATTATCAAGTTGATGGTATTGTCATGGCCTCTGTAGCACTTTCCTCAGAAGTTGGTTCAAGGTGTCAAGCCGCTGGTGTTCCCGTTGTTTTATTTAATCGTTCCCAAGACATGCAAGATATATCGTCGATCACTTCAAACAATTTCGAAGGAGGACGAAAGGCTGCTCGTTTGTTAATTGATCTAGGTCATAAAAAGATTGGTTATATAGCTGGTTGGGAGGGTGCGTCGACACAACGGGATAGGGAGGCGGGCTTTAATAAAGAAATTTTAGATAAAGGCTGGTCAGTTTTTTCCCGGACAGTTGGAAATTTTCGAGCAGAAAAAACCAGGGTAGCTACGTTTGAAATGTTTGACAAACCTAGAGCTGAAAGACCTGATGCCGTTTTTGTTGCCAATGACCATATGGCTTTCATAGTCATGGATATTTTAAGGTACGAACTAGGTTTGAGTATTCCAGATGATGTTTCTGTAATTGGATATGATGATGTGCCTCCCGCTGCATGGAAATCATATGATCTCACTACGGTCAGACAGCGCGCTAATTTGATGGTTCAAGAAACCGTCCACACAATTTTAAATCAGATAGAAAATCCAAATTCTACCAAGCCAACAAAACTTCAAATTGATAGTCCGCTAATTATTCGATCCTCTACGCGCAATAAACCCAACTAGGAGCATTAAAATGCATGGCTTTTCTAATAAATACAAAAGTTTTCCCGAATACATTATAGGGATTACAAAAGAAATTTGGGAAGACCGTGGAATTGCCACACTTCACGAGTATTACTCTTCAGACATTATCGTAAGGTCGCCTGGTTCAATCGTAATAGGAAACAAAAACGTAATTGCTGCAACGATGGCGACTTTGGCAGAGTTTCCAGACCGCACTCTTTTTGGGGAAGACGTAATTTGGTCGGGTACCCCAGAAGCGGGTATGTTGAGCTCCCACAGGTTGCATTCAACTGCCACTCATTCTCGACCTGGAGTTTATGGAGAGCCTACTGGAAAAAAACTTGATTATAGGATTATTGCCGATTGCCATGCACGTAATAATCAGATTGATGATGAATGGTTAATCCGTGATCAAGGCGCAATAGTACGTCAGCTTGGTTTATCTCCACATGAATACGCTCGAGATTTAATTGAAAAAGAGGGTGGAGCAGAAAGTTGTATTAAACCATTTTTACCAAAGGATGATGTAAAAGGCCCTTATGATGGAAAAGGAAATGACAATGAATGGGGTCAAAAATATGCTGATATTCTAAGTCGAATAATGAACGCAGACTTTTCTGTTATAGCAGCCGAATATGATAGAGCAGCGAATTTAGAATATCCAGGTGGCATAAGCGCTTTATCTCATAACGGAGCAGATCAATTTTGGATGGGACTTCGTGCATCGTTTCCAGATGCACAGTTCGAAATACATCATCAAATTGGTCGAGAAGATCCGTTCATGCCTCCCCGTGCTGCACTGCGATGGTCTCTTCATGGTAAACACGATGGTTGGGGTAGTTTTGGCACGCCATCTGGTGCTGATGTTTATATATTTGGAGCAACTCATGTAGAGTTTGGTGCTGTCTCTGGTGATATTCCAAAGGTTCGGCGGGAGTGGACATTATTTGATGAAACTGCCGTTTGGAAACAAATTTGTCTCAAGAGTGGGGCCTAAAATTTCTCTAAAGTGTAAATTCAGAATTGGAGGTAGATAAATGAAGCAAAATAAAATGGAAGACCGCATAGTTAGGTATGGGGAGCTGATTCCATGTAAAACTGCATTTATTGACGCACATACGCCAGGAAGTGATCAAAAAGAAAATTTTACAATAATTGGTGGGGGTGTTTCAGAAAGCCCTGATCAACATGTTCATATAGCTATTCCACATGGTTTTAATATAGGCGCTGCAGGGCAACCTCCCAAGTGTAGAAACTCCTTGCACGATCACAATACTGCCGAGGTGTTTTTCGTTTTATCTGGTCGGTGGAGATTTTTCTGGGGGCGATGGGGCAATGCAGGAGAAGTGGTACTCGAGCAAGGCGATATAATCAACATACCTACAGGAATATTCCGAGGTTTTGAGAATATTGGTACCGAATACGGAATGATTATGGCAATTCTTGGGGGCGATGATGCTGGTGGTGGAGTTCACTGGGCTCCACAAGTTATCGAAGATGCTGCCGAGCATGGTTTAATTCTTGGTGAAAACGGAAAATTATATGATCAGAAAAAAGGGCAAAAGTTACCAGATGGTATAGGCCCAATGCCTATTATGCAGAGTGAAGAGCTAGCTAAGAGGGCAGAGTTAACAACGAGAGATGTGGTTCCAAATCACGTAGCTCGATTTTGGGATATGTTTGCTTTATCGGATAGCAGACCAGTAAACGTCATAGGAGAAAATGGTCTATTACGGGACAAGCCAGGCTTTGAAGTTGATTTCATAACTCGGGGTTCTGCAATCAAGAATGCCGAAAGCCATCATTTNCCATCTGTATTAATGCCNGTGCGTGGTCATTGGCGTATTTCNTGGGATAGTGATTCAGCAGTTTTGGCTCCTGGAGATACGATGTCAGTGCCAGCAGAANTAAANCATTCGATAGTTCCTGCGGTCACTGGAGAAGCTGCCTTGTATCAAGTCAAAGGAAACGCAGATCCGGCTGGTCATACTTGGAGGGGCTAGCAATTTTTTAAAGAGAGGATGCCTTAATGGGTAAAATACTAACTTCACATGTTGGNTCTTTGCCNCGNNCGCAAGAAGTCGTAGATTTTATATTTGCGCGTGAGAAAGGAAAAGAGTTTGCTCAAGCTGCATTTGACGACTGCATGACCAGATCGGTTTCCGAAACTGTAAGGCGCCAAAAAGAAGTTGGTGTAGACATTGTTAGTGACGGTGAAACATCTAAGATAAGCTATGCAACATATGTCAAGGACAGGTATACTGGTTTTGATGGTGATAGTCCCAGAAATGCACCGGCAGATTTAAAAAAATTTCCAAGTTTTCTTGAACGACTGGCAAATGATGGCGGTACTCCAACATATTCAAGACCAATGTGTGTAGGGGAAGTTAAGTCTA
>FUFK010216506.1_pt1 | contig 10451 bp, 9 predicted proteins | sample 1021851 | NCBI WGS metagenome assembly FUFK01 (sample SAMEA51879418, study PRJEB19060) | metagenome
ACGAAGATCACCGTGACGGTGACTTCCTCTAATGGCAGCCAGTACAACCCCCCGGGTCAAGTAATTGTNAAGGACACCACTGGCGCAACCATCNCAACAATGGGCTTGACAGACGGTCCAGGAGCGGGCCAGTCATACGCCTACTGGCGTTGGACGCCGGCCACGGCTCAGACCTACACGTTTATTGCAACGTACGTCCCCGCGGCAGGTTCGCAAGCCGCTGCCAGTACTTCAGCTCAGGATGCGGTTGTCGCCAGTGCCTCTGGCGGAACAATCTCTCTAAAGGCGCCGCCGACTATGACCCAGGGTGTACCGGTGACCTTGACGGCCTCCCTTGCTCCAGCCAGCACCCAAGGCACCGTCGGCTTCACGCAGAATGGCGCCCCGATTAGTGCGGCCATCCCGATCATCAACGGTGTTGCTACCTATCANTGGACTCCGAATGTGGCCGGGCAGATCACTTTGGGAGCGAATTACACGACGAACGCCGGAGGATCGGGCTCGACGACCGACGTCGTAACGATTTCGGGGGCCCCGGCTCAGAATGATCAGATTGCCTTGGTCCAGCCGGGCTGGGGTGCGTGGGCACCCAACAGTTCTTATCCGATGGGTAACGGCTCCAACTTCGCATTCCAAGCGAGCACCTTGTCTGGGGCTCCGGTCACATTGGCGATCACCGGTCCATGTTCAGTAAGCGGCCTAACGCTGGCAGTGAACCAAGGCAACGGTCAGTGCAATATGACTGCGTCCTCACCCGGTGGCAATGGCTATGCGCCCGTGACTTATCAGTACGCGATACCGCTGATTCCGGGCATCCAGACCCAGAACGGTAATGCTTCCGCTCCCCCCTCAGGTCGCTTCAAGGTGGGCCGCGTCCTGGTTCTGGAGAGCCCCGGACAGGTGGACACTAATGCTGGGCAAAATATCCGGTGGAGGATATTGAAGAGGGATCAGGGTCGCAAGCACTGCAAATTGCTGTATCCGAACAATGGTTCGGTTACCTTGCGCATTCGCAGCAAGGGTGAGTGCACCGTGGTCGGCACCGCACCTGCAGTTGCTGGTGAGTGGCAAAGATTCCGCACCGTTCGCAAATATCGGGGGCGTTAGTTCTAGCTGACCGTCCATTGCACGAGTAGTTCGTCATCGTTGTCCCAGACTGCAACGAATTGGTCTTGTGCGACTTTTACCATGAAGGCCGCTCGTCCACGTTTCTTGACTCGTATTTTCTTCTCAGAGATAGTCGTGTAATCCTCGCAGTCTGCTGAATCACAGGTATAAACCTCAACCCAGAGGGGTTGCCCCTTGGAAAGACGTGTCCGAATCGCTGCTCGCATAAAGCCTTCGTCGTCAACACTTGCCCTCAAGACTCGTGTGCCGTAATAGCGATCTGGTTTTGAAATTTCCAACCCGGCGGGTGGTATCGACTCCTCCGAGTTATCGGATGAGACCTCTGACGAGCAGGGATTATTGAGGTACATCGTGTTGAGGCCAGCAATGTCACCTGAACTGAGATTGCCACGGTTGTTTGGGATAGCACCTTGGGGATACATGATCGACGTAAAGTCTTTGACGTGATCAAAGCCCATCGCGTGCATGACTTCATGAACAACAAGTGCCTCTCTCCCGGGCCCTTCTTTCCACGAATACCATCCTGGACCAAGGTCCGGCCGAGGCCATTCCAAGCGACGCCAGTCGCGCCCTTCCCACTTGTTGAGGGTCCAATCCACGCTGTTACTGAAGGCCACTGACCCCTCGCCATAGCCGTCCGGGCCACCAATCCCCGCGACATCGGACCCCCATCCCTCTGCGACTAAGTCCCCCCAACGGAAGTTCAGATCTGCGGAATCAGCGTTGTCGATTTCAACGAANTTCAATCCTGTGTGAGGTTCTAAGGTGGCCAATCCGCTTCGAATGTCATTAATCATGGTGTTCCGGTCCGGACCCTCCGAACCCCTGTCAAAATGCCAGCGGACTTCCTGACACGGCCGATATGTTGCCCCCAACCCATCAAGTGGCTTCCACCCATCGTTAAACGCCTGACCCGGGGCCGGCATCCAACGATCGCCCTCCGCCGCCGACGACGGCGGGGCTGCTGTCAGCATCGTTGCAGTGATGGCTGCGAGCACAGTTACAGCAAAGCGCGGACGTGGGCACCTAAACANGTTTACCTCCTGCTCNCCAAGATATATCAAGAGTCCGCGGAGACTCCAAAGTTGCAAAAGTGTCTACATGGAAAGCGCGATGCGCGCACTCTCAATGACGCTACCGAGTACCGACGAATACCGGGAGGGGGTAGTTGAGCGCTTGAGATCCCTTGGGGTTTACCCGCTGAGCCTCCCAAGGCTGGCCTACTCGTGCACTTGGTGCCCTCGCGTCGGAGTAAGAGAGACAGCAGCTGAGGCAATCACGTCATTGTGGAAATTCGTCATTCTGCACGCCGGCGCGGTCACTCTTCGGATGAGAGTGCCGGTGATGTGATCCGTGTGAGTAGGAGGTCGATACCCCAGAAGATCAAACCGAGCACGATTCCGAAAGCAGCTACGCCAGCAATGTTCATGAGCACGGTCGGTAGACCGTAAGCAATGACATTTAAGAAAGGATAAGGGTAAGCCGCGATGAACTCCCCCCTGATCAATGTGTACAGCGCCCAAGTTATTGGCACCACGAGCGCAGTAAAGATGGAAGCAAAGGTGATTTGCCTGCGAGGGCCGAAGAAGAGCCAGATGATCACGGTCAGCGCGGGCACGATGTAGTGCTTCAATGCATTCACGATGATGTCGATGCCCTCTACTTGGGCGTCTGGAGCGAGCACTACTGCGTAGATCAAGCCCGTGATCGAAATCATGACGAGGGCATCCATATGGATGGCTGACCACAGTCTTCCCGATCTCTGTGGATTGCGTGCGAGCATTGTTGCGACGACTCCGACGATGATCAGGCTGAGGTTTGTGAAGTAACTAAAGGAATCGATTACACGTCCTGGCAACCCGGCTATCCCACTCGGATTGTCACCCAATGAGTTTGCGTAAAGGGCACCGACTGGATTTATGTTGAAGACAGTCAATACCAGACCTAGGGCGAGGCTGAACCAGGTGACGATTGCAAGGCCCGCATGAGCGCGCCGGCCGTATTCGACTCTAGACACGATCACAGCCTAGGAGGCGACACTAGGGATTGTGATGATGCCGTCGCAGGACTCAATCACGTAACGACGCGGTTTTCCCCTGAAGTCCTCACCGCTATGGATTNCTCCCCATCCATACGTNTGGAGGGNGTAGCAAACACAGTGCCTGTCGTCTTTGAATGCCAAGAAAATCCATGGCACCCCTCGTTTCCTTATGGCGTTGGCGGTCTTTCAATCCTGGGGTTAGGTGCGAATGCTTTGCGTACACCTGTGTCCAGCACTGTTTGACGTGGCGCTGCCCAATGTGCCCAGATAGGAGTGCAATCCGGTGTCTTNCAGATCCTTGATGAGACGCTTTACGTACCCTTGAGATGTCGCAGTGGTCCAACAGATTTCTGTCTTTCCCATGTCAAGGGGTAACGTTCCACTTAGGCTGTTGGGCAGTTCCGACACAACTGAGGAGTTCACATGGCTAGAAAATTCTTGATTTTGGGCAAATATACGCAGTCGGGTATGGCTGGCGCACTGGCTGACGGGTTCGAATCCCGACGTGAAGTCATGACCGACGCGATCACATCCATGGGTGGACGCCTCATTGATTACAGTTTTTGTATGGGTGAGTACGACTTCACAGTGTTGGCAGAGTATGAAGATGAATCAAAAGCCTTGGCTTTGACTCTGATACCTGTTGCGGCTGGAACGGTCATCGCGAATGTCATTCGACTGCTGACGATCGAAGAGATGGATCAAGCACGTGAGCATTTTGATTTAGTGCACTGGACACCGCCCGGCCAGAATTAAGGGTGAGCCCCTCTCGGAAAGAGTCAAGCCTGTCATCACAATGCGACGGCGGTGGCGCAAAATACGTAAAGTCTCTGAGGAACTCAACGTCTCATACAAGTGCGGTGATTGAAACACAAAATGACTGCGTCACACAAAAGGTCATGATCCAGACAAGTAGTTCTTGACTGGACGACGTGGCCGGATCTTGGGCTAGGCGGGTGTAGATCCGAACTCCTTCTTGTTGTACGTGAGCGGATTGTGCTCAATTATGCGAGAGAGAACCAACCAGGTGTCAACGCCAAAAGCACAAGGCCGCTCGTCAGGCCGAGAATGCTGACGCTGAGGAAACTAACCTGTATGGAGCGGCGTTGAATGATTGTGGTCAAGCCGGCGATGAACAAGACAACTGCGAAGAAAACGTTCGCCAAGTTGTAGCGATCACTAGTTGCTTCGGCCTCCTCAGCAGTGAGTCTGAGCTCGTCGGCCTCGTCCATGAGAGCGTCACCCTCGGACAGNAGTTCCTCACTNAATAGGTCGGCAACGTAGGGGTTGTCATCCGTAAAGGGAGTGGCGGGCCTGTCCTCGTCTGGGATGTCTGACCACCACAGAACAGCCTCGTACATGGCGTCATCCATGACCGTCAGCAAGTAGTCGGCTGCGTCCTCGTTGCCCGTGCCTGCTTCAATTGCGAATTGCAAAAAAAGTGACGTTTCGTATCCCGAGGTTTGATCCGCCTGACTGTACCGGTCATTGGCTCGTGCGATCGTTTCCTGCATTTGTGCGTAGGTGCGAATAACTTGATCGCTTGTGCTTGCTTCTCGATAAGCAGACCATGCCGTGAGGAGTGCGGAAAATCCGAGTAAGAATGCTGCCGTGACNGCAAGAGCACCTTGCGAGGGTACTCGGGAGCGGCTTGTTGTTACGCCGTCAACATTAGACATAACATTCTGTTCCTTTTACAACGATCGAATGCGTCCACAAAACGACCCAAAGGTCTTTAGACGTCTTCCTGCGGTACAACAAATNTGCGACCTCCGGTGCAGCACTCTACTTCGTCGCGGCGTTCGCACCGGTGTGCATGCGCTTTCCGGTTGTGGGCGTGACTCAGTGTGCAAATGCGCCTATGTGTTTTGCATGGGGAATAGGCGCATTGAGAGAGTCCAGAAAATCGACCTCTTTCTTGATGTCGTCTAGCAGAGCACACGCAAGGCTACGGTTCATTCCGTTGCGCACGACAATTCGCTGAACTGTCTGATCTGCCATGTTGTCAGGTAGCGGGTAAGCGGGAACTTGCCATCCGTGGATCCTAAGGCGGTTTTGCAGGTGGTAAAGCGTCCAATTCTTGGTGTGGCCCGGTGTCAGTTTCCAGGCAAAGACGGGGATGTCCGAACCATCGCTCCATAACGTGAAGGCTGGGATTTTCGCGATTTCGTCAGCTAGGAAGCGCGCGACATCCTGACTTTCTGCCTGAACTCGGCGGTATCCCTCGAAGCCAAGTCTGAGGAACATGTAGTACTGGAGGAGAACCTGCGACCCAGGTCGAGAAAAGTTGATGGCGAGGGTAGGCATGTTCCCACCCAAGTAACTGACATTGAATATGAGGTCTTCCGGTAGATCACTTTTTTCTCTCCAGACGACCCACCCAAGACCCGGATACACCAGCCCGTACTTATGGCCAGAGGTGTTGATTGACTTGACTCGAGGCAGACGGAAATCCCAGACGATATCCGGCTGGAGAAAGGGCGCGATAAATCCACCAGAAGCAGCATCGACATGAATGGGAACATCCAAGCCCGTGGCCGCCTGATGGTCATCGAGAGCTTTGGCAATCTCTGCGACTGGCTCGTAAGAGCCGGTGTACGTAACGCCCATAATCGCCACGACTCCGATGGTGTTCTCGTCGATGTAGTCCGTGACTGTGGCCCCGTCCAGGGTTGGATGTTCCTCGGTAACGGGGACGTATCGCGGCTCAACATCCCAGTAGTTGCAAAACTTCTCCCAGACCACTTGAACGCCTGAACTCATCACCAGGTTGGGCGTGTTTGTGTCCTTGCCGGCTGCCGTGCGGGCCTGCTTCCACCTCCGCTTGAGCGCCAATCCACCCAGCATGCAGGCCTCACTGGATCCGATCGTTGAAACCCCGATCGTCGTCGTTGGACTGGGCGCGTTCCACAGAGTCGCCATCATCGTTGCGCAGCGCGCCTCAATCGCGGCGCTTGCTGGATACTCGTCTTTGTCGATCATGTTCTTGTCAGCGGAAGCCGCCATAATTTTGTTGGCGTTCTCGTCCATCCATGTCGTGACAAATGTCGCAAGATTTAAGCGGGCATTCCCGTCCAACATCGCCTCATCCATCACGATCTGATACGCCGCCTCACTGGGGAGCGGACTATCGTTGAGGCGATCTGTGGGTGGCGCAACAACTTCTGCATCATTGAAGAATTGAGGGTTAGGCATGTCTGCTCCCTGTTAGCTTGAGCGAATATCGGTGACGACAGGCTGCCGCGTCCATAGAGACGCCAATTCGGTAGCGAGTCGGCTTGGTGGCCACTCTTCAGACAGGGCTATAGCCACTAGGTCGGATTGTGCAGGGGGTGGCTCACTGCCGCTGGGGGGGTGTGAGTCGAGATCACCAGGGAAGGCGTAACCCTCCGCGCTTGCTGCGATGACGTTTTGCAGNTCGGCCTCGGAGGCACCGGAAGCCTTCCACTTCACCAGCGATGGGTAGATCGCTCGGATCATTCGAGCCCTGTCAATTGACTCCATCGCCCGACCGAACGCACTGGAAATTTGGAGCAGGTTGCCTAGGCGACGGACATCGTCCGAGACGTTCTCACCCGCACCGTGAAACAGCGCAGGATTAAAGAAAATTGCATCCCCTCGACCAAGCGGCACCTGGACTGCCCTTTCGTTTGAGTATTCCTGGAACTCGGGCAGGTGACTAGCGATGTAACCCGGGCCGTACTTCTGGGAGTTCGGAATCAGAAATGTTGGTCCGGTCTCCATGGGCATGTCTACGTGGGCAACAGCCCCTTGCAAGGTCAACATGGCAGACATCTGGTGAATGTGCCGGGGAAATGCCTGCGCAGATTGCATTGTCTGGAAACCCAGGTGGTAGTCACGGTGCGGACTTTGCGCTTTACCGCCGGGATTCACTTGGTTGAGTTGCGACGTCACCTGATAGCGCGGCCCTAGCCATGCTTCGCAAATCAACGCAAGCATGTCGTTGGCGTAGTAACGGAGGAATGCATCCGGATCTGCGACCGCNAACTTTTCCAGCGCATTCCAGACTCGATCATTGGCTCCCGGAGTGGCGAAATGGTCACCGGCCGCCGTTCCGGCTGCTTTCTCGGCCTCAATGATGCCGCGAAAAACGTCGGTTGCCGCGTCGAGAACACCATCGTCGCCGAAAGCACCGGACAGCACGAGCACTCCAGGACCCTCACTCAGCACGCGTACTAATTCCGCTTGGACTTCCAGTCGTCCGGGCGCCTCACTGATGCGAGATCGCAGAGACCTACTGTCGTAAACAACGACTCCCTGATCAATCCTGTCGGCCAACGGGAAGTCACCGAGGTCCACCGGCTGCTCAACAATCGTCGCGAAATCCGCCACGCGGCAATCCCCGAGTGAGTAGTACGCCGGGGTGCTGGTGTTGCCGCTCTTGCTCAATGTTGTCAACTCCATGATGCGTGCGGCAGTGGCCCTGTTAAACCTGACCTTGCCACACTCGATCGTGGTGGATCTTTCGGGGGCTACTCGAANGNGCGATTACGTGCACGGGCTCTTTCTCACTTTCNCGCCTGCTCCTTTTCCATGGCACATGGTGGGGCACCACATTGGTAATCGAAAAAACTATGNNGTCGCAGGCTTCAATGTCCATCTCACGGTCATGTTTCCGGTGTTACGTCCGTTAGACGTAAACTCTATGTGAATGTCGAATTCCGGTCGCTCTCCCTCACCAAGGCGCGTGAGTATGTCTCCTCGCGTTGTCGACATCGTCGCGTCAGCGATCACCGGCCCCATGGCGACTGCACGGTATTGAATCTCAGCGGATACTGCGAGAGGAGTTACTGACTCGAGTTGATCAGCAAAGTTTGCTAGCACCAGTGCTCCCGAAGCGGACTCTCCGAGAGTGAACATCGCCCCCGCGTGCGGACCGCCGAGGTGATTGCGGAAAGCCGGCTGATCCGGCAGGGTCATAGTCGCATTGTCGGCGGTGAGATCAACGAACTCCAAACCGAGAGTCCCCACCATTGGTACCATCGANGNNAGCGAATCTTTGATTCCTTGCAAATTCATAGACATACTCGCAGCCTACGGTCTAGTCGGGGTTCTCATCTTGTTTTTGCAAGTCAAAAACACGTGACGGTGGTGTCGTGAGTTCGAACCACCTTGTCGTGATTCGTTCTCGTTGGCTGTAGCGCCACTCTCCGGCTCGTCTCGAAGTGACGATGTACGAGACTTGCTCCCTGGTCTTTTCTGCAGAAATTCGCGCAACTTGGAAGCGCACCATCACATATCCAGGTTCTCGTACTCGTTGCACGTGAGTCCGTGTCTCTATTGGGTTGTCTCTCGGGATGCCCCAACTTTGGTGATTTCGACGAGATCCTTGTGGTGACCAGTGGCCGGCGGAATTTCCGCACCATCGGGATACGTATGCACCGACGTACTCCCCCTTTAGATCTCTGTTGGAGTCCGCATTTATGGAGCCAAGATCAAGCCACTCGCAGGGATGCCCATAGTCGTCGAGGCGCACGACTGTCGGCATTAGAAGTTGAAAATTTAGGCGGTCTGGCAACTGGTGAGGTACGTCTCGAAAAGTCTTGCCCTCAGGCTGAAGCCACGTGGAATCTGGATCAAANTCATCAAACAAGGGTCACGCTCGCAAAGTCCACCGGTGAAATCCTCTCGCGCCTTCCAGCGTGTTCTTCTGTCTCCCTAGCAACCGCGGGCGATGCGATGGCCATGGCGACCGGTATGCGCGTGCCCTGACAGACTTAATGAGCCCGCCAAGTGTGGCGAAAGCGACATGTTCCGACTATGCCAAACAAGTGGTCGTGATTCACATCAAGACTCGTCAATGGCAAATCTGGCCAGATCTTCTGGCTGGCAGAGGCAGATCCAAAAGCATCCTGTTTGCAGTTAGGTAGGACAGGCGTAAGGCATCACTCGAGATGAAACCAACCAGTGGGTCATGCCACAGGCACCACGTCGCGCCCCCGGGTCGTTTGTTCAACTGGGGCGCAAGGCGCAGGTGAATCTGCAGAACTTGACCGTCGGCCACCTACTCGTCGATCGGGCCCAACGTTGGAAAAGCTTTGCACAACGTGACCGTCTGAGAGGTCAGGATCATCTGGAGGCATAGCTCGTTATAGGCCTGAGCGTCCGCGACACCCTTCTTGTTAAGGGCGCGAATTGCGGAATACGCTGCAATGTCTTGCAGTGGTGCCTTGTCAGGAGGTAAACCGCTGAGTATGAGGAGTTCTGGGTTTGTCCAGTANCCGTCAGTCGGAACCCCTTGGCGATTCTCTTGCAGCCATGACGCTGCTGCACGCTGCTCAGCAAGCATCCGAGAACCGGATTCGTCCATCCCGATTTGGATGGTGCGTCCGACAATCGAAATCAATAAAACTACGTACAGAATTGATGCCAATGCAACAGAAATGCGATCTGACCGAGATCGATCCTGCGTAGCTATTGAAAAAGTAACTCCACATGATGCGATCGCGAGCCACAACACGGTGGGGAGCGCCGGGCGGGCACTGTACTGCTGAGAACGAAAGAACCACCACAGGAACATCATCGCTAGACCTGCACTCAGGGCAGCGATTACCCAACCGGTCGCGTGATCACGAGCGTCTCGCCTATTCTGAGAAGATCCCAAACGTAGTCGCGTCCAACGCCATGTCAAGGCGATCATGACGACGATGACCGTCAAGAGTGGAAGTGAAAACAATCGTAGGGTTCCTTCGAGATGTTCATCGATAAAGATGTACAACTGGTGCCACGGGATATCTTGATTTCCCAAGAAGTCACGAAGCGCATCGATATGACGCACGTACCCTTCGGGTCCCAGCGTGACAGTTTTGATCAACTCGAATGCAAGCAGTGGTGCTGCAACTCCACAAAAAGTTCGGAGAAGCAACTGCCAGGGGCCTGTGTGACGATTCCGCAACTCAAAGACGAAGAACGTGGCTATGAGGGCTGCAGCCGGGATGGCGAAGGTCAGCTTCGATAGCAGCATGAGTCCAAGGCATAGCCCTGACCAGAAGTACCGATGCTTCGATAACAAGAGCCCGGCCAGCATCAGTAGGGCAAGAGCGGGCAACTCACCAACAACACGACCAGGCATCAAGGAGGTGTTCTGCAGATCCGGAGCGACAGTAGGAACGAGAGCCAACCCGCCCACCGCCGCAAGACTCGCCCACCGGCCACTTAGGTTGCCGAACAGGCGCCATACGGAAAACACCAGAATGCCAAAAAAGATCAGCATGGTGAATCGAATGGCTAGGAGATCGCCGTCGAAGATCCACCACGTCAA
>FUFK010207029.1_pt1 | contig 10449 bp, 10 predicted proteins | sample 1021851 | NCBI WGS metagenome assembly FUFK01 (sample SAMEA51879418, study PRJEB19060) | metagenome
AATTAGTAAAATTTATAAAAATAAAATTGTCACCGACGAGGGGAACGAATATTACTTTAAAAAACTTATTTGTACTGATTCGTTATTAGAAAAAAAATTTGATGCTACTATTAAAAAAAATCTCTTTGGCGAAATATGCTATAGTTCAACCAAGTGTTTTTATTTTATTGTAGAGCCAGAAAATAATCCAGAGAATATAATTCATCTTTTGCCCCAATCTGAATTAATATCAAGCCTTTATTTTAGAAAAAGAAATAGCAAAGAAATGCTGATGTCTGTATCTACATTAAACTGCGAAGCAACTGTTGAAGATGTTGAAAAGCAAATACTANAACATTTTCCTAAAATAAATATAATTAGATTTCAGAAATCTTTTGAAATACAGAAAGCTTTACCAAAAAATAAAAAGTTTTTTAATTATAACAATGAAAATTTTTGCAAATATAATGAAAATATTTTTTTTGCTGGAGATTTTTTATCTAACCCTTCAATTAATGGTTGCTTAGAATCTAGCAAGAGTGTAGTGAGGTTTTTATCTTAATGTATTTCTTATTAATGTTTTATTTAAATTTAACTGTATCATCAATCTTACTCGGGTTAATTTTAACCATTCAATTTGTTCATTATAAAAGTTTTAAATTTATTGATAATGAAGAATTTAAGAATTTTCATAAGTTTCATACAAAAAATATTTCTTTTTTAGTTGTTCCTCTTATGGGGTTGGAAGTAATTTTAGCTCTACTAATAATATTTTATGACAGTAGCCTTTTAACTTTGTTAAATTTAATATCTGTAGCACTTATTTGGGTCTCTACATTTTTATTTCAAGTACCTTCTCATAATAGGTTGTCAGAAGGTAAATCTTTAAATGAAATTCACAAACTTATAAAATCAAACTTATATCGTAGCATTCTATGGTTTTTGAAAGTTATAATAAGTTTATTGATCATAATTTAATTGTTAATATTTCACCCCAATTAGTTGTATAATTTGGAGACTTCTTCTCCCTCTTCATTAACCAGTCCCTTGATATGCCTGTATTCGCATATTTAAGGCTATCTCTGCCATATAATGAATTGACTCTATCAATCGTGCTCATTAGCCTGTCAGACCTTCTGATAGAAGCAATATCGTCTAAGAATGAATATTGTTTATTCTCTGCCTTTTCTATACCAGACAAGAATACATGAGCTTTTTTATATGCTAATCCAGGCTTATAAATAGACTTTAATAGAGAAACCCCTGATTTGATTAGTAAAGATGTAGAATCTGTAGATGAATCAAAAGAAAAACTGTTAACGAAAAAACTCGGACCACTAGCTTTTAGAAATCGGTTTGTGGATAAAGCAACAGTTATTATATTACACTTTGAATTTTGAGATCTTAATTTCTCTGCAGCTCTTGAAACATATACAGAAACTGCTTCTTCTAAGAGNACATATTTACTTATAGAAGAACTAAAAGCTCTTGAAGTGGTTATCTGTTTCTTATTAGCTATAGAATTTTCAATATCTATACACTTGATTCCACGAAGCTCCATAACGGTTCGGAGAATATTAACATTGCCCAGTTTTCTTGCTAGCTTATAATCAAGAATACTAAGTTGATAAGCATTCGAAATTCCTTTTTGAAGGAATTTTTTTTGTAATCTTCTACCAACTCCCCAAACTGATCCAACAGGCATCTGTTTTAAAATAGCTACAGAGTTAATATTATTATTCAAAATATAAACTCCTGAATTTTTTTTTGCTACTCTACTTGCTAATTTTGATAATGTTTTTGTAGTTGATATACCTATTGAAACCGGTATGCCAGTCCATTTAAAAATTTTCTTTCTTAAAGAATGAAATTGGGATTCTAAATTATCTAAAGAAACAGAATTGATGGATACAAAAGCTTCATCTATAGAATAAACTTCTGTGTTATCAAAATGATCTTTTATTATATTCATAACTCTAGCTGACATATCTGCATATAAGGTGTAGTTAGAAGAAAAAACTTTTACCTTTTTCCTTCTAATAATATCTTTACACTTAAAAAAAGGTTCGCCCATTTGAATCCCTAACTTTTTTGCCTCTATAGATCTAGCAATAATGCACCCATCATTGTTAGACAAAACAACTACCGGTTTATCATTCAGGCTTGGGTTAAAAACCCTTTCGCATGATGCATAAAAATTATTACAATCAATTAAAGCTACATATTCCATAATTTTAAACTTTACTTACTACATAAGTAACAACACCCCAAATATTAAAATCCATTTCTTCTGTTATCTCTATAGGTGAAAAATCATCATTTTCTGGTTTTAAAAAAACTTTTTTATTTGCTATCCAAACTCTCTTCACTGTTAATTCTCCGTTAATAGAAGCTATAACAATACTCTTATCTTTTGCTTCAACAGCCCTGTCTACTATGAGGGTATCCCCCGAGGATATCCCCGCATCTTTCATGGAATCTCCCTCTACTTTTACAAAAAAGGTGGCAGATGGATTTTTAATTAAAAGCTCATTTAAATCCAAATTCCTTTCAATATAATCATCGCCAGGAGAAGGAAACCCCGCTTGAACTCTAACCGTAAAAAAAGGAAATTTAGCTCCTGAATCAGTATTTTCAATAGCCTTTATATCTTTAATTTCAACACTTTTTCTCTTAAAAAGTTTCATCTTTAAAGATTATACCAAAATACTGAAGTTATTATTTGGATAATCTAGCTTTAACAAAAAAAGCTATGGAAACGAAAAAATATGGAAGAAGTATTATAGCCATTAGAGACTTAAATAATTCCGCCAAAGGTCTTAAAAATAATGAACAATTTTCTATAGTTCCATCACCAATACTACTACATTCTATAAGTCCCGGAATAGATAGAACAGATTTAATACTAGCAGAAAGCCCTATAACAGCAATGACTATAGCAAGATGGATGAACATTCTTCTCCTTTTTTCATTAACCGCTAAAATACCAAAGACCATTATTAGAAAACCGATGAAAGCTGGTATTAAGACAGTAACTGAATCATAAGATAAATACCCATAGGCACCTAACAAGATAAGGAATAAGCCTGTAATAATTGTGTAACGTGGCATAAAAAACTCCCTCCGGAGGAGGGATTTGAACCCCCGACCAAGTGATTAACAGTCACCTGCTCTGCCGCTGAGCTACTCCGGAATTAAACTCTAAATGTAAGAATTTAATGTATAGGATGTAAACAGTCAAGCATACTATTGACCTTTAAAAAAAATTCTGAAAAAAGTATACTAAACAGAATTGATGAAANAGATTAAAAAGCAACCAAAAATAGTTAAAGAAAATCCAAATCTGCCAGTTCCTGCCAATTCGCTAGAGAAATACCTTGTAGAGATCAGTAATTATAAAATCTTATCTAAAGAAAAAGAAATAGAATATGCTTTAGACTATAGAGAAACGGGNAATGTTGAATCTGCCAGAAAACTAATTACTTCAAATCTAAGATTTGTTGTAAAAATTGCAATGGAATATCAAAGCTATGGTTTAAATATAATGGATATTATCCAAGAAGGTAATTTGGGTCTTATGAAAGCTGTAACAAAATTTGATCCAACAAAAAGATATAGACTCATTTCTTATGGAGTTTGGTGGATAAGGGCATATATTCAAAATTTTATCATGAAAAATTGGAGTCTAATCAAGATTGGAACAACTCAATCTCAAAGAAAACTTTTCTATAAAATAAGATCGGCAAAAAATAAATACAATGATGGGAATATCAGTAGAGAAGAATATTATGAAAAACTTTCTCAAGATTTAAAGATTTCTATAAAAGAAATTAAAGAGATGGATCAAAGAATGAGTGGAAAAGAATTCTCACTTGATGAGCAATTACAAGAGGGTGAGGGGCAAACCAAAATGGAATTCTTAGAATCGGGTGAGGAAAATCAAGAAGATATATCTATTTCGAACCAGCAGAGTCAGGACCTTAAAGATGGGTTAAATGAAGCGTTAAAAAAACTCAATGATAGAGAAAAGTATATTATTGAAAAAAGGCTTTTATCAGACGAACAAGAAACATTAGAAGAAGTAGGTAAAAAATTTAAAATATCCAGAGAAAGAGTAAGACAAATTGAAAAAGGGGCTATTTCTAAGATAAGAAAAATTCTACAAGATAGAGGAATTAAAGCCGAGTTTTAATAATTTCTAACCCTTCATCAATTGAAGATATATTGTTACATCCCGCTTGTGCAAGATTTTTCTTTCCACCACCTTTTCCGCCATAAGATTTAGAAATTAAGCTCATTACTTCCTTACAATCAAAATTATCAACTTCATTTGTTGAAGCACAAATAAGAATTGAATTACTTTGATTATTAGAACCTAGTAATCCTATTGCTTTAATCTCTCCTTCCTTTAATTCATCCCATAACGACTTGAGCTCATTAGCTGTCATATCATTCGTTAAAAATGAAATAACCTTTACACCTCCGATTATTTCAGCATCCTCTTTGAGTTGATTTGCTAAGCCTTTACTCATACTTTTCTCAAATTCAATTATTTTATGCTTTAACTCTATATTTTCTTTTTTTAATCTTTCAATTTCATCAGGAACTTTTTCGAGAGATGCTGATAATAGTCTTGATGAAACATTAAGCTTATCCCTCAAATTTAATAAAAAGTTATAGGATGGAATCGAGGTGTATGCTTCGATTCTTCTAATACCCGATGATATGCTATTTTCTGATGAAATTGTTATCGATCCTAGATCACCTGAGCTTTTAACATGTGTCCCACCACATAGCTCCATGCTATAATTCCCAATCTTAACAACTCTGACCAAATCTCCATATTTCTCTTCAAAAAAAGCATTAGCTCCTTCTTTAATAGCTTTTTTATATTCAACATTTTCATTGATGGTAACTTTCGAATTTTCAATTATTTTTTCATTACATAATCTTTCAATGGATTTTATAGTTATGTCATCAATATTGCTAAAATGACTAAAATCAAATCTTAATCTGGAATCTTCAACCAATGAACCNGCTTGCCTAACATGAGTACCAAGAATATTTCTCAAAGCATAGTGAATAATGTGTGTTGCAGAATGATGAGAAGAAATGGAGAATCTATAATCAGTGTTAATTTCAAGAATCAACCTATCTCCCAATTTAAATATTCCTTTTTTAACTATAGATTGGTGCAAATAAAAATTATCTTTAGTTTTTTGAACATTAAAAATTTCAATAATCCCTGATTCCTTTTTACCAATACCTTTATCACTAATTTGTCCCCCACTCTCAGCATAAAATGGGGTTTTATCAAAAATGAAACTTACCTTATCACCTTCTTTAACTTGAGTAACTAACTCATTATCTTTGACAATTCCAACAATCAAAGAATCAGTCACATTTTGATTATAGCCTACAAATCCATCCGTAATTTTTTTTCCAATATCATTAAGGTTTAGTGAATCACTGATAATGGCTTTAAACTTAGATGCTACTTTTGAAGATTTCTTCTGCTCTAACATTTCCTCTTCATAACCTTGTATATCCATCGTATAATCTGTGCTTTTTAAAATATCCTCGATCAAATCTACTGGGAAACCAAAAGTATCGTAAAGTTTAAAAATATCTTTCCCACTCAATACCATTGTTGCTTTAGATAATTCGAGAGAGGAATTTAGTTGATCTAATCCTCTATCTATTGTTTGTAGAAACTTTTCTTCTTCATTTTTAATTATTGACATAATATTTTCTTTATTTTTTGCGAGCTCAACATAAAATGGCTTCATAAATTCAATAACTTGATTCGATAANTCAAAAATAAATGGCTCATCTATTCCAAGTAATCTGCAATGTCTAATAGCTCTCCTTAAAATTCTTCTTAATACATATCCCCTACCTTCACTAGAAGGAATAACACCATCGGAAATAAGAAATGTGGCAGCTCTTGTATGATCAGCTAAAACTCTATAAGAAATGTCTACAGCTGAATCAGTATTATATGGGACTCCTTTTTTACATGCAGAATATTCAATCAAATACTTAAAAAGATCAGTGTCATAGTTGCTACTTACTCCCTGTAATATAGAGGCTAACCTTTCCAATCCCATTCCCGTATCTATACTTGGCTTTGGAAGAGGTGTCATTCTTCCTTTTTCATCTCGATTAAATTGCATAAAAACTAGATTCCAAATTTCTAAATATCTTTCTCCATCTGTAATATCAATATTTTTTTCAGGCTCATCACCCATATCATAAATAATTTCTGAGCATGGGCCGCAAGGTCCTGTGTCCCCCATTGACCAAAAATTATCTTCCTCACCTAATCTAAAAATTCTTTCCTTATCTATATATTTTGCCCATATCCTCTCAGCCTCATCGTCTTCATTAAAAACAGTAACAAAAAGTTTTTCTTTATTAAGCTTGAGTTCTATAGTTAGAAACTCCCAAGCAAATTGTATTGCATCTTCTTTAAAATAATCTCCAAAAGAAAAATTCCCTAACATTTCAAAAAAAGTATGGTGTCTTCGGGTTCGGCCAACATTCTCTAAGTCATTATGCTTGCCACCAGCTCTTAAACTCTTTTGACATGAACAAGCAGTACTATAATCTCTAGTTTCTTCACCTAAGAATATATCTTTAAACTGTACCATTCCTGCATTAGTAAATAATAGAGTTGGATCCTCAGTTGGTATTAGACTCGAGCTCTCAATACAACTATGGTTACGAGATTTAAAATAATCTAAAAATTTTTTTCGTATATCAGCTGAAAGCATGGAAATTATTATAATCGTATTTATCTAGAGTTAAAATTAGAAAAATAGTTTTTTATGAAACATTTATATAGACTTTAGACTTTCCTTTTTTAACAAACTCAACTAAACCATCTTTTAATGCATAAATTGTATGATCTCTTCCAAGACCGACATTTTTTCCAGGATAGAATTTAGTTCCTCTTTGCCTTACTATAATGCCACCACAATTTACTTTTTGCCCACCAAAAAGTTTTACACCAAGACGTTTTCCAACACTATCTCTTCCGTTCTTAGTACTTCCGCCACCTTTTTTTGTTGACATTATATGCTCCCTAAACTTATTTAGAAATTGAAGTAATTTCTAATGTTTGATATTTTTGTCTATGTCCATTTAAAGTTTTTGAATCTTGTCTTCTTCTGAATTTAAAAACTTTTATCTTTTTTCCTTTAGTATTAGCAACTACCTTAGCCTTTACTTTAACTGATTTCAAAGCTTTAGGATCAGAAATAACGGAATCGTTATCGGATAACAACAAAACTTCATCAAGTTCAACTTCTGAACCAATTTCGTTACCAGTAAGTTCTGCTTGAATTCTGTCCCCTTCCTGGACAAAAAATTGTTTTCCACCTGTCTTGACAACGACTTCCATTACAATCCTCCAAAGGTATATATTTTTACAAATAATTGACCTTTGTCAACAATTATTACTCTTCTAATTCAACATTCCAGTAAGAAGCTTCAATAAAGCTTAAAAATGGTCTCCATTCCTTATAAGTTGTTGTTTTAATATAGAGGTTAGATAACAGCTCCCATGTCGGTTTGACTGGCTTAATTTTAAGCTTCATATTTGAGGCAGCAAGGGTTTTACAACCTTTTTTTCTATTACATTTTGAACATGCACAAACAACATTTTCCCATTCAGTTTTCCCACCTAATGCTCGTGGTACAACATGATCTATNGTTAATTCAGATTTCGGAAGAGATTGGCCGCAATATTGACACTGAGATTTATCTCTTTTAAAAATATTATATCTATTAAATCTAACTTCTTTACTGGGCACTTTATCATATCTAACAACCATGATAACTCTAGGAATTTTAATAACCGTTGAAACAGTTTTGATGCAATCATCTTCATTGGTTGCCGAAATTTCACTCCAAGAATTAAAATCAAAAGTTTCATAATCTAAATTTACTGCTTTGGCTGAACCACCATAAAGCATAAGAAATGCTCTTTTTACACTAGTAGTGTCAATCGGAAAGAAAAAACGGTTTAAAACTAAGACATGACTGTCTATCATATANTAATAATTTACCAGAAAATAAAGATTGTTGAATTGATAGTTATGTTANTAAAATCAATTAAAAAAAATTATANACCATATCTTGTTTTATCAATGGCGGTAATATGCTATGTAATTCCTTTNTTAAATTTTAATCTTTTTTTCACTAATTGGATTTTTTTTGCATTAATTCTTTGGATAATAAATTCAAAAAATATAAATATTTTGAAAATGGGNTTAATTTTTGGAACATCTACTGTTTTAATAGGGGAATATTGGATACCAGGTACCATAAAAAATCTTTCTGGTGTAAATACCGCACTTTCACTTTTTATTCATATCTTATATGCAATTTATGAATCATTGTTTTTTGTGGTAATTTTCTTATTCACGAAAAGAATACTCTCATTAAAAAAAGGTTTCATATTAATAAAGTATTTAACTATAATACTGTTTTATATAATCGCAGAGGANTATTATCCAAGAATATTCCCATANATTTTGGGAAANACNCAAATNCTCTTTAATTCATTATCTCAATATATATCAATTTTAGGTCTAAGTTTTTTAAGCTTTGTGGTTTTGGTTATAAATTTTCTTTTGTTTGAAATATTCATGAATAAAAAAATCTCTAAAATAGTTCTAATTGGAATATCACTTGTAATTTTGATCCTCATGTCAGGTGATCCAACATATAACACAACAGAAAGAGAAAGTTTAAAGGTATTTGTAATTCAACCAAATAATATAAAAGAAAATTTAAATACAGTACCAAATAATAAAAATTTTGATTTAACTATTTGGCCTGAAAATAGTTATAAATTNATTGACCTTGATAATAAAGGATTTTCTNATCTTTTTAAACAAGATTTCAACAATAATCATATTTTTCACACTAAGCACTTACTGTTTGGAGCCATAACAAAAAAAAATAATAATTTTTTCAATTCCTCCATTTTAATAGATCAAAATAAAAAAATAATTAATATTAAAAATAAAAAAAACTTACTTATATTTGGTGAATTTTATCCTTTTAAAGAGTATCTTTCTAAGCTTGTGCCAATTTTTAATAATTTTATTGATCTGAGTAAAGGACAAAACATGTTGCAAGAGATTGGGGACATTAAAAGTCTTGTTCTGATTTGTTATGAAGATTTGTTTCGTAAAGATNTTCATAAATTTTTTAAAAAAAATAATCCATCTATTCTCATAAATATTACTAATGACATATGGTATGGGGAAACAATTGCTAGCTACCAACATTTAATGCTATCAATAGCTTTATCAATTGAAACTCAAAGATACCTAGTTAGATCCACTAACAATGGAGTCACAGCTGTAGTTTCAAATAAGGGAGAAATTATTAATATGGTTCAGCCTTTTAAGTTTGGTACAATAGAACAAGAAATTCCCATAATAACTCAAAAAAGTAAATATGTTGAATATAAAATATTTATTGATTTTATCGGAATATTATCATTTATCACATTTTTAACTATTCTTTTTAAGAAAAATCTTAAGATTCTTTAAGAAAGCATTGTTCTCCTTTTCTGTCCCAATAGTAACCCTAAAATTATTAATTAATTTTTTATCCGAAAAAGTTTTTATATTAATATTTTTGGTTTTCAAAAAATTACATAATTTCTGTGTTTTAAAATACTCTATAAATAAAAAATTTGAATCTGAATGTGTAATTTTAAGATGTTTATATTGTTTCAGATTCTCAGTTAATTTTATTCTTTCGTGAATAACACTCTGTATTTGTTTTTTATATTTTTTAATATTAAGGAAATAATCTTGAGCAATTAATTGAGATAGTGTTGAAACATTATATGGCAATCTAACCTTATTAACTATATTGACTATCTCCTTATTAGCAATTACAAACCCTAGCCTTAAAGAGGCAAAACCTATTTTAGACATGGTTTTCATAATTACCAAATTTTTATATTTTTTTAAGCTCTTTATAAAACTAAANCTTGCATATTCAGAATATGCTTCATCAATAACNACTAATCCCTTTGCCTTGTCNAGTATCTGAAAAATTTTTTCCTTAGTGAATGANTTTGATGTGGGATTATTAGGGGATGCTATAAATATTAGGTCTGGATCTACTTTGTCTAATNCTTCTAAAGTCTTTAGCAAATCAATGTCATAATTTTGTGTTAAAGGAACTTCTAGACATTTCATTCCTAATGATTTAGTTAGAATTTTATACATTGAAAATGTGGGTTTGAAAGTTAAGACTGATTCACTTTTCCCAGTCAGTGATAAAAGTAAATTTAAGATGAGTTCGTCTGAACCATTAAATAGTGAAATCTGATTTTGATTTACTTTGAAATGTTTTGCTATTAAATTTCTTAAATCAATTTGTTTTGCATCAGGATACCTATTGACAGAATTAAATTTTAAATATTTTTTTGCTTTTGAA
>FUFK010720291.1_pt1 | contig 10448 bp, 16 predicted proteins | sample 1021851 | NCBI WGS metagenome assembly FUFK01 (sample SAMEA51879418, study PRJEB19060) | metagenome
CTGGATCCGCTGGGGCACAGCTGCGCTCACCGCCTGGGTGGGCGGGCGCTTGCTGTTGAATTTGTGAGAAAAGTGGCTCCCCGAGTTGGATTGCAACTCTCGTCCTCTGATGAATCTCTCTGTGTTTGAAGCTCCCTAAATTCTGAGGCTTACGGGGGTGTATTGTCTTTGGGCGTGCATTGACGCCTTTCTCTATCCAGCGCATAACGTGGGAAATTGTGTGGGAGCGCTGACCCGTGGGCAAACTGACAATCAAGCAAGTCGAGAACGCCAAGCCTGGGCGCCATGGCGATGGGGAGGGGCTTTATCTTCTAGTCTCGCCCACTGGCGCGAAGTCTTGGGTTCTGCGTGTCCAAGTGAATGGCACCAGAAAAGACATCGGGCTTGGATCGCTTGCCGCTTACAGTCTTGCCGAGGCGAGGGACCGCGCACGAGAATTGCGTAAGGTTGCCAAGCAGGGGCGGGATCCGATTGCTGAACGCGACAAGGAAAGCAACGCGCCGCCGACATTCAAGGGTGCTGCTGACGCCTGTTATAAGGCCAAGCGTCCCGGCTGGTCGGAAAAGACTGCTGCGGCCTTTCTCTCGTCTCTTTCGATGCACATACACCCCAAGCTTGGGAAGCTGCGTGTCGATAGCATTACAGAGCGAGACGTGGCCGCGGCACTCTCGCCTGTCTGGCACACGAAACCCGCTCTGGCGAAAAAGCTGCGTCACAGGATCGGACTTATCCTCGATTTCTCTAAGGCGAGCGGCTGGCGCACGGAGGCGGCACCGCGTCAAAGCCTGTCGGCGCTCCTGTCCAAGCAGCAGGAGGGCGGCAACTTTGCCTCCATGCCTTATGAGGAACTGCCCGCTTTTGTTTCGACAGTAGAGGGCAAGACGGAAACGATCGGGCGGCTGGCGCTGCTGTTCACCATCCTAACCGCTGCTCGCAATGGCGAAGTGAGGGATGCACAGTGGTCGCAAATCGACTTCGAGGCTGCCGAATGGCGGCGTCCGGCATCTATGATGCGCAAGAACGGTGAGGCCCACACGGTCACCTTATCGCCGGAGGCTCTGGCTATTCTGGAGCGTGCGAAGAGGTGGCGCACCTCAGAGAATGACTGCCATGTGTTTCCGGGGAAGGGCGGCAAGCGCCTATCGGATATGACGATTGGCAAAGAGCTGCTTTCGCTGCCCTACGTCGTCCATGGTTTTCGCTCTACATTCCGCACATGGGCTGCAGAGCGTATGCCCACGATCCCGGAGGCGGTTGCAGAAGCGGCCTTAGCGCACCGCATCCCCGACAAGGTGGTCAGGGCCTACAATCGCGCGAAGTTCCTAGAGATGCGGCGTACCCTGCTTGACGGGTGGGGGTGCTATGCGTCGGGCAATTCAGGCGATGTGGTGCAGTTGCCGCTGTCGCTGCGATCCGCCTAAGCGAATCGCCTTCGAGCGAGTTTTCCCCGAACATTTACGGAACAGCGTAGCTTGCCGGGTCTCGTTCGCCTATGATTCTCGGCGTACACACAGGAGCTCAGCCGCATGGATAAGCCGTCAAATTCTACAATGCAACAGAAAGCTTCGCAGGGAGCGAACTTTTCGAGTGGCATGAAATCAATCGCAGCGTTCTGCGCTGATAACGATTGCAGCCGGGCTTTCGTTTACAACGAACATCGCGCTGGAAGGTTACCCTTCACCAAACTGGGCAGGGCAACCCGTATCAAATTGGAAGACGAGAAGGCGTGGCGGGAAAGCCTGCCTGTCGTTGGGGCTGTGGCTTAATCCGCACCTCAAAAACCGAAAGGCCGCCCCTGTGCGAGGGACGGCCTAATTATCCGTGTTGAAGCGGACGGCGTTAGCAACGGCATTATAGCGGAACCTTCCGCAAACTACAACCGCCCTGTTCGTCAGCTTCCTCGCGGTCACCACGTGAAGGAAAAGCAACATGACGACACTACCGGATTACCCTCCAGAATTTGATTTCGTTCTCTTTGACGGGGCGCTTGATCGCCTGAGCGTCAATAACGGGGAAGCCCTCGCTATCGCGTCGGGCCATGCGCGCTCTCACTGCTGGATGCGTCCAGTGACAGGGGGTGCAGCATGATTGCCTTTGGAGATCGCCGCAACGCTGCGCTAGAAATTTTGCGCTGCGAAGCCCGCCTTACGCGAAAGGCAGGATCGTTTTTAGGCCAATGCGTCGTTGACGCTTCTCCGCTCACTGACAAGCAAGTCGAGTGGTTTGGTCAGCTCGCATCTCGTGCGGGTGTCGAAGTGGAGGGCCTTAGCCATGAAGCCTAGAGGCGAACAAATCAGAAACGATCGCTATCCGCATACTCCAGGGCACCGCAGGGGAGCGCCAGAAACCTCGCGTCTCGCTGCGGAGTCCATGGCATCTAGTGCCAAGACGATCCGCGCCAAGGTGCTGGCCGTGGTCGCTTCAAGCGGCGAAGCGGGTGTCATTGGCGATGATGTGGCAAACGCCCTCGACCTGCACGTTACGCAGGTTCGTTCGCGTCTAAGCGAATTGGTCGCTGGCAAGAAGGTGGCCGATAGCAAGAAGCGCCGCAAGGGTGCGTCGGGCCGTTCGGGTTGCGTTTGGGTCCTGCCCGAATTTGCGCCAGCCGATAACGACAACGACACTCAAGACGGGGCTGCGTAGATGGAGCGCGGCAAGGTCATTTTGTCGCTGGGAGAGGACGGCGTTTACAGCGTCGTCCTCGATCCTCCCGACGCTGGCGGGCTGCATCCTACCGTGCAGTCCTTTTCTGACATTCGCGAAGCGCGCGGGGCATGGGGCGGACTGCGCCTCTGCCTCGGTCGGCAAAAAGTCGATTCGACGGGGGAGGAGTAGCAATGGGCGTCTTTGCAGACTGGCAACCCGCCTATGCCGAAGCAGGAATTGCGACATTCCCAGTGAACGCGGACGAGAAATTGCCCCGCGTCAAAAGTTACAACAGGATCGGGCGCAAAGGGTCCGCGCAACTGGCGTCGAAATTCTCAGACGTTGACGCTTTCGGGTTCATGTGTGGCCCCCGCAATCGCCTAGCGATGGCAGACATCGACGAGCCATGCGAAAATCTTCTGGCAGATGTCCTTGGCAAACTCGGACCAAGTCCGGTTATTGCGCGCACCGCCTCGGGCAATTTCCACGTTTGGTATCGTTACAATGGCGAGCAGCGACAATTGCGCTGCGGCTTATTCCCCGGTCGGGCAATAGACATTCTTGGGGGCGGCTATGCTGTCGCGCCACCTTCCCGTTCTGGATCGCGTCGATATGAGTTTTTGGAGGGGTCGCTAGCTGACCTCGGCGCACTGCCGAAGATGTTGCCGGTAGCCGAAACCTTAACTTCGCCCGAAAATGTAAAGGCTCCAGGATCTGATACCGCAAAAGTTGGTGAACGGAACAAGACACTTCTAGCCATTTGCGGGAAGGCTGCGCCGGGGTGCGGTTCGCTCGACGAGCTAGTTAGATACGCTCTGGAAACGAATGAGGGTGGGCTGTGGGATGCCTTGCCTGAGCCAGAGGTCGCCCGGACAGCCCGCAGCGCTTGGAAGTACCAGCAGGAAGGTTGCAACGGCTTCGCAGGGGATAGGTTCGTGCAGATTAATCGCGCAGCCCATGACTTGCTCAAGGTCAATCCGGACGCCCTCTACCTGTACCAGCTTTGTCGAGCCGAACACTGGGGCCGGGATTTTCTGATTGCCAATGGGTGGAGCAAGACGCTGCCGCTTTCGCTCGCACGGCTCCAGAAAGCGCGCCAATTTTTGCTCGACCACGATTTGATCGTTTGCGTTCGGTCCGAAACGCGCAATCGGCCCGCTGTTTATCGGTTTTCGACCCTAAACGGTGTTATGGGGGGGGAGAGGGGGAGGGGGGTGTAGTATTTATATTACTATCGGAAACCCGACACCCATTTGACCGACAAATTTGGGACATCTCGCACCCCGCAGTAGGGACCATTTTCTAACGGGAGATGTCCGGGGTGACATAGAAAGGCCCGCCACCTTGCTACGGGTGACGGGCTTATGCTCGGGAGCCGTGCCGCTGTTTAGTGCATCAGCCGCTTAGCGTCGCTAACCAGTCCCTCGGTCACTTCGTGGTTGCGCGTCCACTGGAACGCCTCTGCATCGTGATAGGCCTGCATTTTATAGGCGTAGGCCTTGGCGTCCGGCGCGGGGGTCGAAAGTAAAGCGAGCGCGGCATCGAAGTGCGCGTCCGCCAGCTCGTCAATTTTGGCCTCATGGGCAGCGTTCTCGGGGGTGCCCATGGATCTCGTTGTCACGCTCGATCCAGCCGCCGCCACCTGCCTCGTAGTTGGTGGGCCGTTCGGTTAGATTTTGCGGCCCTAATGGTTGTTCTGGTCGCGCCCCTTACGCTGCAAATTGCGCTTGCGTAGTGTTTGCCGTTAGCGCCGCTGCAGTTCATGTCCCCCTTCAGCCTTTTCGCTTCACTGCGGCATGATGGAGCTTAGACCTCAGCAAGTCGCTGCAGATCCTCCTCGTTCGTGGACCACAGGTATGGCTTCAATTTCGAGAACACGTACCAACCAGCGCCGCCGCCAATCACCGCCCCCCAAATCCAATCGCCATCAGCAATACCGTAGGCGATCGAACCGTAGGTAAGTGTGTAGAGGCTCACGAAGCCTACAGTTGCTGCCTTCGGAAAGCGAAAGCTCGCCCAGACGAGAGACTTGAAGGCCCCAATCATCAGCGCCAAGCTCGCAACTATAGTAAGTGCGATATGTCCGGTGAAATTGTATATTTCGCCGAGGATACCGGTCCCGGCGATCACGGCAAATATGCCTAGAAAAGGTACAGCAAGGAACAGGCCAGCAAAAAACCCCGGAAAAGCCGCGCCTAGGACCATCCCGAAGCCGAACGCTCTAAAAAACATCATAACGCCTCCAATCGAACGACGAATGGTTGGCGTTCAATTTCTATACGCTTGATTAACGGCCTGATTTTTAATGGTTAAATGACTGTGAACCCTATCGCGTCGATAATCTCAGACCGTAGAATTGAGCCATTCCAACGACTTTTACTGACATACGTTAGTCGGTGGGGACCATATATGCCCCTCAAGGTTGCGACACGTTCAAGAGGTCAGAGTGCGGTATAGATTCAGTCGGTTCTGTAACTGAAGCTGGCCCCTCTCAATCTCCGAGACCGGGACCAATCCGCTTTGCCCTTGCTCCGCATTTCTGACACCTTAGGCGCACTGCCAAGCCCTCCAAGCTATAACGCGGCAACCCTCTCGCCGCGATAGTCGCTAGCAAATCGTGCGGGTCCAGCATGACTACGCGACCGCAGCGGCAATCAATCCTCACACTGTAATGGTGCCGGGCATAGTCCGCGAGGGAATCAAGGCGCTTGCTGCTCAAGCTTCCGTGCCTATCGCGAACCGTTCCGGATGTCGAACATTACGAGAACAAAGGTTGACTTTCTCCCCGAACTGTGCTAGTTCAAGTCCGTCATTTGAGTTTGCAAGATTACATCATCGGGAGAGTGAGGCAAAGCGAGGGCGTACTATCGGTATCCAAGACCCCCGCCACACCTCCCGCTTCGAGACAGAAACCTGGCAAGGTTCCTACCGTTTCGACGGCTACTTTGGGGCGGGTTCGCAGGCGCTTGTACCGCGTGTGACAGCACTTGAAGCTATATGCCTTGGGGGAGGTCCTAATGTCTGACACTCCGAAAAATAACGGTCGGAAACCGGATGGGAGGTTCGCTCCCGGCAATGGCCTCGGTGGCCGCACTCCGGGTGCGCGGAATAAGACAACCCTAGCAGTCGAAGCATTGCTGGAGGGGGAGCACGAATCTCTGACCCGAAAGGCGATCGATAAGGCACTGGAGGGTGACGTTACGGCGCTACGCCTTTGCTTGGATCGTATCGCACCTGCCCGCCGGGACAGTCCGGTCAGCTTCTCGTTGCCTGAAATCGCCAGTGCTGAGGATGCGGTTAAGGCCTCCTCCGCGTTGTTGTCTGCGGTAGCGGCTGGTGAAGTAACACCGGACGAGGCCGGGCGTGTCATGGCCCTGCTGACCTCGCACAAGCAACTCGTAGAAACCTGCGATCTGGAAAGTCGCCTCACGGCATTGGAGCAAAAGCAATGAGCACGCTCAAGCGACGGCTGGCTACGCTGGAGGGGAGGACGCGGGAAGGCACGTTTTCTCCTTGGGGTAAGCAGTGGCTCGGCATCCCGCTGTCAGCCGATGAACAGAAGCGTGTCGAGAACGAACGTCAGCCAGAGTTTGACGGCGATCTGAGCAAACTTTCAAAGGAGGTACGGGAATGGTTGGAGCTATGAAGCGGCGGCTTGAGGCCTTGGAGACGCGAACGTTCGGCGGTTTCGCCCCGTGGGTTCGGATCATCCAGCACGAAGGGCAAAGCGAGGATGAAGCAACGGCGGCTCATGAGGCGGAGCATGGCCCCATCGGCGAGGGCAATAAGATCCTACGCGTGATTATCCGTAAACCCGAAGTGGTCAATGCGTAGTCTGCGGACGAGGGTCGAAAGGCTTGAAGGTGCTGGCGAACCAGATGGCCTGCGTCCGGTTCTGCTGGTTACGTCTCAATCAAATGTCGAAGCCGAACTAGAAGCGTGGCAGGAGCGTTATGGCCCATGCGATGCGGAGCCGTTATTTATACAGCTCGTAGGGGTGTAAGTACCGGCCTGAGAGGATTGCCTCCACTGCAACCGGCGAGGGTAAGGCGATGGGCCGGGGTACAGAACTTCACGCGGGGTCGCCGCCTTGCGCGAAGAGAGGCCCACCGCCTCGCCTCAGATATGAGCGCGCACGGCGTCAAATGATAGCCAGAACCCGACCTTCTACGTAGTGGCCCTCGGGCTCAATCTGTTCCTTCTTAGCCGCCCAACTCGGCCTAACTTAGTTTCGTTGTCGATGACCGCGCCTGACGCGGGTTGCGTGGTCGAGAAGCTACGGGTTGGTTCACCCAAGATCGCTACTGAAGCAATTAGATTGTATGTACTCGCGGTTCCCTCGCCATATACGTGAAATTCTTTTCGCAGACTTGCGCGCAGCGAAATGAGCCCTTTAGATTTTATCGCTAGCTATACTCTATTAGCGGACATACCGGAGTGGCCATGCGATCCTTAATCACAAAAGCAGCTTTGGCGTTGGGGTTGGCCTATCCAATCCCTGCCTACTCCGCTGAGTTTTATAACCAGACACTCGATGACGGGACGGAAGCTATCCTGATCATGGGCGATATCGTGGAAGGTGACGAGGAAAGGTTTCGTGAGCTATCGATACGGTTTCCTCATGCGATTGTCGGCTTAGAGAGTGATGGCGGACAACTTATTCCTGCGCTGGAAATTGGGAGGCTTATTCGCCTTCGTGGCTATGAAACGGCGGTCCTTGGGGAAGATATATGTGCGTCAGCTTGTGCTCTCATCTGGATGGGGGGTGTTAGGAAAACCCTCGGCCGGAATGCTGGATTGGGCTTCCATGCGAGCTACTTAGATCGTGAGGGGCGTCTCGTAGAAAGTGGGGCGGCGAACGCTCTGGTGGGTAGGTATCTCACTCAGCTTAATTATTCTGAGGATACTGTTCTCTTTGCAACGCTGGCTCCCCCTGAAGAAATATGGTGGTTGAATGAACATACTCGAGAACTGGCCGGGGTAGACTTCGAACAAGACCAGCCCGATGTGGCCAACGCTCCGACCCCGCCACCTATACGCACGGCCAAGATCCCCCCTCCGGCCCCTCCCGCTTACCCCATTGCGACACTGGGTGCCTCGCTTCGACAAGAAGGGTTTGCTGCCAGAGTTGCAACCTCGATGGGTGCGACCGGTAAGCTGCATACCGCGATGGCGGATCACCTCGGGAAGCTTTATGCTAGCGATGCGCTAATTGCTCGCGCCGAAAAAGAAATGGCCGCTGCGCGGATTGATTTCCGTAGTCAGCCTGATGCGGCCGGGGCAATCTTGCTCCGACTGTCCAACAGATTGGTGATGAACGGACTGGCACGACTTCCGCAGAAAGACGTGAACACGTTCTTCGTGTATTATTCGGCAATCATCCGGTCGGAAGGGAGGGCATGCGAAGTCAGCCTTTCCGATGAGGGTAAGGTACAACTAGCTGAATTTCGGTACGTACAAGCCTTAGGCGACGAGCATTTGTACGAATATATGAGGATCATTCGGAAGAGCATTGAAGCGGAGGCTGCAGAGTCCCCACCTCGTATCACTTTAGGACCGGATCAGGTCGGCGTTGCTGAAACTGCTTGGCAAGGTGTTCTGCTGGAAGCGGTACAAGACGATGGTTGGTCAGAAGAGGACTTTGCTATTGCTTCCTCCGCTTGGGATAATCCAACGGAGAGCAATAGGGTAATGCGTTGCTCGGTGCTTAAGACCATGATCCCTGCAATTGCGACCATGGAGGGAATGGCGGGCGATTGGTTCCGCCGCGTCTACCTGACGTATGTTCAAGAAGCGCTTTGAAAGCGCAGTGTGGGAAGTTTTGTGGTAGCGATCCAAGCGCTCAACCAAAAAGTCTTACAGTCTCAATCGCTTAGAGAATGTAAGTGGCTCCCCGAGTTGGATTCGAACCAACGACCAAGTGATTAACAGTCACCTACTCTACCGCTGAGCTATCGGGGAGCAGCCCGCTGGGCAGGGGTGCGCCTATATGGGTGCGATTCCGGTTTGGCAAGCGGGCATTTTGCAAAACTTTCACGCAGCCGCACGGGCGGGTGCATCAGACCACGAATTGCTCGGCCACGATGCGTTCGTCGAGCGCGTGGCCGGGGTCGAACAGCAGCGTCAATTCGCTGTCGCGCGCGATTTCGAGCCCTACCGACGAGACGTGACGCAGTTCGCGCTGGTCGGCTACGACGGACACCGGGCGCTTTTCCTGTTCGAGCACGCGGAGCGAGATGCGGCTGCGATCGGGCAGGATCGCCCCATGCCATCGGCGCGGGCGGAACGGGCTGATCGGTGTCAGCGCCAACAGGTTCGAATCGAGCGGCAGGATCGGCCCGTCGGCGGACAGGTTGTATGCGGTCGAACCTGCCGGCGTCGCCACCAGCACCCCGTCGCAAACCAGTTCGGCGATGCGCACCTTGTCGTCGACCGTGACTTCCAGCTTGGCGGTCTGACGCGTCTCGCGCAGCAGGCTGACCTCGTTGATGGCGCAGAACGTGTGGACCGCGCCATCCTGCGTCTCAGCCTGCATCCTGAGCGGCGCTATGTGATGCGGCTTGGCCTTCCCGATCCGCTTGATCAGCGTCTCGGGATTGCGGTTGCGGTTCATCAGGAACCCGACTGTGCCCAGGTTGAGCCCATAGGCAGGAATGATGCGGCCGGTGTCGAGCATGGCATGCAGCGTCTGCAGCATGAAGCCGTCGCCGCCGAGAACCACGACGGCATCGGCTTCTTCGAGCGGGACCCAGTCCGTAACGGAGCGAAATTCCCGCTCTGCCGCTTCCTGTGCCCGCGGGGCGTCGGAAACGACCAAGGCCAGGCGGTTGTATTCGGACATGCTTTCCGTTGACCCTCCCGTTCAGGACAAGACCCGCTTCCCGGTACCCGCGCGGTCCCTATGAAGCTACGTCCCATTTGGCAACACGTCCGAAATACTGATAACGGTGCCATTACGCGCGGATAAGGACTGGGAAATGGCCACGAACCCGAAAGAACCGATAAGGAAAACGCGCGACGCACTTACCGGTCTGGCCGATCAGCCTTCCGCGCGTGAGACGATCGCGCGCTGGCAGCGCGAATGGCCTTCGGACACCATCGCCTGCCCGATCCAGGCGATGCTCATAACGCTCGGCCGGATCGATAATGTGAACGTGGCTTTCGGGGAACTGGCCGGTGACGGTGCGCTGGTCGAAGTGGCGCAGCGGATCAAGCACTTCGCCGCCGATGAGCTCGAAAGCAGCAATGCCTGGGTTGCGGCACGGCTGAACGGTGGCACGTTCCTGCTGCTCGCGCGGCAGGAATGCAGCCGCGAACGCTGGCAATGGCTTGCCGAAGCACTGGCCGACGCCATCGCCCTGCCTATCGCCAGCCCCGAGGGCGGGGGAAGCAGCCTGCGTCTATGGCCGCGCATCGCACTCATGCGGGTAACCGAGAAGGACGATCCCGAAAGCGTGCTGGAACGCCTGGCGGCGGTGGCCGAGGGAATGCGCGAGAGCAACCGTCGGCGGATCGACTGGTCGACGGGGGAAGCGGCGCATGCCGGGCGTTCAAACCGCCAGTTCGAAGCCGATCTGCTTGCCGCGATCGACCGCAACGAGATCCAGATCCTCTTCCAGCCCCAATATTCGCTGGAAGACGACCGCATAATCGGCGCCGAAGCGCTTGCGCGCTGGGATCACCCGGTTGTCGGCCGTATCGGGGGCGGGGCGCTGTTCCAGATTGCCGAGCGGGCGGATCATATCGCGCATCTTTCGCGCCACATCGTAGAGCGCGCGCTGGAAGAGGCCCTTGCCTGGCCC